>Ga0224559_1000826_pt1 | contig 18566 bp, 14 predicted proteins | sample 714S33034metaG_FD_180676 | JGI IMG/M metagenome (GOLD analysis project Ga0224559, IMG submission 180676) | Peat soil microbial communities from Stordalen Mire, Sweden - 717 S3 30-34 | ecosystem: Environmental > Terrestrial > Soil > Wetlands > Peat | place: Sweden: Norrbotten County, Stordalen... | reverse complement strand
GAGGGCGAGATGGATGGAATTGAAGCAGCCCACAAGATCAACGACCAGTATGGAATACCAATTATATATTTGACTGCATATAGAAATGAGGAAATTTTAGAACGTGCAAAATTAACAGAACCCTACGCATATATTGTTAAACCATTTGAAGAAAGGGAACTACGTACAAATGTTGAAATAGTTTTAAATAGACACAGAGCCGAGAAAGAAAGAATTGAATCAACGGAGATAATAGCTAAAAATGAGTTTCTTAAAAAATCTTTAAAGGAACAGGAAATTCTTCTAAGGGAAATCCACCACCGCGTTAACAACAACATGCAAATTATTTCCAGCCTACTTTCATTACAATCAACACAGGTAAAGGATGAAAGGGATCTTGATCTGTTTATTGACACTTTAAACAGAGTTAAATCCATGGCCAAAGTTCATGAACGTTTGTATCAATCTGAGGATCTTTCAAGCATTAAATTTGCAGAATACGGTTCCAGTATGTTAACTGATCTTTTCAGTAGTCATAGAACATCACCAGGAATCAGATTAAAGGTTGATATTGAGGATGTATCATTTAACATGGAAACAGCTATTCCATGTGGGTTGATCATAAATGAGCTGGTGTCCAATTCATTGAAATATGCATTTCCAGCTGATGAGGGCGAGATTTATGTGGGTTTAATGCATTATCAGGGTAACAAATTCTGCCTGACCATAAGTGACAATGGTATTGGTATACCCGAAGATATAGATTTTAAAAATACAGAATCCCTTGGATTTAGATTGACCAATAATCTTACCCAGCAACTGGAAGGTCAAATATTACTTGATAGAAGTAACGGCACAAAATTCCAGATCATATTTGAGGAATTAGAATATGAAACAAGAATTGGGACTAAAGAAACAATTATTACTGCTTATAAATCCCGTGAAATAAGAAAACATGCAGAGGAAATAATCAACACCAGAATTGGTGATTTAAATGATATTCCCAACGATTTCAAAGAACTGGTTCATGATCTCCAGATACATCAGATTGAAATTGAGATGCAGAAGGAAGAACTTACTAAATCTAGACAGGAAATAATGGATTCACAGAAAAGATACTTTGACCTTTACAACTCTGCACCTGTAGGTTATTTCACATTAACAAAGGATGAAATAATCATCGAAGTTAATGATACAGGAGCATCTATACTGGGTATTACTAAAACTGGACTCATCAACACGTCATTTATAAGTTTTCTAAAATCAGATTCTAGACAAACCTTTATAAAACATAATATCAAGGCGATTGAAACTGGTAAAAAACAGGGATACAAACTGGAAATTGTAAGGGCCGAAGGAGAACCCTTCATTGCATATGTTGAAACAACACCCAATTATGATAAAGATGGAAAATTTAAAGAATTCCAAACCTCAATAATAGATTTAAACAGATATTAAATTTGTCATAATAATAGAAATTCGATATTTTTTTATTTTTAAATATAAATGATTTCATAATTTCTTTAAAATAAAGAATTGATATTAAAATTCATTTTTAATATATCTTCCAAGCCTTCTTGCAAGGGCAACAATGGTTAAAACTGGAGGAGCTCCAGGAGCCCGTGGAAAAACGCTTGCATCTGCGACAAAGAGTCCAGATATTTCTGTTTCAAGATTTTTATTAACAACATCACCAATAGCAGCAGTTCCACCCGGATGTGCTCCCCTTGCAATTGTTGATGTGAGTGTGTTTGGATCAACACCTGCTTCTTTAAGAATTGCACCTGCAGCAGCTGATCCCTTGGTAAGTAGACCAACATCCTTTGCAGTACTATACTTTTCAATATAATCCTCACGAACCTTACCAGATCTTTCATCTGCTATTTTAATCATCATTCCAAGTATATCATTTTCACGTGCACCAGTTTTCTTTAAATTATTGAATAGTAAGCCTGAATAATGTGGTGCCATTATAAGGTCATCCAATTTTATTAGAGCATTCATTTGAACTTCATTATTAAACTTTATATCCTTAAGAATACCACCAACAGTCACAAAGGTGTCAACAAAAAGATTGTTACCGGCATTGATTCCTGTTCGTCTTAATATTCGTGGGGTTTCAATACCTCCTGCTGATATCACAACTATATCTGCAAGAAATTCTTTATCATTACTTTTAACTCCTTTAATTTCACCATTAACAGTTATGAGTTCGGTTATTGCGGTGTTGGTAACGATATTTGCACCATGATCAACTGCATCATTCACATACTGATTGCTTGTCCATTTTGAATCCCTTGGACATCCAAAGGCACATTTACCGCAAGGTTTGCATGTTTTGGGATTGATAAATTTAGGCATTTTTTGGATGTTAAAACCTAGTGATTCTGCCTTATCCATTATAATATTTGTACCTTCTCCAAAATGGGTATCTGGAAGGGTTGTTACGCCCATTTCATCTTCTATTTCATTGAAGTCTTCTTCAAGATCGATACCCATATTTTTAAGATATTTTTGGCATGTTCTAACAGCATTTCCTGCTGTTACAAGTGTTGTTCCACCAATACAACTTGTTTGTAAGAGTTCAACTCCAACATCTGCATTATCATAGTGTTCGTAGGCATTTCCAATCTTTGTAACTGGTCCTTTTTCTATTAAAGTAACATTTATCCCTTTAGATGCTAGTTCTCTGGTAATTGTTCCTCCACCAGCACCCGATCCAACTACTATAACATTTTTCATTAAATCACACTCAATAAATTTCGGATAAATAATCCTTTTTTTTATAGAAAAAATAAATTTTATGCCCTTTTAAGCGTTCTACGTGGAGGTCTTGAAGGAATATTGGACTTCTTTTTCTTTTTCTTTTCCTTTTTCTGTATAAAGAACTTCATGGCTATATAACCACCTAAAAGTCCAAATGCACAGTATATTATTAATGATACTATTAAACTTAAGATAAGATTGAACATTTCGCTAAATGCAACAAATATGCCTAGTGTTAATGGGTTTGGAAGCACATATGGTAGGCTTGGTGGAGTTAAAAATCCATAGAAGAAAAAGATTATACAAAAAATTCCTGTGGCAATTGCACCGACCTTAGCACTGGTAATTTCTTCCTTGGTCAAGAATGTGGCAACAAATCCCATAACAAACAGTGAAAATACTCCTCCAAGTCCCACCAAAGGTAGGATAAGACCTAATATGAAGCTTATACCAATTGCTATTTCAATGTTAATCTTTTCCATTTTGGATGTTCTCCTAAAGTTTTCTTGGAATAACTTGTATTTGTTGTAAAATTATATTTCAATGAATATAAAACCTTTCTTAGATAGGATAATTTTATTAATCATATATACATCAAATTGAATTAATCCATTATAAAACTTATCTGATTTATTTTATAGTGTTAATGTGTGATATCCTAAATATTTTTGTTAAATTAATGATTATCACAAAATTTATCATTATTAAAATATATCATAATCTTCTGTTACAAGGTTATCTGCAATTTCAATAGCTGTTTCTGCATCTACAGCTTGTCCATCTGCACCAACTTTCTTCCACAAGTCTTTATCAATATTGAATGGGTATCCACCAACAATTATCTTAGGATCTCTACATTCCACACACCTATGAATGGTACTGATAAGTTCAATTACCTCACCAATATGGGAACTGATGGTTGCTGATATCAGGATTAGATCTGCTCTTTTACTTATTATGCTCTGTATCACACTTTCTGTTGGAGTGTTTGCACCTAGATAATATGTTTTCCAGCCATCCATTTCAAAGAAATCTGCAACCATTCTCACACCTACCTCGTGAAGTTCTCGGCTCACACTTGTTGCAACAAGAACTTTTCCAGTTTTTTCGTTGTTGGATATGTATGGATAAAGTTGGGACATTATAAGTTGAGTTGCAGCTGTAATGTAATGCTCCTGGGCTACTGTTATTTTATTTTCTTGCCAGAGTCTTCCCACTTCATATAATGAACTCTGAAAAACATGCAGGTAAATATCCTTTACACTGATTCCATTGTCAACGGCTTCAATTATCAATTTACCAGCTGAATGACGATCACCATCCATTAACAATTTAAGGTACTGTTCCAAGAGTTTTACAAGGGGTTTGTCTTCATTGATAAATGATATATCCTTAGAAGGGTTGGAAAGGTTTTCTATACTTTCTTCGATATATTTAACTGCTATACTACTTTTTTCTGGCGGCAAATATCCTATGATTACGTCTTCCATGACTTCTAATCTTTCTTTAAGACGTGTTTCAGGAATTCCTAGATTTACTAGAAATATCTTTTCCCAGGTGATATAATCTGCAAATAGATCGGGACTTGAAGCTTCTATTGCTTCAAAAAGATATGATAAACTGTATTCAGTGTCTTCAATGTACTTTTTAAATTCAGAATCTCCATAATATCTGTTAAACTCTCCTTGAGAATTAAACTGTTTGGTTACAATTTCCTCTGCAAGTACATCTACACCTTTAATCATAATAAACCTCCAATATAATTAATATAATATTATAAGAAGACATTAATAACTATAATCCTACCTATTTGATATTAAGATTAGTTATCTAACTTTTTTTTTATCCCTAAAATAAATAGTGTAGTTAAAAATATTCTAGGGTCTTAGATTTTTTTCTTTTTTTGTTGGGGTTTCCGTTTGTATTTTTGGTTTTTTGAATGGTGTTTGTTTTGCTATTTTAAAAATACAATTTTTTTCCCTTTATATAATTGTAATGGACCTTTTAAATCGTTAAATTTAAATATTAGTACTTAAATATATTTATTTGAGGATAAACATGAAGCACCATCTAAATTACAATAAAGAAGACCCAAACTATATTTTGTTGGCTTAAATATTTAAAATTATCGGTTTGAGAGAATCATATACTATAATGGCCTCAAAAGGTGTAAAAAAACATTAATAGGATGATTTTATCCTGACGTTCCCGATGCAGATCAAATATCCGAATTTTTAGGAAGATTTGACTCTGAATGTACCTTAAAATCGTAAATAGTATGTTAATGCATACTAAACCATTAAAAAAGCGATAACTTACATTTATAGTTGATGTCACTCCTGTGGATTTAGATTATAATTTAACACGCAAGCATCGTACAAAGAATATCTTAAAAAGCATCATCTTAAATGGAGCTATTCCGACTCCTATGGATTTTATATAGGATTTAAAGCCACAATAGTAATAGAACACAAATCAGCATTGCCTTTTGTTATTATAATCCATTCTGAAGCCCCGCACGATTCTAAAATATTCACTGAAATAATGAAAAACCTTAAAAAACGGAGAATAATCCGAAACAGAGACACATTAATATTTTAATAATGATATTACAGCTATAAAAACTATCAAATTGGCATTTTCAAATATAAAATTGTTCCATTAATTCCCAAAGAAAATTTCAAAATATAAAAGCTAATTGATAAATTAACCTATCCCTTAAATGTATTTAAAGATAAAACAACCCAAAAACAATTAATAAACCTATACAAAACATTAAAAAGAATATTACTTAAAAAAATAGAAAATTGGAAACAATACAAACCAATACGTGGAAAAATCAAGGACTTTTTCAAATTATGCAAATAAGGACTAGGCTTAAAAAAATTACACAAATATACACCAGAATCAACCAAAAGAACCACCATACTAACTGTATTATTAGTAGGACTCATCATAACAACAGGTTACAACACCAAAACAGCCCTACAAAAGTTTTTTGAACCATAAAAAATCTAAGACCCTAAAAATTTAAATTTTACAAAAAAAACCTTGCAAAATTGAATATTATACCTCGAAATTTATTCCATAAAACTGAACTATAAAATAATAATAAAAAATTGACTAGAATTATTATTTAATTGATTATAATTTATTATTCTAAATTTTAAGAGTGATATATTAGTGTCAGTACGTTAAACAAATATTTATGAAATTTTTATCTGAAAAAAATCCAGATTCACTCCGCACATTCGAGATTATTAATGAAGGACTATCAAAGAAATCTGTGATAGTTATAATGGCATGTTGCAGTGTTGTATATGAAGGAAGGGCCAGGAGTAAATTAGGATCCGGTGATAGAATGATAATCATCAAATCTGATGGGTCGTTCATGGTGCACCAGGACAGAAACTTGGAACCTGTAAACTGGCAGCCACCAAAATCTCAATGTAAAACTAGTTTAAAGGATGGGGTAATTTACCTTGAGGGAAGTAGAAGAAACCCTCCAGAAAGGCTTGGAGTTGAAATACAGTACACATATGTGGCATCATATTTCAATGGTCAAGACTCTAAGGGCTTGGAATTAACAGGCTATGAAGAAAATATGAGGGAGATGGTGTTTGATAACCCGAAAATTATAGAAGAAGGTTTCAGACCTGTAAACCGAGAATATTCAACACCAAATGGGTTTATTGATATTTTAGGTAAGGATATTGAAGGTAATTTGGTGGTTTTAGAGCTTAAAAGTAGACGGGCTGGTATAAATGCAGTTAAACAGTTAAAAAGGTATATGGATTGTTTTTCGGATCATAAAGAATTTGTAAGAGGTATATTAGTTGCTCCGTCTGTAACAGATGATGCATCTGAACTACTTGAAGAATATAAACTTGAATATAAATCCATGGTGCCACCAAGAGAATTTGGTACCGATAAGAATTTAACACTCGATTTTTTCAGTGGATCCTAGTATCCTATGAAAAAAAGCCTAATTATTATGTGGTACAATGAAACTTAAACAGTCAAATATTTTTTGAGGATACAAATGAAAAGATTTTTAACGGCATTGGGGATAATTGTTCTGGTCTTATTACTGGCATTTGGATCTTACAATTATATAACTGCAACAGAGGAAACAATTGTAGTGGGATATCTTCCAACCAGTCTAGATTCTGCTCTTTTTGTGGCGGATGACCTAGGAATGTTTACTAAGGAAGGTCTTAAAGTTCAACTGGTACCATTTAGAACTGGTTCTGAGCTTATAGATGCAGCTAATAAAAAACAGATCGATGTTGGATATGTTGGGATAACACCTGTCACAACTGCAATAGATCAAAATTCCAGTATTAAAATTGTTGCAGCTGTAAATACAGATGGAAGTGGAATCGTTGTTTCTAATACGAGTAATATAAAAAATGCAACAGATTTTGAGGGGAAAAAAATCTTAATACCTAAGGTTGGAAGTATTCAGGATGTACTTTTTAGATATATGCTTTTAAAGAACAATGTAAATCCCGCAACTGTTAACATAACAGAAATGGATGTTCCGCTAATGCAGAATGCACTAGCATCGGGGAAGGTTGATGGATATGTTGCATGGGAACCATATGTTTCACAGGCCAAAGTTAATGGAAATGGCATAGTCCTAATTAATTCAAATGATATATGGCCAGATATTCCTGGTTGTGTTGTTATTGCAACCAACAGTTTCATGACCCATAAACCAATTGAACTACAAAAGTTTTTAAAGGTTCATGTAGAAGCAACTAATTATGTAAATACTCATAAAAATGAAACAGCTGCAATTGTATCTAAAAAATTAGGAACTAATAGTAATGTGGAGTTAGAAGCAAGGAATCATATAGAATTTCTAGCTGTGCCCACACAGGCTTTTGAAAATAATGTAATGGAAATGATCCAGGTCCAAAAACAACTAGGATACGTTAAAGGTAATTTAACTATACAACAATTATTTGACAGCAACTTCTTACCTTAAAAATATTTTTTTTGAATAGTGAAAGATTTTTTTATTATCCTATCTGATTTCCATTAATAAACTTTAGGATCTTTTTTATTTAATGGACAGAAAAAAATTTTACTATTGATAATATACTTATACTAACAATCAATACAACTATCCTGATTGCAATCCAGTTAAACAATTTACTATTCACATATTCACCCATAACTCTAGGATTAATTAGTAATTCGTAACAGGTAATATATGAAAATTGGTAATGTGATCCTGATTAATATTTGACTATAGAATAAAACATTTAATAACAGATGTGTAGGGATTATGAGAATGATTAAACCCAAAATTATTATGCTTAAATATAAACTATGCAATGTTGGTGATTCACTGAAATTAAAATGAATACATGCTTCAACCATTAAACTCTCACATATTGGAAAAACAGTTGATAAATGTATAATGCATAAAGCAAATAAACTAGCATTAAGGAAGCCAAAAGCGAATAATAAATTTGCATATTTGCCCGCAAAGGGTATTAATGTTTGATTTATGGCAGTAACATTCGTGACTTTAATGCCTGCCCGTAAATATTGTAGCTGCACATGCCACTATGATAAACTATGAAACAAAGTTTGTCAAAAAAGCACTAAAAATATTCAAATTTACCATAAACCAAATTCTTAATGGATACATATCTCTATAAAGTGTTTTGAATATAATAAAGCTGCCAAGGGTTCCTAATGATAATTCCTGGATCTATCACAAATAATAATATAATGAAAGAAAATATATGAGGTTATCTTTAATAAAACGTGTAAATATTTTAAAACTTGTTGTATCAATCAACCCTGCCATAATATTAACCTCAAAACTTGTTATTATGACGATTAACAAAAAATTGTTAACGTACTTTTAATTTGTCAAGGCAAGAATAATGTTATTAGTAATGCTATGCTTAGTCCCATTACAATTACAACAGTTGCTCCTGCTATATAATTGAATAGCTTTGAATTTACATATTCTCCCATGATTTTTTTGTCATTTATGATTACAAGCATTAATATCAGTAAAAATGGAAGTAACAGACCATTTGCTACTTGTGAAAGATATAATATGGTAAGTAACGGTGCATTTGGTATCATAATAACAATGACTGCTATTATTATAAGTCCTAAATACAGTCCATGGAATATTGGTGCTTCTTTAAATCCTTTAGAAACTCCTGCTTCAAATCCTAAACTTTCACAAACATAATATGCTGTAGACAATGGTAGAATACTTGCTGCGAACAGAGATGCATTTAAAAATCCAAATGCAAATAAAATACTAGCATATTGGCCTGCTAGTGGAACAAGTGCTTTTGAAACATCTGCAACATTATTAACCTGAATCCCATGGGAATAGATTGTGGCTGCACATGCTATAACTATAAAGAATGCCACAACATTCACTATTATTGCTCCTAATACTGCATCTAACTTGGAATATTTTAGATTTTTTAAGCTAATTCCCTTCTCCACTACCGTTGATTGTATATAAAACATCATCCAGGGAGCTATGGTGGTACCAACTAATCCAATCATCATGGTAATATAAGCTGTTGTTGGAGTTATTTGTGGTATTATGGTATTATGAACCGCAAGAGCCCAGTTGGGTTGTGAAAGATAACCTGCTACAATATATGTAAAATAAAGGGCCGATGCCATCAAGAATATTCTTTCAACACTTTTATAATTACCCTTAACCACTAATAACCAAACAAATATTGCTGCTGCGGGTAATGCAATGAAATTAGGTACGTGGAAGATTCCAGCACTAACTGATATCCCTGAAAATTCTGCGAGTATGTTCCCCATGTTAGCTGCAAGAAGGGCTATCATCATTAAAAAAGTTAGTTTTATACCTACTTTTTCACGTATAAGATCTGCAAGCCCTTTACCTGATACAATACCCATACGTACGCCCATTTCCTGGATAATAGCTAATGCTATAATCATAGGAATAAATAGCCAAAGTAAATCGTATCCAAACTGTGAACCTGCCAGAGAATAAGTGGTTATTCCACCAGCATCATTATCTACACTAGCAGTTATAATTCCAGGACCCATTATAGAAAGGAATATTATAAAGCTTAAAATGATAGGGTGTTTAAATACGCGGGTAAAAATTCGTAAATCCATTAACATTCACCCCTTATCTTCCGAACATTCTTGGGACCTGTTTTTTCCATGCAGTGGGTAAAACAATATCTATTGCATCATCTATAGTAACCATGCCTTTAATTTTATTTTCACTATTTACTACTGGTAATGCTATTAAATTATATTTTGCAATTTTTTTAGCGACTTCATGTTCTTCTTCCATTACATCGACTGTTATAAGTTCTTTTGTCATGAAATCTTTGAGTTTTTCATCAGGATCAGCGATTAATAGTTCTCTGAGTGAAATAACTCCGGCTAAATCTCCATATTTTGATAATGCATAAATATAATAGATACTTTCAACTTCTTCAGCCATTTCTTTAAATTTATTTAAAATCTGGTGTGCGGTAAGTTCTTCTGATACTGCAGCAAATTCTGTGGTCATTATTCCTCCTGCAGTATCTTCGGGATATCCTAAAAGATGTACAACATCCTTGGCTTCGTCGGGATCCATCAAATCGAGCAGTTCCCTTCCTCTTTCAGCAGATAGATCTCCTATTAAATCAGCTGCATCATCTGGTGACATTTCTTCTAACAAATCAGCAGCACGTTCGTTATCCATTTCTTCAAAAAGAGTAACTTGTCTTTCGGGTGAAATTTCCTCCATGGCATCAGCTGCAACTTCTTCATCTAGTGAATTTAAAATTGTAATCGAATCATTTATGCTCAATTGATCCACAATTTCTGCTATATCTGCTGGGTGGAGCTTTTTTAATTTGTATTCCGGTACTTTTAATTTTAAACGTGATACATTACTTTTTAAAACATCTACATCCTTCCAGGAAATATTATCTTCTTGAAGTTTAATTCCAAGCCCTTTTGGAATTCTTTCAAGCCCTAGACGTCTTAATATTCCCTTGAAACTTATATCTGCCCCTATTAAACGATAATAATCTTGTGTTGTTGCAAATTGGAGATCGTTTATGCGTTTTAATTTCTTACCTTCTAAATCTACTACTTGTTTATCTAGTACTTCATATGCGAGTTGAATATCCTTATTCTTAAATTTATACTCTTTAATATCATTAAATTTGATTTTGAGTTTAATTTCTTTGTTTATTGATTTCACATCTTCCCATGGAATGTTAAGATCTTTTTTATCGGTGGTACGTATGGTTATTGCCTCTACTATTGGATATGTTACACTGACTGATGCTACAAAGTCTTTGAACTTTCCAATTTTACTTCCTTCACTGTCAATTACTGGTTTATTTATGATTTCACTTAAAAAACGCATCGTACCCCTCCTATTTATTTAAAAATTTAAATTATTCTTTTGGAATTAGTGGAACCATCTCCTCTTTAACTCGTTCCATAACAATCATTTCAGTTAAATCTTCTACACCATCAATGGATCGTATTTTAGTATTCATTAACTTGTTGAGTTTTTCTATGTTTTGAACCCAAACTTTGATGAGAATATCATATTCTCCAGAGACACTGTATACCTCTGATATTTCTTCAAGTTTAGATAGCTCTTCTTTAACAGATTCATGTTTTTCGGACTCTGTTTGTATGATGATTATTGTAGTTATATCAAGACCGATTTTTTCCCAGTCCAGTATGACTGTGTAACGTTTTATTACATCTCTTTCAAGCTTTTTAAGTCGGTTAGAGATTGTTGCATCAGGTGCATCTATTTCTTTTGACATTTGAGATAATGTTATTCTTGAATTTTTTATTAAAGAACGGAGTATATCCACATCCAAATCATCCATTTTTCACTCAACTACCTGTAGTTTCCTGTTTATTAGATTAAATTATGGTATATTCATAAATACATATAAATGTTTGGGAAAATTACTGATATTTTCCTTATGAAATAGGATATTACCAAAAAATATTAGAATCATTAGTAATCTCAAATTTGTAATACTAGATTTAAGTGATTAAGTGTATAGGGCAGTCACATCCAAATTAGGATCAATTACTGTTTTAACATTAACACTAGCATATTTTCCTAAAATGATAATAGTCTTATTAAAAAAATATTGTTGAAATGATGTATCTTTCCACTTAGATATTCCATAACTGAAGATAGAGGAAATATCAAATACTAACCTAAATTTGAAAAATAATCAACGTGTTAAACAATCACTGGGAATAAATATCCAACAGTTTCAGAATTAGCAAAGGTAATCCCAATAATAATGTGAATTAAGAGATTAAATGTAGTGATACTACGATTCACTGGAATTAAAAAATTTAAACTATTCTAAAAGGATGTTCAAACATAAGGAAGTTGATTTTAACCAAAAGGTTTTTGAAGCATTAAAAAAAGTTATAGATACTGTCAAAGATATTAATTTTATATTTTTTTGAGGTTAATAAAATGAAATCACATCCAAAAGTTATACACCCAGACCAACTACTAGAAGAAAAAGAGAAATGTGTCCATTGGACAATTCAAATGATTGATGATACCATATCTACTTTAAATATTAAACTGTTAGGTAACAGATACACGTTTTTAATAGCATTTATAATACCATTAATTCTATTGCCCTATGCACTTTTTGACACATCTTCCAATGAAATTAAGCTATTATTACTTGTAATCACTTTAATAAGCCAATCATGGTTCCAATGGTGGAGTCTTCCAAGTCTGCAAATTACCCAAATAAAAGGTGACAAAAAAAGAGATGCTAAAGCAGATACAGACCACTTAGCATTAACCCATATTGCAAATCAACTAGATAAATTAGTGGAAAATGATGAAATTAAATAGAAAAAAAGTTAAATTTACCATATAAATTTAGATTATTGAACAATTGGATATTCCTGTAAAATTGTCTAAATGTATCAATTAAGATCATTATAAATTCGTTAATTTATCAGGATATTTCATATTTAATAATTGGAATGGATATGATAATTAGATACTATTTTAGATTCATCATATCATTGCCTTGAAACTAAATAACCTTTTTTAATTATTTTTTATAAATAGTTTCAGCTTTAAGATTAATATTGTTCAAATTTTCAAGATTCTCTAGATCTTCAATATAATCACTTTCATCAACATCTAGATTTTCTTTAGATAATAAAGATGTTATTACTATTAAAATACTTATAACAGCCCCTAGTAGAAATGCCTGTTGAAATCCTGATAATAGTGTTTCAACGGGTACACTGAACTGGAAAGCTCCTGTTGATATGGCTCCTTCAAGACCTGCTGCTGAATGACTGACTGTACTGTCAAATATTGTTTCGAATATTACTACTCCCATAACCAGTCCGAGATATTTGGCAGTGTTTAAAAGGCTACTAACAGAACCTGTCATTCCTGGCGGGCTGTGGCTCATAACTAGTTTATTGTTCGCAGGTGAGAACATTCCATCCGATAGAGATCTCATTAAAAGAGCAATTAGTACAAATATTATTCCATATTTGCCTATGGTTGGATTTAAAACAGTTAAAACCAAAAGTGCAATTGCTAGACATGTTGCTCCAATAATTGATGGTAGTTTTGAACCACTTTTATCAGATATTCTACCTGATAATGGTCCAACAAATATGATTAGCAAGGTTGGAACGAGTATTATTAGGCCTGCTACATCTGTTGTGTAGTTCATTATGAGTTCTAGGTAGAATGGTAGAAGGAATATGGTCCCTGTTAGGACAAAACTGGTCATGAATCCTGCAGCAATTGACAGGTTAAGGTATCTCTGTTTTAAAAGGCACATCTTGAAGAGAGGATATTGATAGTTTGATTCCCATTTATAGAATGTAATTAGGAGTGCAAGACAAGATATTAACCCTAAAAGTATTAAAGGTGAAGTCCAACCCAATCTACCACCCATTTCAAGGGTTATTATTAGAATAAACATTGATAAAAATATTAATAATGATCCAACAACGTCGAATCCATGATACTCTTCAACTTTACTAGTATCCGGCAAATACTGGTAGGTTAATGCTATTGCAACTATTCCGAGGGGTACTGTTACGAAGAAAATCCAGTGCCATCCTAAGTATTCTGTTATGAGTCCACCAACACCGTATCCAATAGACAGCGCAACTGTTGTTGCAAGTGAAATATATCCGAATATTTTTCCTCTCACAGCATTTGGGAAGTTAACAGCAATAATTGCCGGAGTCATAGAGAGTAACATTGCAGAACCAATACCCTGGAGAATTCTTGAGAGAATTAATTGTTCAATATTTAGGGAAATCCCTGAAAAATAGGATCCAATTGTAAAAAGGAATAGACCTCCAAGGAAAATCTTTTTATAACCAACATATTCTCCAATTTTTCCAAATATCAGTAGGAAACTGGTTAAAACAAGTAGATGTGCCACCACAACCCAGGATACAAGTGATGTGCTCACATCTAAATATTGTGAAATAGATGGAAGTGCAATTGTTACAATACCTGCACTGAAGGACCATATAAAAACACCAAAAGAAATTATAAATGTTATAAGTCTTTTGTTTGATTTATATGGTGTAATATTGTTTGTCATGGAATTGTTCCTGTTGTTAATTGTATGTTAATTTTGATCAATTAACGCTTTAGTATAATGAGTAGTTGAAAATAATATATATCCTTTAATAATTTAAAAAAATTTTTAATAAAACATTTATGTTGGATATTTTTATAATCATATATTGATCATTTACCAGTTAAAACACAGAAATTTTTAACGTTGTTATGATCTAGAACTAATTAATACTTATAAATTATATACTAAAAACTAGGATAATAATAATAATAATAATACTATGTCTAATTACAATGGGAAACTTGTGGAATTACCAAAGAAGGGTAAGGCCATTGTTGTTACGGATATCCATGGAAATTTTGATGATTATGATAGGTATATGGATATATGGAAAGAATATCCAGATGAAAATACCTATTTTATCATTACGGGTGATTTTATCCATGCTATGGGAAAAAAGGACGATAAATCTATAGAAATATTAGATAATGTTAAGCATTGCTGGGAAAATAATGAAAACTTTTATCCCCTTATTGGAAATCATGAATGGTCTACCATATCCAATATATCGGTTTATAAAGGAGGTATAAATCAATCTCTAAACTTTAAAGAACTTTTAAGGGAAAAATTTAGGGGTAAATGGAATAAAAAGCTTGATGAATATCAAGAATTTTTTAAAAAACTTCCCATAGCTATCAGAACGGCTAACAAAGTGTTTATTAGCCATGCTGGGCCTCCAAGAAACATTAAAAACTTGAATGAAATAATAAACATAACTGATAGGGGATATCTTGATAATAAGAATTTATATGAGATACTCTGGAACAGGGAAGAAGATTATACAGAAAATGATTTAAGATATTTTCTCAGGGCTGTTAATTGCAATGCAATGATTGTTGGACACACCCCTGTAGACGGTGTAAAACTGATTAATGATAAACAATTAATTGTTTCATCAAGCTACAGCCATGGTAAAAAGGAGTATATAGAATTAGATCTTGAAGAAAAGATTAGAGATGCCAAGGATATCCTTAAAATGGTAAAACAATTATATTGGTACAGTTAGATTCTCATATGTGGTTAATATATATTTATTAGGATTATATATGATTAATTTTATTATTAAATAATGAATTGGGCTTTAAGAAATTTAAAGAGTAAAATGGGGGCAATTAAGTTTTTTTTATTCGATATTTTTTTCCTTGAATTCTATTTTGAGAGTTTTTCCAATCAGTATTTCATCACCTTAAATCAAATATTCATAGATTCCATGATATATTTGAATGGATTCTGATTTAAAACGGAAGTTTTTTAATTTTTTTTGTATTAAATGATATTATCCGATCTGTGCTATCAGTTCTGCAAGCTGTTCAAGGTTTCTGACTTCAAAGAATTTGGCTCCTGAATCTTCATAATCTGCAACACAGCTATCAACTACATTCCATTTATTCATGGGTTCTGGATTTAATACAAGAACTTTTTTGGACTTTTCAACTATATAATCAATACTATCTGCACTTAATGGTTTCTTCCCCACTTTAGGTCCTGCCCAATCCCTACAATCACTTAATATCATGACATAAGATTTTTTATTAAGATCTGCTTGGTTTTTAAAGCTTTCAAATGCCCTGTGCATATTAGATGTTCCGTGTATCATCTGATTCTTCTGTCTAATATCTCTGACTTTAATGAATGCATCTAAAAGATTCGGTTCTTCGAGGGCAACTGTTGTTTCAACCGTTTTATTATCAAATTCAAAGGTTTTTGCTTTTTTAAATGAGTTTTGGGCTGCATAAACCATCATGAAAAACCAGTTACTAACCCAGTCACATGAACCACTAACATCGTTAAGGAAGAAATGATTACTTTTTTTGATCCTTGGTTTGGTTTTAACAATTTCAAGAAGTGTGTTTCCATATTTTAAATTTTTTCTAAGGGTTTTACGAATGTCTGGCCTCATATTTTTGGATTGCTTTCGCCTTCTAACTCTTTTATTTGCAATTTTTTTTCCAAGCTTTTGGCATAGATCTAAAAGTTCGGGTTCAAATGATGTAAGAAGTTTAATATCTTTCTGTAGGAGTTCAGATTCATCTTTACCATTATCAATATAATTTTCAAATGGAGGTCTGTAATCCATGGTGTCAGTTTCTGTTGGTTGAACTTTAAATTTTGAAGGTTCAATAAGTTTGAAAGAATAATTATATCCACTTAAAAGTCTTTTATTCTTACTACCTTTAGAAACGTTTGTACTTTGAGATATATTAGATTCATCGGAGTTTTCATCGACACCTCCAAAAACCGAATTAAAAATCTTATCAAACTTGACTCGTTGACCTGCTTTTTTAACATACACAGCTGCAAGTGCTTCATTTAAAAGATCATCCTTATCATCGAATAATTTCAGAGTTTCATATGCTGTCTTGGTACTCCGTAAACTTGCTGGAATGTTATTTGCCCTTAGAAGTCTCGAAAATTTTATTATTTCTCTCATCTAAATCACTTTTGATAATTGTTATCTTTAACAAATTTCTTCAAAACCTTCTTCTTATCTGATTCATTTTTCAAGACTACAGAAACTGTTTCTTTAAAAGTTTTATCGTCCAGATCATTTGCATTAAATGCTAAAAGAGTTTTTACCCAATCAACTGTTGCCCTTATAGATGGTTTTTTAAGGAGATTCATGTCCCGGAGATTGTGGATCATGGTAACAACACTTTCAACAAGTGCAGATGTTGCACTGGGAACTGTAGATTTAACAATTTCAACTTCCCTTTCATATGAAGGATAGTCAATGTATAGGAATAAACATCTATCCTTTGTTTCGTCTAGAAGAGATCTCTGAGAATTTGAGGTCATAATAACCATTAGATCATTTTGAAGTTCAAAGGTTCCAAGGTCGTTAACTGTAATTTGTCCTTCTCCAAGAGCTTGAAGTAGAAAACTTTCTACTTCCTCATCTGCTTTATCAATTTCATCTATCAAGATTACAGAAGGATTTTTGTTCATAAAACCTTGGAGTAATGGTCTTTTTATAAAGAACTCATCGTTGAATATATCGTTATCAACTTCATTTATTCTGGACATTTCAAGATGTAGTAATTGTTTCTGGTAGTTCCACTCACAAACAATTTGTTCGAAGGTAATTCCTTCATAGCACTGCACCCTAAAAAAATCCATATCAAAAGCTCTGCTAACAGCCTTTGATAGCTCTGTTTTACCCCCACCTGGAGGCCCTTCAACAAGAACTGGTTTTTTCAATTTAAAAGCCAGATACATTGTTGTAACAGTACTTTTATCAGGTATGTAATGATTTTTAATGAGATTATTTTCAAGTGATTCCATGCTGAGATCATGGTCTGTCATAGATTTTAGATATGGCACAATGGATATAAATTTTGCCCAAAGAATAAAAAAAACAGGAAAAATAAAAAAACATTTTCGAATATTTATTGATTCAATTAGATTATTTATTGAATAAATATTCAAATTTAAATATTAACGAAGTTGATGTGTTATCTTTCCATATCATCGTCTGATTCTAAACTTTCACGAACAGAATCAACTATACATGATGTGTTCCATCCAACAACTTCAGATGCAGCGTCTTCAATACGTCCAGGAACATTTTCCATACCATATGGTCTTATAATAACTATTGGTTTTTCAAGATTTTGAGCCAGATCAATTTCTTGTTCTATTAAATTTTTATTCTTTGAATACATACCAGATAATATTATAACAACATCAACATCTCTCATCTGTTCCTTTAACTGTTCTTTATCAGTTTTATTTGATATGCTATGATTTTTCCATTGAAAATCATGTGATGCTTCAAGTTTTCCGATAAATCTATTATATTCTTCTTCATCATCATCCTTTAATTGACTTATAAATATATTATATATCTCAGATTCATCTTCAAACATTTGTTTCACCTTTTATTATTTTATAATATTGATCCAGAATTTAGAGTATCTCCACTCCATCTTCATAAACATGGATTATCATGACGGGACAACTTTCTGCTGCATCAATGCCACACTTTTCATCTTCAATTTCAAGTACATCATCATTATCAACCCTTTTAGATCCAATGATATGTGCGATACTGCCTTCATCTAGTTCGAATAATTCTGGACAAACATCCTCACATGATCCACAAGAAGTACAACCATCCCTTTCAACAATGATTTTAAATGTTAA
>Ga0224559_1000825_pt1 | contig 18566 bp, 18 predicted proteins | sample 714S33034metaG_FD_180676 | JGI IMG/M metagenome (GOLD analysis project Ga0224559, IMG submission 180676) | Peat soil microbial communities from Stordalen Mire, Sweden - 717 S3 30-34 | ecosystem: Environmental > Terrestrial > Soil > Wetlands > Peat | place: Sweden: Norrbotten County, Stordalen... | reverse complement strand
TTCGGATGGCTGGAAAAGTGCCGAAGGCTATGGAAGAACTGCGAACGCAAACTTAATACCAGCTTGCAGTTCGTTCACCTCGCCTTCCTCGTCCTCCTGCTCAGAAGATCGTAAACAGGCTCTTAGATAGTATGCACGAACGAGTAATAATTCTCTGCATCATTCTTGAAGAAAAGACGGCGAGTTGAGCTTCTTGGATTCCCACTCATCCACGATAAAACTGTGGATGAATGGGGCACAGCGGTTCTTGGTTATTTCATGACCGGGCCACCTGCCGGACTCCATGCCGAGATAGGGAAGCCGTCGATGACAACTGAATGTGACGAAATGAAAACAGCCGCATTGTTGGTAACGAACCAAACCCTTCGTCATCCAATCATCCTATACTCAAAAATCCTCTGTGGTAAAAGAAGCCGGTCAGGGTTCATGGACTCCCAGGTCTCAAAATCGAGACCTGGGGCACCCAGATTTTTGGGGAGGGGCGGATGTGGGCCACCCACCCGTCGATAACGAACCAAACCCTTCGTCATCCAATCATCCTATACTCAAAAATCCTCTGCGGTAAAAGAAGCCGGTCAGGGTTCGTGGACTCCCAGGTCTCAAAATCGAGACCTGGGGCACCCAGATTTTTGGGGAGGGTCAGATGTGGGCCATCCGCCCTGGTTTCTGCTGGCCACGGCGAAGGATTTGTAAAAAAGTGCCTTCCCTGCCCCTCGCCCGTCCCACGCTTCGTGACAAGCAGCGAACCACTGCGTTATAAACATCTATACAGCACATTTTGGCGCCGGGCTTGATTCGAGGCCAGGACAGCCGCCCAACCGTCAGAAAAACATCAGCATAAGGGAGATCGAGGGCTATGGCAACCGCTGTCGCTGGGAAAGGTTTGGAAGGTATTGTCGCGGCAAACTCCGGCATTTGTTGGATCGACGGAGAGGCCGGGGTGCTGTCCTATCGCGGAATCGACATTCACGAGTTGGCCGTCCACTCGACCTTCGAGGAGACCACCTACCTGCTCTGGAACGGCATCCTGCCCAACGAACTTGCCCTGCGCGAGTTTCAAACGCAGCTCCAGTTGGCCCGCGGCCTCGACTTCCGCATCGTCGATATGCTGCGCTCCATTCCCGCCTCGGCCACGCCCATGGAAGTGCTGCGCACCGCCGTCTCCGCCCTCAGCTTTTACGACGCCGATGAGAAAGATAACTCCCACGAATCCAACGTCCGCAAGTGCTTCCACCTGACCGCGCAGATGGCCATGATCGTGGCCATCTACGACCGCCTGCGCAAAGGGCTGGAGATTGTGCCGCCGGACCGCTCGCTCAACCACGCGGCCAACTTCCTCTGGATGCTCAACGGCATCAAGCCCTCGGAGACCGCCGTCCGCACCATGGACATGGCGCTGGTGCTGCACGCCGAGCACGAGTTGAACGCCTCGACTTTTGCCGCCCGCGTCATCGCCGCCACACTGTCCGATGTTCATTCAGCGATGACCGGCGCCATCGGCGCGCTTAAGGGACCGCTGCACGGCGGCGCCAATGAAGGCGTCATGCGCCTGCTGCTGACCATCGACAAGCTGGGCGCCGACCCGGTCGAGTACGTGAAAAATATGCTGGCCGCCAAGCAGAAGATCTCCGGCTTCGGCCATCGCGTCTATAAAACGGAAGACCCCCGCGCCACCCACCTGCGCGAGATGAGCAGGCAACTGGGCAAGGACGCCGGCGTGCCCAAGTGGTACGAGTACTCCCGCGCCATCGAGCTATATATCAACACGGATAAAAAGCTCAACGCCAACGTGGATTTCTACTCGGCCTCGACTTATGCCACGCTGGGCATCGACATCGACCTCTACACGCCGATTTTCGCCATCAGCCGCATCGCCGGCTGGGCCGCCCACGTCATCGAGCAACTGGACGACAACCGCCTCATCCGTCCCCGCGCCGAGTACATCGGACCGCCCTACCCCTCCTCCTACGTTCCCATGGACGAGCGCGGATAGCTGTATCCGGGCATTGGCATCAAGGCAGGGATGCAGGAGATCTTTCTGCTATCCCTGCCGCGCCTTCCACAGCAGATACAGCCCCCACGCCGAGAGCGTGCCGTTGTCGCGGATCGTGCCGTTGCGCATCATCTCCTCGAACTCCTCCACGGCAAACGAGCGAACCACCAAATCATGCTCCTCGGCGTCCGGCTCGCGCTCGCTTTCGGTCAGCCCGGTGGCCAGATATACGTGCTGCTTCTGCCGCGTAAAGCCGTAGGCAATCCAGAGCCAGCCCAGATAAGTCATCCGTGCCGCCACGAGACCGGTCTCCTCTTTCAATTCGCCACGCGCCAGCGCCTCCGGGTCAACGCCTTCCGTCTCCCAGCCGCCTTGCGGCAGCTCCCACGCCCGCTCCTGGATCGTGTAGCGGAACTGCTCCACTAGCCAGATGCGCCCGTTATCGATGGGCAAAATGATCGCGGCGTTGTCCTTGTCCACAACGCCATAGATGCCCCGTGCCCCGTTCGAGCGAAGAATCTCATCCTCGCGCACCCGCAGCCAGTGGTTGCGATAGACCTCGCGGCTGGCGAGCGTGGTGATAGAGGGGGTGAGGTTCATGTCGTCTCCTTGGCGTTCAAAGCGTTTATTGTACGTTCGTTATTGCTTTGAAAGGGCGCGGCTTTAGCTGCGCCAATAGAGGCCAAGGGAGAGACCTGGGGCTTTAGCCCCCGAGGGAATGCATCCACTTCAAATGAACCATTCGCGGAGCTATACAAATACTCTTCCGCGCGTTCCACCAACCTGGCCTTGACTGGATTATTTGCAATATACGTGCGATGAATCTCATAATCCTCATCGTCGCGAATTCGATGATCCGAATATCCCGTAACCCAAATGCCGCCAATCCATTTGAACTCCCGCTTCGCTCGAAAAGAAAACCCGCCTTTGATGCATTGAACAGCCAATTCAAGGCTTGCGCTTGGTGTAATGATCAAATGAAAGTGATCGGGCATTAATACGAATGCGTGAAGTAGAAATCGCTCTGGACGATAACCATAGAGCGTCTCAAGGAATAACTTGGCCCAACGCTCGTGACGGAAAAACGGCCTACGGTCCGCAGTGTTCGAGGTCACGAAGTAAGTTTGCCCGTTGTTGGTGGCAACTTCTCGCCTTGGAATCATACATTCCCTCGGGGGCTAAAGCCCGGCTTCATTTTGGCCATCGAGTGGCGCAGCTAAAGCCGCGCCCTTTCAAAACACGCTCAATCAGTTTTACCCCGCAATAATTTTGCCACAACATGGGAAACCTGGTTCTCGTATTCGGATTTGGCCATTTTTTCCAGGTATTCTCTAAGCCATTCCTCGTCCCAAAGCTCCCAATTCTGGGCCTTGAAATGATCGTGCAGTTTTGTTCTCTCGCCTTTACTCGCAATATGCCCACAAGCCAGACACAGGCGGACATTATTAAAAGGAATCGAAGGACAGAACCCATTTTTAATCAGTTGCAATCTTAGCCGGTTAAAGACAACTTCTCGCAGTTTTTTATCGATAAATAGCTTATACCGACTCGCAGTTGCTTTATCTGTGCCGCTAAGTCCGGCAATTGTCACACCGCGCGAATTGAGATAGCTCTTGCACTCAACCACATAGAGAAGATTGTCCCGTCCGCTATATGCAACTATATCCAATTCCCATCTTGGCGAAGTTGGTCTGTCAATGGCCTTTTTATCTTCTGGTGTCAGATCGACTTTGACAGAGGTCCGAATCCAAAGTCCCTTCATCCATAAGATTTCGCTAACTACCTGTTCAAAAGCATCCATATCCTTCCCTCTTTCTCACTCCTCCCGCAGCCGGAACCGCCGCAGTCGGCCGATGAGCGAAGCCGGACCGCTCACGGTCAGCCGCACTATGTTCCCCTCATACTCGCGGCTATGTACCGTCATCCCGGCCTCGATGGCCGCCAGCACCGCGCCCTCCTGCTGCGGAACGAATAGCTCCGCCTCCAGCAGCGGGTCGGTGTGCAGTGCACTGTCAATCGCCGCCAGCAGCGCCGCCGTCCCCTCGCCGGTGCGCGCCGAGACGGCCACCTCCGCCCCCGCCAAGCTCCGCTCCAGCAAGCCAGCCCGCTCATGCTCGTCCAGCAGGTCAATCTTGTTCAGCACTTCGATGCGCGGCTTGGCGAGGCAATCCAACTCGCCCAGAACCCGCTCCACCTGTGTCTTCTGCTCCTCGCCGTAGGTCGAAGCGGCGTCGCGCACGTGCAGCAGCACCTCGGCCTGCGCCACCTCTTCCAGCGTGGCGCGGAAGCTGGTGACCAGAGTATGCGGCAGATTGCGAATGAAGCCCACCGTGTCCGAGAGCAGCACCCGGCGCCGACTGGGCAAGTCAATGACGCGGAGTTTGGGGTCCAGCGTGGCGAACATCTTGGCCGACTGCAAGACCTGCGCGCCGGTCAGTTGATTGAAGAGCGTGCTCTTACCGGCATTGGTGTAGCCCACCAGCGCCACCGTCGGCACCGGCACAGCCTCGCGCCGCTGCCGCTGCTGCTTGCGCACCCGGCGCACCGAGTCCAGTTCCTCTTTCAAATGGTCGATGCGACGCTTGATCTGCCGCCGGTCGGTCTCCAGCTTGGTCTCGCCCGGTCCGCGCGTGCCGATGCCGCCGCCCAACTGCGACATGGCCTTGCCCTTGCCGGAGAGGCGCGGCAGCAGGTACTCCAACTGCGCCAGCTCCACCTGCAACTTGCCTTCGGCGGTCCGTGCATGGCGGGCAAAGATGTCCAGAATCAGTTGCGTCCGATCCAGCACGCGGCAGGGCAGCGCCGCCTCCAGGTTGCGCAACTGGGTGGGCGAAAGGTCGTGGTCAAAGAGCACCAGGTCGGCCTCGGTCGAGGCGGCGATGCCGGCGATCTCTTCCACCTTGCCGGAGCCAACCAGCGTCGCCGGATCAAGCCGTCCGCGCCGCTGCATAACTTCCGCCACCACCACGCCGCCAGCGCTCCCCACAAGTTCGCGGAACTCGGCCAGAGACTCTTCGGCGTCTAATTCTGTAGTAGAACGCGAACCGGCCGACCGGACGGAAGACGCCTCCGCGCGGAGAATTTCAGCCGGCTCCGGCCCACCTTCATCGGACCCGAAATCAGCCGCATCCACCTCGGCGCACACTGCCGCCTCTCGCGCGCCCGTCTGGGCCGCACGGCTGCCACGGCTGCGAACCCCAAGGTCCAGCCCAACCAGAACGGATCGCTCCGGGCCTGCTATCGCGGCTCCCCTATCGAGGTCGGCGAGGCCACGGGAATCGGCCCCGGAGCGCTTGACGGGCGGAACTCGCTGTGCATCACGCCCCGGTTGCTCACCACGGTCGAAATTGCGTGCTTGAAGATCAACTGCTCCTGGTTGTTGTTCTCCAGAAGCACAGAGTATTTGTCAAAGGAACGGATCTTGCCTGTCAGCTTGACGCCGCTGACCAGATAAACCGTAATGGGGGTCTTGTCCTTGCGGACGGTGTTCAGGAATGTGTCCTGAATATTTTGTGCCGGCTTGGTTTCCATGTGCCGATCTCCTGCTTTCCTCGGGGGAGGTTGAATTGAACCACGAACTTATGCCAAGCGGCGGAAACGGAGCCGGAAGCCCCAAACCGCCAATTCCTGCAATGGCTCAACAATATAAGGCTTGCCTAACCTTTTCAACCCTCTTTTGCCCCATTTTTGATTTTTATGCAGATTTTTGCTGTGATCGCCAAACGCAATGGGTGCCCCCGGTCTCGATTTTGAGACCGGGGATTCCACGTTGCTGCTAGCATAGTATTGTGACCGCCGAACCGAAATCGTTTCAATCCGCCGCCCAGCCGGTTCCCATGCTGGACCTCAAGCGCCAGTACCGCCCCCTCCACAACGAGCTGCTCGAAGCTCTCGGCCATGTGCTGGAGGCGCAGCAGTTCATCCTCGGCGAGCCTGTGGCCGCCTTCGAGCGCGCCGCCGCCGAGCGGCTGAAGGTGGCCCACGCCGTCGGCTGCTCCTCCGGCACCGACGCTCTCTGGCTGGCGCTGGCCGCCGCCGGCATCAATCCCGGCGAGACAGTCATCACAACCCCCTTCAGCTTCTTCGCCTCGGTTAGCGCCATCCTCCGCGCCGGAGCCAAGCCGCTATTGGCCGACATCGAGCCAACCACATTCAACCTCGATCCGGTAAAAGCGGAAGCCCTGTTGAAGGCTCCGCAAGGCGCGGAAGTCAAGGCCATCCTCCCCGTCCATCTTTTCGGCCAATGCGCCGACTGGACGGCCTTCTGGCATCTGGGAAAGACTTACGGCGTGAAGCTGATCGAAGACGCCGCCCAAGCCTGGGGCGCGGACTGGAATGGCGTTAAAGCCGGCTCACTGGGCGACGCCGCGGCCTTCAGCTTTTATCCCACCAAAAACCTCAGCGCCGCCGGCGACGCCGGTATGATTTCCACCAACTCGGACAATGTGGCCGAGCGCGCCCGTGCCTTGCGCAATCACGGAATGCGCCGCCGCTATTATCACGACGAGCTAGGCTGGAACACCCGCATGGACGGCTTCCAGGGCACCATCCTCGCCGTCAAGCTCAAGTACATCGACGGCTGGAATCAGGCCCGCCGCGCGGTCGCCAAGCGCTACCACGCGCTTTTTCATGCCGCCGGACTGGTCGAAGCCGGCCCATATCCCGCGCATGGCGTCGTCCTGCCGCACGAGGTTCACGGCAGCCACCACGTCTGGCATCAGTACGTGATCCGCACCCCGCGCCGCGACGAACTGCGCGCCTTCCTCACCGCGCGCCAGATCGGCTCGGAGATCTACTACCCCGTCCCGCTGCACTTGCAGGAGGCGCTGCAGAGCCTGGGGTACAGCGAAGGCAGCTTCCCGGAAGCCGAGCGCGCCGCCCGCGAAGTCCTCGCCCTGCCCATCTTCCCCGAACTGCGCGAAGACGAGCAGCAGACGGTGGTCAGCGCCATCGCCGAGTTCCTGAGCTGAGCAACCACAGTCTGTGTGAGCATCAACAGCCGGATAACCGGCCAATGCACTCATCCAGTTTGGTCTATTTACCAAAGGCCGGACTAGTATTGGCAAACGCCCCCGGGTGCGATAGACCGAACTGGTGAGTTGGATCATGCTGTTTGTCATGGCGATTGGAGGCCGTGCCGATGGCAAAGGGCAGGCGCAAACGGACACCCAAGTCTGTTCTGAAACTCCCGAATCTTGAACAATCCAGGTCCGCTGTTCTGAACAGCCTGACTTCTCCAAGTTCGCTACGAACCTGGATGGATCGCATAGTACACTGGGGGCGAGATGACGACCGCAAGAAAACTCCTCATTCTGTCGATTGCCGCCGCGAATTTCGGTGCCGCATCCATCGTGGCGGCGCAACAGGGCAGCACGCGCTCCACTGAAACCAATCAGCCGCATCATTTTTCGAGCGCGATGGGATTCAGTCTCACCTATCCGGCCGAGTGGAGCACAACGGATCTGGGGCCGCTGCTGCCGGCGTCGAAGCTGGCGCTGAATCCGCAATACGCCAACGACGCGTATCGCCGCGCCATCGAATGCACGCAGAAGATCTTTTTTGCCCGGAGCGGAGAGCCGCAGTCTATCTTTCTTGGCGGAGTTATCACCAATGCGTGCCTGGGCCAGAAGCCCGATCTCGACACATTCACTGCCCGCACCATGAACATGATGAACGGGCGCTATCATCTGAGCGACACGCGCTATGTGGCTTTTTCCGTGCAGGGACAAATCTTCTGGGCACTCCAGACCAAGGCCGTCGACTGCAAGGATGCAAGCGAAGTTGAGACCATCTAGTATCTGGTGGCGGTATTGAAGCTCTGCGAGAAGGTCGAGCCGCTGCCCGTTCCGGTGTAACTCTGCTGCCAGCGGTTGCCGTAGCGGTCGTAGACCCAGGAGTAGTCCTGGACCGAATTCGCGGTGTGCGCGAGCAGCCGGTTGAAGCCGTCGTAAGTGTAGGTTGAATTCTGGCCGAGTGCCGTATCGTTGGAACTCTGCAACTGCGCGCCCTTCCATCCGGCGGTAAAGACATATTTCTGCTGACCTCCCGCACAGTAGAAATATGTGCCACCAAAGCACACCCCACCACCGTTCATGCGGCCCAGGGTGTCGTAGTTGCCATTGCTTAAAAACATGAGGTTCGTGGTCTCCCACTCATCCACGATAAAACTGTGGATGAATGGGGCACAGCGGTTCTTGGTTATTTCATGACCGGGCAACCCGCCGTTTCTTCAGTGCCGCGCGGAAGGCGGGTTTGGCGGCGGCTTCCTCTGCGCGGGCATTGATGGTGTTCAGTCCTATGCGGGCATCTTTGGCCCAGGACGGCACCAGCCCCCAGCGCAACAGAGACGCCTCGCGGAGGCCGGTCTGCGGATGGATGCGCACCACCGGCTGGAAACTTTGCGGGGCGGCGTTCCATGTTGGTGCCCAGCGCATCTGTTCGAGATCCATCTCAAACCATTCAGCCAAAAGTTCTTGCGCGGATTTTCGGGCGTAGCGGCCACACATCGTGCATTCAGAATAGCCGGAGCGAGGGCGGAAAACCACAAAATCATTTGACAAATGGACGGATTCGAGCGACGCTATAAGCGAATATAAGGCGAATAATGGCCACCGCTGCCGCACTCCGCATCCAGATTGAAGACGCCCTCGCAACCAGCTTTCCAGCGGCGCTTACTCCTGTCTCACGTGCGATTTGCGAAGTTTCCGCCACGGGAATTCCGGCGGCCGACGCGCTGCTCGATGGCGGATTGCCGGTGGGCGCGATCAGCGAACTGGTGGGGCCGGAGTGCTCGGGGCGCACCAGTTTGGCGCTGTCTTTTTTGGCGCGCAGAACGGCAGCGGGGCAAGTCTGCGCTTGGATCGATGCCGGCGATGCCTTCGATCCAGAGTCGGCCGCGGCCAGCGGCGTGCGCCTCCGGCAACTGCTCTGGGTGCGCTGCCGCGATGGCGTTGCGGAACAACAACTGTGCGGAATGGAATCCCACCCTAGCCGCAAAAACAAAGACGCGGCGAGGGTGGGGCACCCAGTATTTATGGGCCAGAGCAATCACGCACCCGCGTCTCGCTGGAAGCGCGAAGAAAAGCCTTGGACGCGACTCGATCAGGCTCTGCGCGTGACGGACCTGCTTTTGCAGGCGGGCGGATTCGCGGCCATTGTGCTGGACCTGGGTAGCATGGACCCGGCGCACGGAATGCGGATTCCGCTGGCCTCGTGGTTTCGTTTTCGACAAGCTGCGGATCGCACCCGTTGCAGTCTGGTCGTACTGGGCAAGGCCGCCTTCGCACAATCGAGCGCTGCGGTGGTGGTAGATTGTGCTGCTGCGCGCGCACAGTGCCAAGGCAGGACTGTACTCACCGCAAGCAGTTTTGAATTTAGCCGCAGTCGGCAGCGTTTCACGCCGCAAATGCTTGGGATGCGCAAGCCCGTTGCTTCGACCTGGACTGCGCAAGCCGCATGGACCGCGAAGGCCGCTTGGAGTTCGGAGAGGAGCGCATGAGCCGCGAACTCTATGCCTGCCTGCACGCCGCTGAGTTTCCGGCGCAGGCATTGCTGCGTCTGCGCGCTGATTTGAAATCGCAGCCTGTGGCTGTACTCGACGGACCCGCGCATGACCAGTGTGTTTGCGCATTCAATCGGCTAGCCGCACAGCGCGGCGTGGTGCATGGCTTGGGCCGTATGGAGGCTGAAAGCATCGGAGGGTTGCAGTTGCTCATGCGCTCGCTCGCCATCGAGCAGGCTGCGCGTGCGGTGTTGCTCGAAACGGCAGCGCAATTCTCGCCACGCATTGAAGAAGTGAGCGCGGCCAATGCCTGCTCGTTTGTGCTGGATGTAGCTGGCTGCGAACTGCTCTTTGGTCCCTCCGAACAGATGGCCGCGCAAGTGCGCGAAGCTATGGCTGTCGCGGGATTTCGCGTTTCGGTTGCGGTCAGCGCCAACTTTCATGTTGCGCGCATCAAGGCCGCCACTGGGCGTGGAATCACGATTGTACCCGCGGGAGAAGAAGCCACATCACTGGCCAAGCTGCCACTCAGCGCGCTTGGCCTCGCAGAGAATCCTCGCGAAACCTTTGCCGTGTGGGGCATTCGCACGCTGGGCGAGTTGGCTGCGCTGCCTGAAGTCGAACTTATCACGCGGCTCGGCGCGGAGGCGCGCGAATGGCGAGCCCTTGCGCGTGGCGCGGCGCGGCACACATTTCAACCGATTGAGGCGGACTTCACTCTGCGCGAGTTTTACGAATTCGATTCGCCCGTCGAGCAGATGGATGGTTTGCTGTTTATTGCTGCGCGCATGATCGATTGCCTCACGGAACGCGCCGCTGGCCATGCGTTGTCGCTGGCCTCGCTTGGCGTGGAGATGAAGCTTGAAGGAGGCGCGACTCATCTGCTGAAAATCCGTTTTGCGCTGCCTACTGTGGACCGCAAGTTTTTGCTCAAACTGCTGCATCTGGAGATGGCCGCGCATCCGCCGCAAGCCGCGGTGCTGGCGCTTACGTTGACGGCTGAACCAGGCCAGTCGAGCAAAATACAACTCGGACTCTTCGCGCCGCAGACGCCAGAGCCTTCGCGCCTGGATGTGACGCTGGCGCGCATCAAGGCCATCGTCGGCGAAGACCGCGTGGGAACGCCCGTGCTTGAAGATACACATCGTCCAGCGAGCTTTCACACCGAGGATTTTCGCGTGGATGCGAAGACTACCACCTATGATCCGCAACCTGCGCGAATGGCGTTGCGTCGCGTGCGTCCGCCACGCGCAATTCAAGTCACACTGCGCGAGAACAAGCCCACGAACTTTCGTGATTGTGGCGAAGGCTTTCAGATCGCTGCGGCATACGGCCCGTGGCGCTCGAACGGCTGCTGGTGGTCTGTCGATGCGTGGGACACAGAGGAGTGGGATGTGTTGACAGCGGATCACGACGGCCTTGCGATGAGTTGCCTGCTGGTGCATGACCGGGTGCGCAGCGAATGGCGTCTGGAGGCGTTGCTTGACTGATTATGTGGAGTTGCACGCAGCCAGCGCCTTCAGCTTTTTGGCTGCGGCCGCGCAGCCCGAGGCGCTCATTGAACGCGCCGCAGAAATCGATTTGCCCGCGCTGGCATTGGCTGATCGCAACGGCCTTTATGGAGTGGCGCGCTTTCATACCGCCGCACGCCGTTGCGGAGTAATAGCGCATATCGGCGCCGAGATTGCTATCTCATCCTTTGGCGCTCGCTTGCAGCCTGCTTCATGGCTGCCGCACACGCCGCTCAATGAACCGGCGCGTATTGTTCTGCTCTGTGCTTCGCAAGTCGGCTATCAGAATCTCTGCCAGTTGATTACACGCTTCAAGATGCGCGAAGCAACAAAGGCCGAAGGCGCGGCCACGCTCGACGATCTTGCAGAGTTCTCCGCTGGCTTGATTTGTTTGACTGGCGGAGATGAAGGCCCGTTGGCTGCGGCATTGTCCAATGAAGGCAATCAGCGCGCCGCAACCATCGCGCAACAGCTTTCCTCGATCTACGGTCGCGGTAATCTCTACATCGAGTTGCAACGCCATCAGCAGCGCGACGAAGAGGCTCGCAATCAAGCGCTGTTGTCGCTGGCATCAGCACTGAATCTTCCTATTATTGCGACAAATGGTGTTCGAGCTGCAACCGATACTGACCGCCAAATTCTCGATGTGCTCACTGCGATTCGCAATCATACGACACTTGACTGTGCGGGGCGTTTGCTGACAGTGAATGCCACGCGCAATCTGCGCGGTGCGCGTGAGATGAGTGCTCTCTTTCGCGATCTTCCCGAAGCCATCGCCAACACAACCATTGTCAGCGAGCGATTGCAATTCACGCTCGACAAACTCGGCTACGAGTTTCCGCATTACGCCGTGCCCGATGGCGAAACCATGGATAGCTTTCTCTTGAAGCGCGTCGATGAAGGCATTCGCAAGCGTTATGAGATTCCCTTGAAGCGACCTCTTCTTCAAAAAGCTCGCGCCCAGGCAGAGCGCGAGTTGGCACTGATTGCAAAACTTGGCTTCGCTGGATATTTTCTCATCGTTTGGGACATTGTGCGTTATTGTCAGCGGCAAGGATTTCTCGTACAGGGACGCGGCTCCGCAGCCAACTCCGTGGTTTGCTATGCGCTCGAACTCACTGCCGTCGATCCAGTTGGCATGGAGCTTTTGTTTGAACGATTCCTCAACGAGAGCCGCAATGAATGGCCTGACATCGATCTCGATCTGCCCTCAGGCAATGAGCGCGAAAGCGTTATTCAATACGTCTACGAGCGCTATGGATCGCTGGGCGCTGCGATGACCGCGAATGTCATCACGTATCGCGGCCGCTCGGCTGCGCGCGAAGTGGGAGGGGCGCTGGGCTTTGAAGAAGAGCAGATTGAGCGCCTCAGTAGTCTGATGGGTCACTGGGAGTGGCGCGGAGAAAACGATACGATGGAGCGCCGCTTTGCGCAGGCCGGCTTCGATCTGAATCATCCGCGCATTGCGCATTACCTCAGCCTCTGCCAACGCATGAAGAGCCTGCCACGCCATCTCGGCCAGCACTCCGGCGGCATGGTGATCTGCGCGGGAATGCTCAATCGCGTCGTGCCTATCGAACGCGCATCGATGCAAGGCCGCACTGTCATTCAATGGGACAAGGAAGACTGCGCCGATCTCGGCCTCATCAAGGTTGACCTGCTTGGCCTGGGCATGATGGCCGCGCTCAAAGAGACCATCGAGTTGATCCCGCGCCACTACAACACCAGCGTCGATTTGGCCGCTCTTCCTGAAGATCCACTCGTCTACGAGACATTGCGCAAGGCCGACACGGTCGGAATGTTTCAAGTGGAGAGCCGCGCGCAGATGGCTTCGATTCCGCTCAACGCGCCCACGCGTTTTTACGATCTGGTTGTGCAGGTGGCCATCATTCGCCCCGGCCCCATCGCCGGAAAAATGATGCATCCGTACATGCGCCGCCGACAGGGAAAAGAAGAAGTCACCTATCCGCATCCTGCGCTGGAGCCGGTACTCAAGCGCACACTCGGCATCCCGATCTTTCAGGAACAACTGTTGCGCATGGCGATGGCCATTGCCAACTTCACAGGCGCAGAGGCCGACGAATTGCGCCGCGCCGTTGGAATGCGCCGCTCCATGGAGAGCATGAAGAACCTCGAAGGCCGATTGCGCGCCGGCATGACCCGCAACGGCATCAGCCCGGAAGCGCAAGACAATATCGTGCATAGCATTTCATCGTTCGCCATGTACGGATTTCCCGAATCGCACGCCGCCAGCTTTGCGCTGATCGCTTATGCCTCGGCATACCTGAAGGTGCATTATCTCGCTGCATTCACCTGCGCACTGCTCAACAATCAGCCGATGGGCTTCTATTCGTCCGCCGTGCTCATCAAAGATGCACAGCGCCACGGCCTGCGCATACGGCCGATCGATATTCAACGTTCGCAAGCGATCTGTGTGCTGGAAGAGGAAGCTGATCACTCACTTTCGCTACGCATTGGCTTCAATTACGCACGTGGAATGCGCAGTACAGCCATCGAAGCGTTGCTCGCGGAACGCAATGTGCGAGGAGCATTCGCATCCGTCGATGATCTAGCAACGCGTGTTCCTGCGCTCAACCGCAAGGATTTGGTGCTGCTGGCTCGCATCGGCGCGCTCAACCCACTTGAACGCGTGGAGCATCGCCGCGATGCACTCTGGCAAGTGGAAGAAGCTGGCCGTCCTGTTGGCCCGTTGCTGCGCGGCATCGCACGAACTCCGCAATCCAATTCGCCCTCTACGCCGCTAGTCGCGATGACCACCGACGAACGACTCACCGCCGATTACGCTGGAGTAGGGCTTACCACTGGTCCGCACCCGATGGCCTATCACCGCGCCGCCTTGCGCACAATCAACATTCTCACAGCCACTGATCTATTTGCCTGTCGCAACAAAGCGTCCATTCAAATCGCTGGCTGCGTTATCGCTCGCCAGCGTCCCGGCACCGCCAAAGGGTTTGTCTTTCTCTCACTCGAAGACGAGACCGGCATCGCCAACATCATTCTTACGCCCGATGTTTTTGAGCGTGACCGCTTGGTCGTCACCCGCAACCGATTTCTGCGTATCTCAGGCACAGTACAAAACACTGACGGCGTGATTCACGTCAAAGCACAACACCTAGAACCGCTCAACATTACCGACGCCCAAGTTTCCTCACATGATTTTCACTGAGCAAGCAATTTGATCGAAAACCGTGTTTCAATGAGCCGATTCTGCCCCGATTCTGCGTCACGGTTGGATTTTCACTAAGAGGCATACTCCTCGGTTTGATATTCGGCGGATTTACACCCTGATAATGCTTCCCGGTGACATGGGCCTTCCCGTTACCGATCCGACTGGAACAATGTAACAGGCTGTAGATAGACGAAGGGTTTAGACGCCGTTGAGAATTGAGCAATATCCGCATATATTCCATCGCCGACTTGAGGTTAATCGAATAATTCTGGCAGCCGGTAGATGAGTCTTCGAGCTGATGGCCAACCAGCTTCGATGAACACATCGAGACAATCTACAAGAGCCTGCCGACGAACTTCATCCCGAAAAATAATCCGGTGGTCGGCGAGACAAACCCCAACAATCCTAACGAATACATTCGCCCCCATCGAATCAAACTGATAGCCACGTAGAAGGCAATCAGCACAGCAAGTGTCGGTGAGCGGTTCTGTACAGCGTTGGCCCGTACTTTGAAGGATGCTAGGTCAGACCCACGAAACGGGAGTTGCTTATGCTCCTGCTTGGGACGCAACTCTGACCACAACCGCACCAAGGAGAAAAACGAATGTCAAACCCATCCGCAACTCTGCAAGTAGTAGAAGAGACGCTGCAGTCCCTGATTGAATGCCTGATTGACGGCCAGAAGGGATTCCAGAAGATAGCCGAGCAGTTGAACGACCCCACCCTCAAGCACTATTTCAATGAAGAGACTTTGCAACGCGCCGAGTTTCACGGCGACCTGGAGTCCGTCCTTCATCACGAGGGGATTCACGACATTAACGAGAGTGGCACGATGAAAGCCTCCCTCCGTCGCGTTTGGGGTGAGTTCAAAGCCAACCTGGGCGGCGGAGATCAATCGCTGCTCCACACGGCAACGAAGGACGGCGATGTGGCGATTAAAATGTACGACGAGGCGTTGAAAAAGGATCTCCCTTTGCCAGTACGCCAACTTTTGTCAACCCAAGCTGCCCACATCCAGTTGTTCAACGAGTACATCACAACCGTCCACAACATCGGCAAATAGCAATCTTCCCCACACTGGTGAAGGAGAGCATCCCACCGGAATCAGCCAATCCCGGTGGGCAAGCCTATCTGATGAATATCGTACCGGGTCTCGGTGATCACTCCATCCTGTTGCTGGCTGAGGTCATCTCGTTGGTCCACACTGCTACCTTTTAACGCGCACTGTCTTCCACCTCACTCGATGTGCAATCGGCGAACTACAAAAGCACAATCCTGACCTTGGTGCAGGATTGCTATTTGTCATATGAGAAGGTGCGAGTCCACATCAACCGCTTCTTCCATTTCGTCTGCCTCTTCCAACAATTTGTTGTCGATTTTGGCGCAACCAGCCTGCAATGATATGGTGTATGCGACAAACAGAATGGTAGAGACGGCATGAACGAAGCGGAAATGAAAGCGGAGTTGGAGCGCCTGCGGGCAGAAAACGCAAAGCTCAAGAGCAAGGATTCAGCAGGGTTGCGTCTCAAGGTCAGCGAAAAAGGCGCCGTATCCCTCTACGGAATGGGACGTTTCCCCGTCACCCTCTACAAGGAACAGTGGCTCCGCATTCTTGCCAGCGCTCCTGTGATCGAAGCATTCATCCAGGAAAACGACAGCAAACTCAAGACCAAGGAGTAGCTCCCCGAACGGTACGGCGATTTTGCGTCATTCCAGAGTGCTTCCTGGCGACTTCGGTGTTTTTCAGGAGTAGTCCTCTCAAGCTCTCCAAAAGCGAGGTGGAAGAGTGGTTAGGCTGTTGGCAGAAGTTGAGATCTGTTGGGAGGCAAATCACTAGATGATTGCTCAATAAACGGCGTCCGTTCACGTATAAACCAGCTGAGTCATTTTTAGATTCTGACGTTATGGGTCCGCGCGACGGGGTCTATTGGGTGGGGCGTGAGCCTGTGACGAGGATGTCCACCAGCCTCCGGGCGCTTTGCTGCCAGCCGGGACCGGAGGCCACATGGGCGACACCGATCAGCGCTCGAAGCAGGTCGAAGGGGTCGAGATCATCGCGGATTTCCCCGCTCTCGATAGCGCGTTTCACCAGCGCATCAATCGCTGCATGGACGAGACCGTGAGAACCCTCAAATAGTTTTGCTGGGCCGCCGACCACACTATTCAGTGCGGGGGCAATGATCTGCTTAGCGGCTATGTGATCAACGAACAGCAGCATCCACGCGCGCAATGCCTCAATCGGTGCCATGGATTTGGTGAACTTGCGCTCTGCCGCGGCCAGCTTTTCCACTTCGCTCCGATAGACCGCCTCGATCAGCGCGTCGCGGGTGGGAAAGTGACGATAGAGTGTTCCGGCTCCTACCCCCGCTTGTCTGGCGATTTCGTCCAGGCTGGCGTCCGCACCGAAGCGAGTAAACGCCTCCTTCGCCACCTCCAAAATGCGCAGGCGGTTCCGCAGCGCGTCGGTACGCGGCGTTCGGGGGACGGGTTGTGAAAGTTTCTTCGTCATGCGCAAAAAGATTTGCAACCGGAGACAATCTCCGGTTATCTTATCTACTGAAATGGAGACATTCTCCGTTTTATCCGAGTCGGCAGGGTCTCGTCAATTCCGGCTATCAAAAGTGATGTCAATGATGAATCAGGGGGGAATGGAATGATCCAGGAAATCAGCCTTGCCGGCAGCTTTACTCTGCCCGGCAGTTCGCTCAAGGTAAACCGCGTGGGCTACGGCGCCATGCAGCTTGCAGGCAGAGACGGCAACAAGCTGGTGTGGGGGCCACCGCGCGATGTTCCTGGCGCCGTCGCGGTTCTCCAGGAGGCCGTCGCTTCTGGCGTCAACCACATCGATACGAGCGATTTCTATGGTCCACACGTAACCAACCAGCTCATCAAGCAGGCGCTCCATCCTTACCCCGGCGATCTCGTGATCGTGACTAAAGTAGGCGCGCAACGCGGCAGCGACGGCTCATGGCCGCATGCTCGTTCCCGCCAGCAGATTATCGACGCAGTTCACGACAACCTGCGAAATCTCGGCCTCGATGCACTCGATGTGGTCAATCTTCGCCTCGGTGGATTGACCGGACCGACAGATGAACCTTTTGAAGAGCCGCTGACGGCGCTTGCCGAGCTGAAGCAGCAGGGCCTGATCCGGCATATCGGACTCAGCACCGTCTCTGCCAAGCAACTGGCGGCCGCGCAGGCAATCACTGAGATCGTGTGCATTCAGAATTACTACAACGTGGCCCAACGCACCGACGACGAATTCATCGATCTTCTCGCGGCGCAGGGAATAGCCTATGTGCCGTATTTTCCATTGGGAGGATTCTCTCCGTTGCAGTCGTCCAAGCTCAATGAGACAGCCGCCGCGCTCGACGCCACGCCAATGCAGGTTGCACTTGCCTGGCTGCTCCAACGCTCGCCGAATATCCTGGTGATCCCTGGAACCTCCTCCCTCGAACATCTTCGCGAAAACCTCAAGGCGGCCGCGCTGCAGATTCCGGTTGAAATCATTGGCAATCTCGACGCGATATGGATTGAAGAAGCCGCAAATCCAACTGCGCGGCATGAGTAGCGAACGTATTTGCGATCCATCGAAAATCCAAGAAAAGGAGTAATGTCATGCGTGTATTCGTCACAGGAGCAACAGGATTTATTGGTTCGATTATCGTCCGAGAGCTGATTGGCGCAGGCCATCGGGTGCTCGGTATGGCGCGCAGCGACGCGGGTGCTCAAGCTTTGATTGCTGCCGGAGCCGAGGTGCATCGCGGGAATCTTGAAGACCTCGAAAACCTGCGCAGCGGAGCGGCACAAGCCGATGCCGTCATCCATACCGCCTTCAATCACGACTTCTCGAAATTCGCGGCCAATTGCGAGGATGACAGGCGAGCCATTGAGGCACTCGGCGATGCGCTCGCAGGTTCCAACCGCACTCTGATTGTCACCTCGGGGATAGGGGCTCTTGCCCCGGGCCATCTCGCGACTGAAGATATGGAGGTAACTTTCCATCCTGCGATGCCGCGCGTCTCCGAACAGACAGGCCTGGCGCAGGTTGCGCGCGGTGTGAATGTATCGGTGGTGCGTCTTCCCCAGGTTCACGACACCGTCAAACAAGGACTCGTCTCCTACACGATCCAACTGGCTCGTGAGAAGGGCGTCTCGCCCTACATTGGCGACGGGCGGAACCGCTGGGCGGCGGCACATGTGCTCGACGTTGCCCGCCTCTACAGGCTTGCGCTGGAGAAGCACGAAACTGGCGGCAGATACCACGCGGTCGGTGAAGAGGGAGTGTCGATGCGGGAGATCGCTGAAGTTGTTGGCAAAGGCTTGAAGGTGCCCGTGGTCAGTCTCTCTGCTGAAGAAGCGGCCGCTCAT
>Ga0224559_1000822_pt1 | contig 18618 bp, 16 predicted proteins | sample 714S33034metaG_FD_180676 | JGI IMG/M metagenome (GOLD analysis project Ga0224559, IMG submission 180676) | Peat soil microbial communities from Stordalen Mire, Sweden - 717 S3 30-34 | ecosystem: Environmental > Terrestrial > Soil > Wetlands > Peat | place: Sweden: Norrbotten County, Stordalen... | reverse complement strand
GGCAGCGGGCGGGTGAATGGCGTCAGCAAACTGCACGGACAGGTGAGCCGGCATATCTTCCAGCCACTTTTCCCGCGATGGCCACAAAACGAAATTCCGATCGGCTCAGTCACCAATGGAATTCATGTGCCCACCTGGGACTCAGAAGCTGCAGATGCTCTCTGGACCACGGCTTGTGGCAAGAAACGTTGGCGTGGGGATCGTCCGGTCGAAGATGACATCCGCCAACTCTCCGATGAACAGTTATGGCAAATGCGTACAGCAGGACGAAAAGCGCTGATCGGTCAGATGCGCAAGCGCTACGCGTGTCAGCTCGCCGCGGAAGGTGGCAGACCGTCGGATGCCAGCGGCATCTTTGAAGAAAATGTGCTGACGCTCGGCTTCGCACGCCGCTTTGCCACTTACAAGCGCCCCAATCTTCTCTTGCATGATACTGAGAGGCTCGTGCGCCTGCTTTCCAATCCGCAGCGCCCTGTTCAGTTGATTCTCGCTGGGAAGGCTCATCCTCAGGATCTGCCTGGACAGGCGCTGATCAAGCAATGGAAGGACTTCATCAAACGTCCGGAAGTCCAAGGCCGTGTCGTGTTCCTCAGCGATTACGACATGATGCTGGCTCAGGAATTAATCCAGGGCATCGATCTATGGATCAACACGCCGCGGCGCCCATGGGAGGCCTGCGGGACGAGTGGTATGAAGGTTCTCGTCAACGGCGGCCTGAATCTTTCCGAGTTGGACGGCTGGTGGGCGGAAGCCTATTCTTCCGAAGTTGGCTGGGCTATCGGTGATGGTCAGGAACATGGCGAAGATCCGGCATGGGATGAAACAGAGGCTGAAGCTTTGTATGCCTTGCTGGAACATGAGGTAATCCCTGAGTTCTATGAGCGAAATGAAAAGGGCATCCCATCCAAGTGGATGGGACGCATCCGCGAGAGCATGGCGCGGCTCACCCCGGAATTCTCTGCTTCCCGTGCCATCCGCGAATACACAGAGAATCACTATCTGCCTGCCGCTTCTGGTTACCGCGAGCGTGCAGCGGAGGACAGCAAGCTTGGTGAGAGTTTACTCCACTGGCAGCAAGAGATCGATCGGCATTGGAGCGCAGTACGCTTTGGTGCGGTGGAAATCGAGACGCGCGACGGCCGGCATTACTTCCAGGTACAGGTTTCTCCGGGCAAACTGAATCCGGATCACCTAAGAGTCGAACTCTACGCAGACTCAATCCAGGGAGGCGAACCTGTCCTCGAAGTTATGATTGCGCCTGATCCCCGCGTGGATTTTACGGGCGTACTAACCTATTCGGCGCAGGTATCCGCAACTCGTCCCGCGAGCGACTACACCGCCCGCAGTATTCCCCACCTTCCCAACGCATCTGTGCCGCTCGAAGCTGAGCAGATACTGTGGCAATGTTGACGGCAGTAAATCAATCCACTTTATATTTGCAATCGTCTGTGCTCGGAGCAAAAGATGAATGCACATCGGAAGTCCGCCGACTCTCGTGATCCCGCCGTCCAGGACGAAATCGCCAGCTATTCGTATCCATTGGGTCCCACGCTGACCCCTCTCGGTGTAAACTTCAGCATCTTCTCAGCCCATGCCACGGATGTTGAGATCGTGTTCTTTGATGGCGCCGACGCCAAGCAACCGTCCAGAGTCATAAAGCTCAGTCCAACAATCAATCGCACTTCTCATTACTGGCACATCTTTGTACCAGGAATCGTGGCCGGGCAACTCTACGGATACCGCGTCGATGGCACTGGCGAGGCGTCCGGCGGAAATCGTTTTGACTGCCAGAAGGTTTTGATCGACCCCTATGGCAAGAGCGTTTCTGTTGGCCAGCACTATGATCGCTCCGCTGCGTGTCACCCCGGAGACAACGCAGGAACCTCGATGAAGAGCGTTGTTGCTGATTTAAGTACTTTCGACTGGGAAGGAGACCGGCCACTCAAGCATTCGTTTCGCAGAACAGTGATATACGAAATGCACGTGTCCGGATTCACTCGACACCCGAATTCGGGCGTTATTGAATCCAGAAGGGGCACTTATCTTGGACTCATCGAAAAGATACTCTATCTCCATGAGCTGGGAATCACCGCCGTAGAACTCTTGCCGGTGTTTCAGTTTGACCCTCAGGACGCACCTTTCGGACTCGACAATTACTGGGGATATGGGCCAGTGTCTTTCTTTGCTCCTCATCTGGGTTACAGCACCGGCAACGATCCACTGGTTTGCCTGGATGAGTTTCGAACCATGGTGAAAGAGTTGCACCGCGCTGGCATTGAGGTCATTCTCGACGTCGTATACAACCATACCGGGGAAGGAAACGAGCAAGGGCCGACACTCTGCTTCCGTGGACTGGAAAACAGCTTTTACTACATTTTAGGCAGAGATAGGACCACGTATGCGAACTATACCGGCGCGGGCAATACTCTCAAGGCTAACCATTCCATCGTGAAGCGCCTGATTCTCGACAGTCTTAGGTACTGGGCTTCAGAGATGCACATCGACGGCTTCCGTTTTGATCTCGCATCGATCTTTTCGCGTGACGAATCGGGTAAACCCATGCTGAACCCTCCGATCATTTGGGAGATAGACTCTGATCCCGTCCTTGCGGGCACAAAGCTGATTGCTGAAGCGTGGGACTCAGGCGGATTGTATCAGGTAGGCAGCTTTGGCCAGGATAAATGGAAGGAATGGAATGGGCAATTTCGCGATGACATTCGCAGGTTTGCCAAGGGCGACCAGAATACTGTCATGAAACTCAGAGAACGCATCGCAGGTAGTCTCGATTTATATCGAGAGCGGGACCGGCCTGCCGGACAGAGCATTAACTTTGTGACTTGCCACGACGGATTCACGCTCAACGACCTCGTTTCATACAATGTCAAGCACAACGAGGCTAACGGTGAGTCGAATGCCGATGGAAGTAACGAAAACTTCAGTTGGAACTGCGGCGTGGAGGGTCCGTCCACCAACGCAGACGTCGAACATTTACGAGCGCAGCAATGCAAGAACCTTCTCGCACTCACACTGCTCTCCGTTGGAACGCCGATGCTGCTCATGGGAGACGAGATTCGGCGCACGCAACTGGGAAACAATAACGCATATTGCCAGAACAATGAAACTAGTTGGTTCGATTGGAGCCTTTGCGTCGCCAATGCAGACCTTTTGCGATTTGTGCAGCTTTTGATTCGGACTCACCTCCATTTCGATCAGGGAACCGAGAGTGGCCAGATCACGCTTGAGGACTACCTCAGCAAAGCTCATATCGAGTGGCATGGCGTTGAGATTGGGAAGCCCGACTGGGGGGAGAGCTCACACAGTCTCGCGTTGTCCCTGCACAATCTAGCGGCCACCCAGATGCGCTTTATCGCGATCAACGCCTACTGGAATCCATTGGAGTTTGAACTGCCGCCTGTCGCTGGGGGACCAAAAGGAGGCTGGCTTCGCCTGATCGACACCTCTCTCCCTTCGCCGAATGACATTGTTGAAGTGGCGATGGGATTTCGCGTGAGTGGTTTAAAGTACCGTGTCAATCCCCGGTCTATCGTTATGCTGCATTATGAACAGGAGACAGAATCTCTGGCTGCGAATGGCGGGCGGTTAAAGCCCTGACACAATAATGATGAGCACCAGCGATTGCAGGATGATTGCCACGGGGCCACTGCCTTTTCAAAGTCGGACTGGAGAAGGTCCCGGGGTACGGGTAAAGATATATTCCGTCTATCACGATCCTGCACACGTCCATAGCTTCACCGATATCCGGCTTGGTGGACGTGCCTTATTGACGATTCAATATCATAACTATGAAATCACGAGTGCGGCGCCGATCGGCAATATGCCGCCGCATGGCAATTCTTCAGGTCCGTACCACTGATAACAGAAGAGTTGCCGTTTGCACTGCGGTGGACTTCCATTTGAAAATGGTCAGGAGCGTAGTAACGCTCCCGAGATTGTTGTTCAGCCGGTGCCTGCCGACCATCAGAGGCGACATTACTTTAAGCCATTTTGTGCATTCTCCAGCGCGCGCCTAAACAGATCCTGCACCGCGGACAGAGTGCTCGGATCCCCTTTCGCCAATCCTCCTGTAACCGAGTCCCGCTGTGCCAGCTCTTCTTGAAGGAAGGACTTCCGGTTTGAATTCGGTGATTTGCTCATCATAGCTTGAACACTGTCGAAGAATTCTGACGAGTATTGACTCGCCAAGCCATAATTCTTGAGGTTTGTTTCCAGGTAAACGTGCCCGCAGAGCAGACCAAGCTCGTCCATTTGTGATTTCTCGCGTTCCGAAGCGAGTTGCTGCCGTACCGCTCCGAGTTGGTTATTGAGGTCTCTGCCATTCAGGTACTGCGGGACAAACCCGAACAGAAACGCAACCACAACTAGCGCTCCACCGACAATCAAAAGCGTTTTCTGATTCATATGATTCAACTCCTTTAGCTTGTGCCGTTAACACTGCGATCCTGCCCGGATTTGCTATACATCATAGCTCCAAGCAGTGGCCGTGTGAGATGGCTCCCGTTCGTGACTCAGGCAGCCGTGAGCGTCTTGCTCTTGGATGCGATGCAATCCAGCAGATCGTTCCAGGACTTGGCGAAGGATGCGACCCCTTCTTTGAGGAGCTGGGCAGCCACGGCGTCCGTGTCAATACCTGCCTTGGCGAATTCGGCCAGCACCGTGTCGGCATTTGCGGGCAAGGCTTCGCCGAATTCTTCATGAGCGGCGAGAGCTTTCAGCGTGACCTCGGGTATCGTATTCACGGTGAATGGCTTGGCGAGGGCCTGAACGTAGAGGATGTCGGAGGCTTCAGAATCCTTGGTTCCGGTGCTGGCCCAGAGAAGGCGCTGGGAACGGGCGCCGGCGTTCAAGATGCGCTGCCACCGCGGCGAGTCAAGTAGAGAGCGGTACCTCCCATAGGTCTCCCAAGCGATAGCGATGCCGAGTTGGTTGCGCAACGACTCCGGCGCCTTTTTTGCTACTGCCACGTCCCAGCGGCTGACGAAGAGTGAAGCCACGGAGCCGACATCGGGATTCAGCCCGGCGGCGATGCGCCGCTCGATGCCGCGCAGGTACGCCTCGGCGGCCGCGACATATTGCTCGCCAGAGAACAGCAGGGTTACGTTGACGGGCACGCCAGCGAAGATCGCCTCCTCAATGGCTGGAAGGCCCTCGCTGGTCCCCGGAATCTTGATGAGGAAATTGGGCCGTCCCGCGCGGGCGTGGAGCGCCTTGGCAGCGGCGAGAGTGCCCGCCGTGTCGCGAGCCAGCAGGGGCGAGACCTCAAGGGATACCCAGCCATCCACACCATCTGTCCGGTCGTGGATCGGCCGGAAGAGATCGGCGGCCTGTCGGAGATCCTCGATCGCCAGTTCAAAGAATAATGTCTCGCCCGATTTGCCCTCTTTCAGTTTCTGGCTGATGGCGCCGTCATAGTCGTGACTGTTCTTGATGGCATGATCGAAGATCGTGGGGTTCGAGGTGAGACCTGTGATCGATAGCTCCTCAATGTAGCGTTGAAGCGTACCGCTGGCCAGCAGACCGCGGGTGATGTTGTCGAGCCAGAGGCTCTGGCCGAGATCATGAAGTTTTTGGGTCGCTTTCATTGTTTCCCTCCTGGACAAAACGGTACTGCGTTGGTGTGTCCGCCGGTGATTGGAGAGGACAAAAACATGACTGCCTCAGACTCATCATCCCGATGAAGCTGCGCTGCTGGGGTTATGCCAGCCGCCGTCCGCGGCGATGATAGCATCTGCCTCTTTCGGCCCCCAACTGCCGCGCTCGTAAGGGATAACCCGGCGATGGGTCTTGAGGACCGGATCGACCGCCGCCCACGCGGCCTCAACCGCGTCTTCACGCGTGAAGAGCGCGCCCCGGCCGGCCATGGCGTCGCCCAAAAGCCTCTCGTAGGGCATATCCTCTCCCGACCGTTCTTCCGACAGGTAAAGCTCTCGCTGCTCTCCAATGAAATCCCGCCCTGCAAGTTTAACGCGGGCGGCGAGGGCAACGGCCGAGTTGGGGGAGAGCCGGAAGCGAACGTAGTTGGACCGGCTGGTCGCCGAGGTTGCGTCGGCAAAAAGCCTCTGAGGTGGCGGCTTCAGTTCCACAAGTATCTCGGTCGCGGTGTCGGGCAGGAATTTGCCGGAGCGAAGATACCACGGCACCCCATCCCAGCGCCATGAATCGATAAATAGCCGCAGGGCGCAAAAGGTCTCGATGTCGGAACGTTTCGCCACGTCTGGCTCCAGGCGGTAGCCGGCGTACTGGCCGCGCACCACATCCTCGGGCTCCAGCGGGCGCATGGCCTTGAAGACCTTGGCCTTCTCAATGTGTACGGCGCCGAAGTCCCTGCCCGCGGGCGGCTCCATGGCCAGCAGTGCGACGATCTGAAAGAGATGGTTTTGGATCACGTCGCGCAGACAGCCGGCGGTTTCGTAAAACGCGCCGCGCTCCCCCACGCCGAAATTCTCCGATAGAGTTATCTGCACGCTGGCCACGTAGTTGCGGTTCCAAATAGGTTCCAGAAACGAGTTGGCAAAGCGGAAATAGAGGATATTCATGATCGCTTCCTTCCCCAGGAAGTGATCGATGCGGAAGATCGAGTCTTCCGGAAACACAGCGCGCGCAACCTGGTTAAGCTCGCGCGCTGAAGCCAGGTCGCGTCCGAAGGGTTTTTCGACAATGACGCGCGCACCCTCTGCCAACTTCGCGGCGCCGAGTCCATGGATCACCGTCTCGAAGAGCGAGGGCGGAATAGCCAGATAATGCGCCGGCCGCCGCGCGCTGCCCAGCTCCGCTTTGATCGCCGTAAACGTGCTCTGGTCTTTATAGTCCCCACTCACATACCTGAGCAGAGACAGAAGATGTTTATACGCGCGTTTGTTATCGATTCCGCCTGCCTGCTCGATGCTGTCGGTGACGCGCTTGTGCAGATGCTCTAGGCTCCACTTCGGGAAGGCGACGCCGATGACCGGAACTTTGAGGGCGCCGCGCTTTACCATCGCATAGAGTGCGGGGAATATCTTCTTGTGGGCCAGATCGCCGGTCACACCGAAGATCACCAATGCATCTGACTGAGATTTGCCCATTACTCACCCGCCTGGTCGGCTTCGGCCTTTTCCTCATGACCGCCGAACTGGTAACGCAGCGCCGATAATACCTTGTCGGCAAAGTCATCTTCGCCGCGCGAGCTGAAACGCGCGTAGAGCGCGGCGCTGAGGACGGGAGCAGGAACCGATTCGTCGATGGCGGCGGCGATGGTCCAGCGCCCTTCCCCTGAATCCGACACGCGGCCGGCGTACTTCGCCAGGTCCGGGCTATCAACGAGAGAGATGGCAGCCAGGTCCAGAAGCCACGAAGAGATGACGCTGCCACGGCGCCAGACTTCGGCGATGTCGGCGATGTTCAGCTCGTATAGGTAGTGCTCGGGGTTACGCAGCGGCGTTGTTTCAGCATCCGTGGTGCGCTTCTGCCTGCCCACGTTGGCATGGCGCAGAATATTCAACCCCTCGGCATAAGAGGCCATGATGCCATACTCGATGCCATTGTGGACCATCTTGACGAAATGGCCCGCGCCGCTTGGACCGCAGCGGAGATAGCCGTGTTCGGCTGTGCCGCCTGCTTTCTCCCGGCCGGGCGTGCGGGGCGCCGAATCAATGCTTGGCGCCAGAGCGGAAAATATGGGGTCCAAGCGCTGGACGACATTGTCCTCCCCGCCGATCATCAGGCAGTAGCCGCGCTCCGAACCCCACACGCCACCGCTGGTCCCTGCATCCACATAGTGAATGCCCCTCGACTTCAGTTCGGCCGCGCGGCGGATGTCATCGTGGTAGTACGAGTTACCCCCATCGATGATCACGTCATCGGCTTCGAGGAAGGGAATGAGGGTCTTCAACGTCGAATCGACCACGGCGGCCGGTACCATCATCCAGACGGCGCGAGGCACATTCAGCTTGCTCGCAAGATCTTCAAGCGAATTCGCCCCCAGTGCGCCCTCTTTGACGAGTGCCTGCACGGCTTCTGAATCAAGGTCATAGACGACGCATTGGTGGCCAGCCCGCAGAAGGCGCCGCACCATGCTGGCCCCCATTCGGCCCAGTCCGATCATGCCCAATTCCATATGGCTTTCCTCTTTGCAGAAATAGCGCCGGAACGGTTGCAACTCCGGTTCATAAACATTATGCACTCATAATCCGATGCCGAATCATAGTCGCGCGGCATGGCATGGAACTCACTCCTATACGGCGCACCTGTGATCAGCGGGCAGAAGACGACTCCTCATGCTGGCTTGCGTCCTTCCGGGCTCAACTGGTGGCGATGATCCAGGCCTGCGCCTGCGCGGCCTCCGAAGGCGAAAACAACTTCACCGGGCAGGGCATGAGAAAGCTGAATATCCTCATCATTCGTATGATCCAGTCCACGTCTGTGACCACCGCGACACGCTCCCAGCGCGTGGGATGTTCCACCCCAATCTTCAGGTCTTCCCAGATAGCACCTGGGTCGTAGCCGGTGAAATCCGCAGAGGTCTGGTAGAGAAGCCGGATCTTGTCGTGCCGCTTGAGCGCTTCGAGAATGGCCGGAACAAGAATCCCGTCATAATCCTCTTTTGTGACCTGTCCCTTGCAGGAGAGCGCTATAACATTGTCGGGAAAGTTCTTCAGAATCTCGATCATGGAATGTCCTACATTGCGCTTAGTAAGTACCAATTCCTGGTCTATACCGGACACAACTGACTCTCTCCTTCGCTGCCTGGAGTAGCTTGATCCCCGCAAACCGCAACTGCCAGCTGCTCCTTATTCGCACTGGAATGCGTTCAGCTCAACGAATACTGTCAATGCGCAACCCCAAGCATTTCGAGCGCCTTCACTTTGTTGATTCTGCGCTGGTGGCGCTCCGCGCCGCTGAAGCGAGCCTTAAGAAATGTTTCGATCAATTCCCAAGCCAGCGCTGGCCCGATGACCTGCCCGCCGAGCGAAAATACATTCATGTTGTCGTCTTCAACGCCCTGGTGAGCAGAAAATACATCATGGATGAGACCAGCGCGCACACCGGCAACCTTGTTTGCGGCTATGGATGCTCCCACTCCGCTGCCGCAGAGCGCCAATCCGCGATCCACCTTGCCAGCGGACACAGCCCTGGCCATAGGGATGATGTAATCCGGATAGTCGTCTCCTGGGCTCAAGTGAAACGCGCCGAAGTCCACAATCTCGTAGCCCGCGCCTCGCAGTAACTCCGCGATCTGCTCTTTCAGGGCGAAGCCTCCATGGTCCGATGCGATTCCTACACGCATGATGCTTTCTCCTTGAGCTGGTCGAGCACATGATGAGCCTGCCTGCAGATGTTCTCCACAGTGAAGCCGTAGTGCTGCATCACGACAGGTCCTGGAGCTGATGCACCGAAGGTATCGACGCCAATCACTGCAATCTGAGCACCGACATAAGATTTCCAGCCGAGGGATGCACCGGCCTCGATGACCAACAGTGGCAAACCTGTGGGTAGGACCTTTTCTCGATAAGCATCCGGCTGGGACGAGAAGAGGTTTGTGCTCGGCATGCTCACAACTCTTGCCTTGACACCTTCCGCTGCAAGCCGGTCGCGACCTTCCAAAGCTAGATGGACTTCGGAGCCGGTGGCGATGAGGATGATTTCAGGTCGATTACCGGCCAGAGAATCCGCAAGAATATAGCCGCCGAGCGGCACTCCCGCAGGAATGCCGGGAAAGGAACCCAGGTCGAGTACCGGAAGCCCCTGGCGAGTCAGGACCAGAGCAACCGGGCCTTTCTTCCTGCCAATGGCAAGTCGCCATGCCGCCACTGTCTCATTCGCGTCCGCCGGCCGAAGGACAACCATGCCGGGAATCGATCGCAATCCCAATAATTGTTCGACAGGCTGATGCGTCGGGCCGTCCTCGCCCATGCCAATGCTGTCATGGGTGAAGACATAGATCACTGGCAAGGCGTCCATAGCCGCCAGCCGCATCGGTGGGCGCATATAGTCGGTGAAGACAAAGAACGTTCCCCCATAAGGGATGAGGCCGCGGTGCAACGCCATTCCATTCAGGATGGCGCCCATGGCATTTTCTCGAATGCCGAAGTGCATGTTGCGCCCCGCCCAGTTCTCCGGTTCAAAGTTTCCGGCTCCATCAATATTAGTGTGGGTGCTAGGACCAAGATCTGCCGAGCCTCCCATCATCTCCGGCAGACGAGGACCGAGAGCCTCGATCGCCTTACCTGAAGCAACGCGGGTTGCCATCGGACCGTCCGCCGCACGAAATGCCGGCAGATCAGCGTCCCAATCCTTGGGCAGTCGTCCGTCGATAACTCTCTGAAACTCCGCTGCCAAGTCGGGGTATTGTTGCGCGTATGCTTTGAAGCGCGACTCCCATTCTGTCTGCGCAGAATCTCCGCGCGCAACGGCTCTCCGAAAATGTTTCAGGGCCTGTTCGGGGATATAGAAGGCAGGTTTAACCGGCCAGCCCATTCCTTCCTTGGTAAGGCGGACCTCTTCCACACCGAGCGCTTCTCCGTGGGCTGCCGCAGTGTCCTGTTTATGCGGGCTGCCGAAGCCAATGTGGGTACGCACTGCAATCAACGATGGCCGCCCGCTTTCCTCGCGCGCATTCTGGAGCGCAAGGGCCACCGCGTCAACGTCGTTGCTCCGTTCCACTCTCTGCACGTGCCAGCCGAAGGCGGCGAACCGGGCCATTCGATCTTCGGTGAACGTAAGCTCCGTGCTGCCTTCGATCGTGATGTGGTTGTCGGCATAGAGAACGATCAGTTTGCCCAGGTGCAGATGACCCGCATCCGATCCGGCCTCTGAGGATATTCCCTCCTCAAGGTCGCCATCGCTGACCAGAACATAGGTATAGTGGTCTACTATCCGGTGACCGGGCCGATTGAAGCGCGCTGCGAGAGCAACCTCGGCGATGGCCATGCCAACGCCATTCGCCAATCCTTGTCCCAAGGGCCCTGTGGTAGCCTCTACGCCCGGAGTTTTGCCGTACTCCGGATGCCCCGGCGTCCGACTGCCCCATTGACGAAATCTTTTGAGCTCCTCCAGTGGCAAGTCATATCCCGTGACATGAAGCAGGGCATACTGCAATGCACAGCCATGTCCAGCCGAGAGAACGAACCGGTCCCGGTCGGGCCATCGGGGATCGCGCGGATTGAACTTGAGCGATCGATCCCAGAGAGCGTACGCCATGGACGCCGAGCCCATCGGCAAGCCGGGATGACCCGAGTTGGCCTTCTGCACCATGTCCACCGCCAGAAAGCGCAGCGTGTTGATGCACAACTCATCCAATGCAGGCGAAGCGATGGGCGTTGAGAGTGTCGCAGAAGATGACATAAGGTGCTCTTTGCCTTTGACTGTTAAATGGGACACGACTCCGCACGGAAGGAACGAAATCCGTGCGTACGGACGGGGCGTAAAGACTAGACTTTAAGCGCTTTTCCATGACATTCTGGATGCTGGCATTGGCAGGTCAGTTCAGGAGTCTTCTTATTATCGGCACATGCCTCGCTGCAGTATTTCTTCCCGTTCGGTACCACACAGTTGCAAGCCGGATGTTCGCATTTATGCGTAGTGGTCATGAAAGCTCCTCTTCTCGAACATGCCTTCGCTCCTCTGAAGGCTCTGTTGTGCGGGGAATGTTCACTCCGCTCTGAGCGCGCATGCACATTCAGATATGCTCAGCATTCCACAAGTTGGCCTGTTTATCTGGTCCCTTTTGGCCATCATCGGTGGATGCCCATCAGCCGGAATTCTGTCTGTTGCATCTATTCCGCCAGCAACCGCACCACATGGTTGACAATCATCAGGTCCTCGGCGGGAGGAATAACGCGTACTGTAACCGTTGAGCGTTTCGCCGAAATCACCGTCTCGCCATGCACGTTGTTGCGCGCCGGGTCGAGCGTAATGCCCAGCGCGCCCAATCCCGCGCAGATTTCAGCGCGGGAGGCGCTGTCGTTTTCTCCGATGCCGCCAGTGAAGACCAGCATATCCAGGCCGCCTAACTCGGCCACATAGCTGCCGATCCACTTGGCAATGGTCCATGTAAACTTCTGCACGGCCAGTCGCGCTTTCGCGTTGCCGTGCGCGATGGCGTCGCGCAGGTCGCGCATGTCGCTGGAGAGTTCACTCATGCCCAGGAGGCCAGCTTTCTTGTCGACTACGGCCTCCAACAGGTCGGCGGCCTCGGTGGCGTTCGTGACCGACTCCGCAATCTTGCGCAAGATAAACAGGAGCACGCCTGGATCGATATTGCCGATGCGTGTGCCGCTTATGATGCCGCCAAGAGGCGTAAGGCCCATCGAGGTGTCCAGGCCCTGCCCGTTCCGGATGGCCGCGATGGACGCGCCATTTCCAAGGTGCGCGACAATGAGCTTCTGCGGCACGGCTGGGGCCAACTGATAAACGATTGATTCGTAGGAAAGGCCATGGGCGCCGTAGCGGCGTACGCCCATCGCGGCATATTCCTCCGGGATCGGCAAGCGGGTGACGACTTCTGGCATGTGGCGATGAAACCAGGTGTCCAGGCAAATAAAGTTGGGAATGACGGGGAACTCCCGGATAGCCTCGCGCATGATGTAAATGGCGACAGGTGTGTGCAGTGGCGCGAAGGCCTTGTAGCGCTCCATCTCTTCAATCAATGCGGAAGTGATGCGCTGGTTTGTCTGAACTGTGGGGCCACCCGAAACCATTCGGTGCCCGATGGCCGACGGTGAGGGGAAATCTTTGGAATGCAGTGCGTCTGCCACCAGTTTGAAGGCAATGGCGCGCGTGGGCAGAGATGGGGACTCATCGACCAGCTTCTTACCCTTGTCGTCCTTGATCCAGAACTCGCCCTGATCGGTGCCGATGCCGTCGACTGCGCCCTCGTGAAGTTTCCGCGGTTCGCCGTCGCCGGTTCCATACAGGGAGAACTTGATCGAGGAAGAGCCGCTGTTCAAGACCAATATAATCAAACTCGCCATGAAGACAACCCTTCGCAGGTAGCTGCAACTAAACAGACCCAGTTTGTGGTTAGAGTCAAGTCGGAATACTACCTGTCTTATAAATAATGAACCGTCCGCGTTCTGGTCAGAATTGACCGGACTCCCCGTCGCGTTTTCTTGGATAGTACTAAGGACGGCACCGTGATAATCAGCCAAATCCGTGTGTACTAAAAAATGAACTATCCGGAGCCGAAATGGGAAATGAGCTAGCCCAAATGAATTCGCAAATGTTGAGAGACAACGCAAAGTTGCTTTTTGCCGATCACAAGGGCCTGCTTGCGATGGATGAGAGCACTGTAACCTGTAACAAGCGCTTTGCAAAACTCGGCATTCCTCAGACTGTCGAAGCCCGGCGAGCCTACCGCGAATTGATTGTGACTACTCCAGGGCTAGGTGAGTCGATAGGCGGCGCAATCCTCTACGACGAAACCATCCGGCAGCAGAAGAAAGATGGTACGACCTTTGTCAAAGTCCTCATTGAGGCGGGTATCATTCCCGGCATCAAAGTGGATACAGGCGCCAAGGAGTTGGCCGGGCATCCTGGTGAAAAGGTCACAGAAGGCCTGGATGGATTGCGCGACCGATTGGCAGAGTATTTTCGGCTTGGCGCGCGCTTTGCCAAATGGCGCGCAGTCATTGCCATTGGAGATGGAATTCCCAGCCTGGGTTGCATTCATGCCAATGCCCATGCACTGGCTCGTTATGCGGCGCTGTGTCAGGAGGCAGGCCTTGTTCCGGTTGTCGAACCTGAGGTCCTGATGCAGGGAAGTCATACGCTGGAACGGTGCGGCGAGGTCACAGAGGAAGTCCTGCGAGAAGTTTTCTGCCAGCTTTACACGCAACGAGTGATGCTGGAAGGAATGATCCTGAAGCCCAATATGGTTCTTCCTGGAGCCACCTGCCCCAAACAAGAAGCAGTGGAGGAAGTAGCTGACGCGACGGTGAATTGTCTCTTGCGGGCCGTTCCCGCTGCCGTTCTGGCGATTGCGTTCCTGTCAGGCGGCCAATCCGCGGAACTGGCCTCGGCACGTTTGAATGCGATGAACGCAAGATTCAAGTCGCGGTTGCCTTGGGCTTTGGCATTTTCGTTTGCCCGCGCTATCCAGCAGCCGGTCCTGGAGCTTTGGAGGGGCCAGGAGGCCAACGTATTGGCCGCGCAGCAGGCTTTGTATCACCGTGCGCGCTGCAACCAGGCTGCGCGCCGCGGCGCATACTCTGCGGAAATGGAGAAGAGATGACCGGAAGCAAGCACAACCCCGAAGGAAACAGCAGCGACAGAGGTGAGCCCGATCCAGGCCCTTATTGGAGGCGAATGCATCGTGACTGGCGCTTCTGGGCAGGCGCAATCTTCATGGCTGCCGCGCTCGCTATCTACGTTCTGAGTGGCGACCTGACCTGGGTGCCGCGCGGTCACCGATTCCCATGAGTCAGAATTCAACGCCAGCAAAATACCGTTCCAGGCGGCCGCGATGGACTGCCAGTGAATTCGATCAAGTCCTACGGACGATCTTGAGAGCCAGGTGACGGTGAATGGAATCGATGCCTTTGTATCCCTTGCGATTCGAGCCGATCTATCAGTATCGGTTGTGGGGAGGCAGGCGCTTGTCCAGCCTGCTCTCCGCGCCACTGCCGGGTGACGGGCCTATTGGCGAAGCATGGCTGCTCAGCGACCGCGACGATCATCAAAGCCAGGTTGCCAACGGGCCGCTGAAAGGGCAAACCATCGGTAAATTGATGGAAGAATTCCGTGGGCAACTGATGGGTAAGCTGGCTCCGCGCTACTGCCGCTTTCCGCTGCTCCTCAAGTTTCTTGATGCACAAGAATTGCTTTCCGTGCAGGTGCATCCCAGCGATGCGCACCCGGAACTGCTTCCGCCGGGCGAGACCGGCAAGACCGAAGCGTGGGTTGTGATTGAGGCAAATCAAGGAAGCCGCATCTATGCGAGCCTGAAACCAGGCACAACGGCCGACGATCTGCGTCATTCGCTCGCCGACGGGACAATCGCGGACCACCTCGTGAACATCGTCCCGAGGCCGGGCGACGCCGTGTTCATCCCTGCCGGAACCGTTCATACCTTGGGCGGCGGTATTGTTGTCTTTGAGGTTCAGCAGAACAGCGACGTGACATTCCGCCTTTACGATTGGGGTCATGTAGACGCGAAGACTGGACAGCCAAGGCCACTCCAGGTCGACCAGGCTTTTGCCTGCATTGATTTTGATGGTGATGGTGGCGGCCTGGTGGCGCCCTGCGTAGAAACCACAACGCCGGCAAGTCGTGAAAGGCTCTTTGATTGCGAAGCCTTTGTATTGCGGCGATTGCAGGGACAAGCGCCCTTCCCCGTTGGAAAAGCGGAGGAGCCGCGCGTGCTCGTTGGCATTGAGGGCTCGGGTTGGCTCGAAAGCGACGGAGCCGCATATGGCGTCGATAAGGGCGAAGTTTGGCTTTTGCCAGCAGTGGCCGGCGCATGTGTATTTCACCCAAACAGCGTCGTGACCTTGCTGGAAATCGCGCTACCCAAATAGTTTGAAACCAGTCGGCAACGAGAGGTCCGCGCGAACGAAAACTCCCATTAAGACTGCAAGAAGCCTGAGGTGGATAAATGGTGAAGAAGCTGATTGTCTTTGATCTCGACGGAACGCTCGCCGCAAGCAAATCCTCTCTCGATGACGAAATGTCCTCGCTCCTCCATGACCTGCTCGGTCTCGTCAAGGTGGCAGTTATCTCCGGAGGCGCCTGGTCGCAGTTTGAAAAGCAGGTGCTCTCCCATCTTCCGCAGGATGAACGCCTGGCAAGGCTATCCATTCTCCCTGCCTGTGGAACACAATTCTTCCAGTACACCGGCGGGTGGAAGAGGCTCTATGCAGAAGATTTCACCGCGGACGAAAAAGAGAAGATTGTCAGTTCTCTGAACAAAGCTGTGGCCACCGCGGGCTTCCCGGTCGAAAAGACCTGGGGAGAGACAATTGAAGACCGGGGAAGCCAGGTAACCTATTCCGCACTGGGCCAGCAGGCTCCCTTGGAGGAGAAGGAAAAATGGGATGCGGATTTCGCCAAGCGGAAGAAGATCAAAACAATCCTCGACACTCTGATCCCGGAGTTTTCCGTGCGGCTCGGTGGCGCGACATCCATTGATGTCACCAAGCCGGGCATTGACAAAGCCTACGGAATCAAAAAACTGCAAGAAACACTTGGCATTTCTATAAAAGAAATGATTTACGTCGGAGATGCTTTGTTCGTTGGAGGAAATGACTACCCGGCTGAACAGGCGGGTGTTATTTCCATTCCCGTTCGAGGCCCCAATGAGACCAAGCGGGTGATCGAAGCGATCATCGCTTGTTTGGACGACGGTCAACAGACGCGAAGCTTTAAGGTGGCAAATGCGGCTCTTTGAGGAGTTGAGATGAGCGACTTCAAGTTGCACCGCCTGGGGATGCTGATGGAGCCGGAGCCCGGCAATCCCCTGGAAGTGGAAGGGGTTCTGAATCCGGCTGCCGTTCGCGGACCCGATGGAAAACTCTATCTCTTTCCGCGGCTGGTTGCAAAAGGAAATTACTCGCGTATCGGAATTGCGCGAGTGCGATTCAATGAAGCTGGCGATCCGGTTGGTGTCGAGAGGCTTGGCATCGCCCTCGAGCCGGAAGCCGATTATGAACGGCGGCCCGACGGCAGCGGTGGCTGTGAGGATTCCCGCGTCACGTTCGTGGAACCTCTTCAACGCTACATCATGTCCTACACGGCATTTTCTCCCCAAGGCCCTAGGATAGCCCTGGCCGAATCGGAGGACCTCTTCCACTGGAAGCGTCTCGGACTCGCAACCTTTGCTCTGTGGCACGGTATCTATTTGGCTGACGTGGATGACAAAGATGCGAGCTTATTCCCCGTCGCAATCCCTAACTCCTCCGGGAAACTGGAACTGGGAATGCTCCACCGTCCGCTCTTTCCGGGCACTCGTCCAGAGGAGACCGCTTGCCAGCCAACTTCCCGTGAGGTGGATCTCGATCGGGAGAGCATCTGGATCTCCTATTGCCCGCCGGTCTTGAAAGGCCGTGAACCAGATCGCCTGGGCCGGTTTACCTCTCATCACAGACTGGCGACTCCTGTCTCGCCCTGGGAACGGCTCAAGATCGGCGCCGGAACCCCGCCCATCCTGACCAAGCACGGCTGGCTGATCATTTACCACGGTGTAAGCGAAGCGGCAGGTACGGGCAGCGACGGGCATCAACTGTGCTACTCGGCTGGGGTGATGGTGCTCTCAAAGCAACATCCGCGCGTGGTCCGTTATCGCTCGGTTGAGCCGGTGCTGACTCCGGTGCTCCCGCAAGAACGCGACGGAACGGTCGCCAATGTCGTGTTCCCCACCGGTATCGACCGGCGCGACGATCTTGGCACACCCGATCGCTTCGACATCTATTACGGGATGGCGGACAACCGGATAGGTGTGGCGCGCCTTGACTTGCCGGATCACCTCCCGGCAGGGGCAGATGCCGACTCTCCGGCTGCAAAGGTGTAAATCCAGGGGAAACTGAGGAATCGATTACTCGAAGGAGACCCCTTCGGATGGGCCAAAGGAAGGATAGTTGATGAAGAAAACTACTGCGATCTCTTGCGCCCTTCTGGATATTGGCGGTGTCCTTTTGACCGACGGCTGGGACCACCTTGCCCGCAAACGGGCGGCAACGAATTTCAAGCTGGAGTGGGATGAGATGGAGGCCCGTCATCATCTTACGTTCGAGATCTACGAGGAGGGAAAGATCACACTGGAGGAATACTTGAGTTTCGTGGTCTTTACCGAGAAGCGATCATTCAGCCGGAGTCAGTTTCGCAGCTTCATGTTCGCTCAGTCAAAGCCTTTTCCAGAGATGATCGATCTGGTTATGCAGCTTAAAGACAGTCTGGGAATGAAGATCGTTATCGTCAGCAATGAAGGGCGCGAACTCAATGCCCACCGAATTCAGAAGTTCAAGCTGAATAGGCTGGTTGACTGTTTTATATCCTCTTGCTTCGTACACATACGCAAGCCCGACGTGGACATTTTCAGACTTGCTCTGGACGTAGCTCAGGTGGAGGCTTCGCAGGCTGTCTTTATCGACAATACGCCGATGTTCGTCGAAATCGCGGAAGGACTAGGAATTCAAAGCATCCTTCATGTTGACTGCGAATCTACACGCGCCAGGCTATCCACACTCGGGCTGGATATTGCTAAAACTCCACAATAACCAGGTTGTACGTAATTCACGACAACTGCAAGGATCTCGCAGTTACAAAGAATGGACAGAACAGAGCGGCGCGAATAACGATCTTACAGGGGCCCAAGTATCAACATCATCAGGGCGATAAGGTGCGCGTGACTGCTACGGCTGTGAATGGAAGCGCAGCGGCCCTGTTTATCAATACGCTGGTTGCCAACTGAATTGGGTTGGATGATCCTCGGCTGACACGAATAGCCACGGATAGCAGTGTTTCGTTTTGGGCATTTCTCACGTCTGCGTATCGGCAGGCAGTGCAGAGGCAGGCGGATTGACGGCTTCATGTGGGCCGTGGGGCGTATTTCTGTGGGGCAATTGAATACCATCCTGCTCCAGTAGCGCTTCGTAGACCGGTGTGTGGCGCCAATGACGGGCCAGAGCG
>Ga0224559_1000821_pt1 | contig 18626 bp, 14 predicted proteins | sample 714S33034metaG_FD_180676 | JGI IMG/M metagenome (GOLD analysis project Ga0224559, IMG submission 180676) | Peat soil microbial communities from Stordalen Mire, Sweden - 717 S3 30-34 | ecosystem: Environmental > Terrestrial > Soil > Wetlands > Peat | place: Sweden: Norrbotten County, Stordalen... | reverse complement strand
CAGGCTTTGGCCGGCTATTGGCCGCAAATCAACGCCAAGGCGGGGCTCGAGGAGATGAGTTCCTCGCCCAACTTCATGTATCCGGCCAGCGCCATGGAGATACCGGCTCAGTCGATCACCGTTCCCGGAGGAACAGCGACTGTCACGATTCCAGCCAATGCGTTTGGCCCAGGGTTTCCGCCGGTCGCGGTGCAGATGCCCGTGAGCTTTCCCGGCCAGACGGTGAATACGAACGCGCAAATATTTCCCATTCCGGCACAAGACGTCAAGCTGATGAGCCCGTTGACGGAATCGGTCTCAGGCGATTTCAAGTGGCTTCTTTTTGACGGCGGCATGCGCAAGGGCTACAGCGAGCAGTCGCTGGGGGCTGTGAATGTGGCCAAGGCCGAAGTGCGCCGCACGGATATGGAACTGACCGAGAATGTGATTCGGCTGTACTACGGCGCGGTGCTGGCTCGCCAACTGCATCAACTGGGCAAGGACACGCTGGAGCGCATGGAAGCGACGCTCACGATGACCGAGTCGATCTATAAGGACGGTTCCGGCACAGTCAACAAGACCGACTACCTGGATAACAAGGTGGTGACCGAGACGGTGCGTTCCGTGGTGGCGCCACTGGAGGCCAACGAAGCATCGGCCGAGGCCGCGCTGGCCTACACCATCGGCTTGTCATGGAAATCCACGGTCATCCCAAAGGACGAGCAGATTCCGTTTCAGCCGTATACGGGGAATCTGGATGAGCTGGTCTCGACGGCCTATGAATTCAACCCCGACTGGGCCGAGATCGATGCCGGCCTGAAGGCGTTTGAAGGGGAACGCGCGACGGCGGCGAGCGGCTACTTTCCGAAGATCGGGCTCAAGGGCGAGTTGCACAAGCGGTGGAACAGCTACGATGGCGGTCTTTCCACCTCAAATAACAAAGACGGCTGGTCGGTGGATCTGGGCGTCGAGATCCCCATATTCGACGGATTCCTCACCCGCGCGAGGGTTGCTGAAGCACGCGCGAAGATCAACCAGCTCAAGGAGAAGAAGCTGCTTCTGGCCGAGGGTCTCGGCCTTCAACTGCGCAGCATGTTCCAGGACCTGGGCGCCAGCGAAAAAGTCGTTCAGGCCACGCAGGATGCCGCTGCCTCGGCCAAGGATGACACGGATCTGACCTTGCGCGGTTATCAGACCGGATTGGTTGCTACGGAAAAAGTGATTCGGGCGCAGTTGCAGGAAGCCCTGGTTGCCGCGGCGCACGACAAAGCGGTCTATGACCATCGAGTCCTGCAAGCCAGGATCGATCTTGTGGTGGGCAAGAGTGTCCAGGCCGAGCTTAGCCAGGATCGTTGAAGATATCCGGGGATATTTCCAGAGAATGGCGTGACTCCCAGGGCATGGTTGGAGGCTTGGGTTCAATGGATTCGGTTCACGGGGTTGCTAGAATCCAGGAGCTGCATTGGGCCGCGAAGGAGATGATACGGTGGGACGTTCAGACGAGCGAATGACGCGGCGACAATGCCTGGCTCTGCTTGCTGGAGCCGGCACGGCTGCGCTAGCTCCTGAATTGTTGAGGGCCGGGAATGAATCCAAGCTCTTACGCGTCGCCGTGAGTGTGGAGACGCTTGCCGGCGCAAATATCAACGACGCCCGGGCTGCCTATCAGGTCTGGATCAGCGAGATCACACATGAATATGAACACCCCACGGCGGAGCCCGTTCCCGGAGTTTTTATCCCCTCCCAAGAGTTGATTCGGGGGATTCGCCAGGGCACGATCGATTGCTATGGCGTTACCGCGCTGGAGTTTACAGAGGTGGCCGAGTTGACCGACCCCGACGCGCTGGTGCTGCAAGACTATCTGGCCGACGGCATGGAGTACGTTCTGCTGGTACATAGCAGCAGCCGGTTCAATAAGCTTGGCGACTTGCGGGGCGCGCAGGTGCTGACGCATTTTCATCGCGATATGGTTCTGCTGCCTGCGTGGCTGAGCACCATGTTGGCCGCCAACAATCTTCCCGCGCCAGAGCGCTTCTTTGGAAACCTCGACTCTCGCGGCACGTTGAACCAGGTTGTGCTGCCTGTCTTCTTTCGGCGGGCGGATGGAGCCTGCCTGGCACGCAGGAGCTGGGAGACAGCCGTGGAACTGAACCCCCAGCTCGGCCGCGATCTGCGGGCACTGGAGGTCTCGCCAAAGATCATCCCGATTGCCATAGGGTTTCGCCGCGGCTGCAATGCGAATAGCCGCAAACTGCTTGTGAATTCGATGCTGACCATTTCCAACTCGGCCGCAGGAAAGCAGATCTCCGCCTTGTATCAGGCGCGCGGGTTTGTCGCGCGGCCCACTTCGGTCATGAAAAGCACTGTGGAGATGGTGCGCCAATTTGAGCGGTTGGCTGCGCAGCAGACAGGGTCGAGGAACGGAAAGCTTTGAGAGCGCCGCAGGGGACCCAATGGAAGTGCGACGAGATGGAGCGCTCCGACAAGCAAATAACCCGGCGCCAATATCTGTCACTGATGGCGGGAACTGTGGCCGCCGCGCTGGCGCCTGGATATTGCAACGCCGAGAATGGGAAAACCGTTTTGCGGCTGGCGGTCAGCGCCGAGACGCTGGCGGGGGCCAACCTCAACGATGCCCGGACTGCCTACAGAGTCTGGCTCCGCGAGGTTTATGGTCAGTTGGGGGACGCGTCCGCGCAGCCTGTCCCTGAGATCTTCATCGCATCCGAAGATCTGGTCCGGGGGCTCCGCCAGGGGACGCTCGACTGTTACGGAATGACCGCCCTGGAGTTCACAAAAGTTGTCGACTTGACCGATCCAGATTCGCTGGTCCTTGAGGATTACATGGCCGACGGGATGGAGTATGTGCTGCTGGTGCATAACGGCAGCCGGTTCAAGCAGCTTGCCGACCTTCGCGGAGCGCAGATTCTGTCGCACCTGCACCGCGACATGGTTTTGCTGCCTGCCTGGCTGAGCACCATGCTGTCCGCGGGCAAACTGCCCGCGCCCGAACACTTCTTTGCCAGCAATAAGCTCATCGGCAACTTGAACCAGGCGGTGCTGCCGGTCTTCTTTCGCCGGGTGGATGGAGCCTGTCTGGCGCGCCGGAGCTGGGAAACGGCAGTGGAACTCAACCCCCAGCTCGGCCTGGATCTCCGGGCTCTGGCTGTGTCGCCCAAGGTGGTGCCGATTGTGTTCGGATTCCGCCGCAGCACCACCGCCTATGCCCGCAAGTCTCTGGTCGATTCGATTCAGCGCGTCTACTCGGTTCCGGCGGGAAGGCAGATCATCGGCTTGTACCAATCCAATGGGCTGGTCGTGAGGCCGGTCTCGGTCATGAAGATCACCCTGGAGATGGTACGCGAGTTCACAAGGCTCCAGTCCCGGCAGCCCAACTACTAAGAAACAAGGTTTTAAATTCAACCAAACAAGACGTCGTCATGGAGTTCTACGGACTCCCACCCATTGGACAAGAACAAAGACGTCCGATGGATGGGGCACAGTTTCATCCTCTGTGGGTCGGCGAAGCCGGTGGACGACTAACAAAAAGTAATGACTGGGAGCCGGGCAAAATGGTCCGCATTTGAGACAGGCGGCTATTTTCCGCCGATGTTACATTTAGGTGGTCTGTCACTCGCGGTTTCGCGGCAGAGGCCATTTGTTGGTGAAGTGTTCGATGACGCATCAAGGCAGCAGAATCACGCGACGGCAAACGCCGGCCCGGTTGTCCGAGCTTCAGGCACACTCGCGGAAAGGACAAGCCTGATGTTCGTTCCCATCGCTACCGGGATCGCGCGCCGCACAGTGGTGCTGGCCTGGACCATCACGCTGGTCACGTTGGGCATCTTCGTGGCCGTCGTGATCCCGGAACAGAAGCGCGATCTGCGTGCCGAACTTGAATCCAAAGCCAGCGGCGTCGCGGTTGCGCTTCAAGGTGAGGTCGCCGAAGCCGCAGTCTCCGAGGACTACTCCTCAGTCGTCGAACACGCGATGCAGGTTCTGAAAGGCGACAAAGCAGTCGAATTCCTGGTGATCACAAAGAACGACGGCCTCTCCGTAGTGGTGGATCGCAAAGGATGGCGCATGGAGCCGAAGACCGATCCCTATTGGTATCCTGCTCTGCGCCGCCCATCGAGCGAACTGGGGGTCGTGCCCATGTTCAACCGGCGAGTCTTCCATTATGCAGTTCCATTCGATTACAGCAGCATCCAGTGGGGATGGATTCATGTTGGACTGTCGCTGGATTCCTATGACGAAAGCGCGCGCGAGGTGAATCTGCGGACCGGCATTCTGGCCGCCGTGTGCGTGCTGATCAGCCTGCTGGCTTCAGTCGCGTACGCCGGGCGCTTTGTGAGGCCCATTCTGCAATTGCAGTCGGTGGTAGAGCGCGTGGCGGGCGGAGACCTGATGGCCCGCGCCAATATCCATAGCCGCGACGAGATCGAACAGTTGGCCAATGCCTTCAACAGCATGGCGGATATGATCCTGCACCGCAATGGGGAACTGTCGGAGGCCAAGCGCGACCTGGAACTGCGGGTAACGGAACGGACTCAGGAACTGCGCGAGCAGATCGTCGCCAAGGACGCTGCCCTGGCGGAACTGGCGGAGGCGCAGAAACGGCTGATCGATCTCTCCCGCATCTCGGGAATGGCCGAAGTGGCAACCGGCGTTCTGCACAATGTGGGCAATGTGCTGAACAGCGTAAATGTGTCGGCCAGCATCGTGGCCGATCATTTGCGCGCGTTGCGCGTCGGCCAGATTGGCGAACTGGTAAGTGTGCTTGAGACCCACAAGAGCGGGTTGAGCGATTTCCTGACAAATGACCCGCGCGGGCAGAGAGTGCTTCCCTACCTGGGCAATCTTTCGCGCCACCTGGAACAGGAACGCGACCTGCTCGGCGAGGAAGTTGCAAGCCTCGTGCAGCATATCGGTCATATCAAAGAGATCGTGGCCATGCAGCAGACCTACGCCCGATCCTCAGGCGTCTTCGAGAAGGTTATGCTGACCGATCTGATGGAGGATGTACTGGGCATTTCGCGACCCGGCATTGAGCGCCACGGCATTGCTCTGCACATCGAGTCCGAAGAACTGCCGCCCATCACCACCGACCGGCACAAAGTATTGCAGATCGTGCTCAACCTGGTGCGGAATGCCAAGGAAGCGGTCGTAGCGTCCGGCAATCCTGACCGGCAAATCGCGATTCGTATTCTGCGCGCCGGCGAGGAACGCGTTGCGATCCGCGTGGAGGACAACGGCATCGGCATTCCAATGGCCAACCAGGTGCGCATCTTTTCCCATGGATTTACGACAAAGAAGGACGGTCACGGGTTCGGTTTACACTCCGGCGCCTTGGCAGCCAAACAAATAGGAGGCTCGCTGACCGCGGAGAGCAAAGGCGCGAATGCGGGCGCGGTCTTCACGCTCGAACTCCCAATTAACGTAAGTGGGACCGCCGCAGAGAGGATGGCTTCATGACGCCTCAACCCAATCGATACCGTCTGCTCATCGTGGACGATAACGAAGCCATTCACGACGATCTGCGGAAGATTCTCGTGCCCCGGGAAGTCGACTCAGAGCTGACCGCCGATGAAGCGCTCTTGTTCGGAACCGCAACCGCGACCGGAATAACCTTTGAAATAGATTCCGCTTTCCAGGGCCAGGAAGGACTGGAACGCGTGCTGCGGGCAAAGGCGGAGGGCCGACCCTATGCGCTGGCCTTCGTCGACGTGCGAATGCCCCCTGGTTGGGACGGTGTGGAAACCATCGGCCACCTGTGGCAGGCCGACCCAAATCTGCAGATCGTTATCTGCACCGCGCATTCCGACTACAACTGGAGCGACATCTCGAACCTCCTCGGAGTTTCGCACAGTCTTGTCGTTCTCAAGAAGCCGTTCGACATCATCGAGGTTATCCAGCTTGCACACGCAATGACGGCAAAATGGACTTCGATGCTTCATTGCCGCTTGCAGGTGGAAGAGCTGGATCGGCTGATCGAAGAGCGCACCTCGAAGTTGTCCGCGGCAAACGCACAACTCAAATTGCTGGCGGCCGCGCTGGAAGCCGCAGCAAACTCCGTAAGCATCACCGATTCGAAGGGAGGCTTTGTCTGGACCAATCCGGCATTCTCGGCTATCTCCGGCTATTCCGCTGAAGAAGTGCTCGGAGTAAATCGCAGCCTGCTGAAGTCCGGCGTTCAGGACGACGAGTTCTACAAGGCGTTATGGGAAACCATCTCCTCCGGAAAAGTGTGGCGCGGCGAGGTAGTCAATCGTCGAAAAGATGGGAGCCTGACCGCCGAAGAGATGACGATCACGGCGGTCGAGTCGCAACCCGGCATCGTCACTCACTTCATTGCCATCAATCAGGACATCACGGAACGGAAAATGGCGGAGGCGGCTCTTCGCGAGGCCAAGGAAAAATACCAGGCTATCTTTGAAAACGCCGCTGTCGGAATTTTTCAGGCCACACCGGATAGACGGTTCTTGAATGTAAACCCCGCCTTCGCGGCCATTCACGGCTACGAATCGCCGGAGCAACTGCTCGCGGAAGCTTCCGCGGGCGGAGGCCCACATGTTATCGATCCCGCGCAGCTTGAAGAGTGGAGCAATGTGCTGGCGAACGATGGCTCCATCCGCGGCGCCGAGATCGAGGTGCGGTGCAGAGACGGGTCGCACAAGTGGGTGATGCTGAATATCCGGGCTACGCGCAATGCCGATGGCGTCGTCGTCCACGACGGAACAGTGGAGGACATCACCGAGCGCAAAGCCGCCCAGCAACAAGTGAACTATCTGGCCTACTACGATGCTCTAACAGGGCTGCCCAACCGGATCCTTCTGCGTGACCGCTTGAACACCGCGGTTGCCGCGGCCAGCCGGCGAGGATGCGGCGCCGCGCTCTTATTTCTCGATCTCGATCGTTTCAAGATCATCAACGATTCGCTTGGGCACTCAGTTGGCGACCTGCTTCTGCAACAGGTTGCAAACCGTCTCAAGAACGAGATTCGCCAGGAAGATACCGTGGCCCGGGTAGGCGGCGACGAGTTCTTGATTGTTCTCACCAGTGCGGAGAGTGTGGACCAAGTGATGGGTATAGCCACACGTATCGTCGAATCGATCACGGGAGAATTCGCGATTCAGGGCCATTCGCTCAACATTACTTGCAGCCTTGGCATCAGTATGTTTCCCGAGCACGGTCAAGACGGAGAAACTCTGATCAAGAACGCCGATGCCGCTATGTATAGCGCCAAGGAACAAGGATGCAACGCTTTTTGCTTTTTTACCGACGAGATGAATACATTGGTAATAGAGCGATTGAGCATCGAGAGCGGGCTACGGTTGGCGATCGACAGAGAGGAATTCTTTCTTGTATATCAGCCCCAGTTCAGCATCGCAAGCGGGAGGATCACTGGCTTCGAAGCACTTATCCGCTGGCAACATCCGGAGCGGGGACTGGTGATGCCCGACAAATTCATACGAGTCGCCGAGAGCAGCGGCCTCATCAATCCGATTGGCGAGTGGGTCCTCAGGACCGCCTGCTCGCAGATGAAAAGATGGCAGGACGAGGGACTCACCATGGTGCCTGTGGCGGTGAATGTGTCTGCCGTGCAGTTTCGGCAGGAGGGCTTCCGGGAGCTTATCAGGCGGGTGTTGCAGGAGACAGGCCTCGATCCTCAATGGCTCGAACTGGAACTGACCGAAAGTCTTCTTCTTTCAAATGAAAACGTGATGTTCGAGGTTTTTCAAGACCTGAAAACCATGGGCTTGAAGTTGGTCATCGACGACTTCGGGACCGGTTATTCGAGCCTCAGCTACTTGAGGCAGTTTCCAGTCACAAAACTCAAGATAGACCGTTCATTTATGCGCGATGTCGCGGTCAACCCCGACGCGGCGGCGATCACCGCCGCGATCGTCAGCATGGCAAAGAGCCTGAACCTGAAAGTCATCGCCGAAGGGGTCGAAGACGAGGCGCAATTGTCGTTCCTCAGGGAACATGAATGCGACGAATGTCAAGGCTTCTACTTCAGCCGGCCCTTGAGTGTCCAGGATGCCGCGAACAGGCTGCGGAAGTTTCCCATGTCATCGGAGGAGGGAACGCGGACCATTGTGGCAGCGTGATGTACACTTTCACCTCCTACCATCGGACCCGGCAAACGAACAGATTTGCGCGCGTTTGTGTGGAGCGCTGAAGGAGTCTTGCCTATGTTCACGTTCAATCCCATCGGATTCGTCAGCAGCCCTTTCAAAGAAACGGCCTCCATCCCCAAGGGACTGGGAGCCAAGCACACCTTGGAAGGCGTGCTCAATATCCTGCCGGAGTTTGAGCCTGGGCTCACCGATATCGAGGGCTTCTCTCACCTGTTTGTGCTGTGGGCCTTCGATCGCGTAGACGGCTTCGATCTGATCAGCTCGCCGCCCACTGACAATCGGACCCACGGTGTGTTTGCCACGCGCTCGCCGCGGCGACCAAATCCGATCGGCCTTACCGTCGTGGAGCTGCTTCGCCGCGACCATGGATCGCTCCACGTTCGCGGCGTCGACATGCTGGACGGAACGCCGATTCTCGACATCAAGCCTTATCTGTCCAGCATCCCGCCTGAGACTCTGCGGCGCGGATGGCTGGCGGAAGCAGAGGCGCAAAAGAAATAGAGTTCCGGACCCGGCGCAGCCTTTTCCTCCAGGCATTGTCGCGTTCGCGAGCGCAAGGTTCTGCCGCGCCGCCTTTGCAGTTCATGTGTTACATTTGCGCCATGGCGATCAGGGGTTTTGCAGTATGTACGTTGCTGTTGGCGATTTTGCAGGCGACTGTGCCTGGCTTCGCACAGGGAGCTAGTCCATCCAGCACCAAGCAGCCCGGCGCCACGCAGACCAGCGCAACCAAGCCGGCCGCACAGCCTTCCACCACGTCATCTACCGCGCCGCAAGCCACCTCTGGCCCGGCGGGAACCGGCGAGTGCAATGGCGGACCCTGCGAGGACCAGCAGCCTCGCATGATCGTCACTCTTCCGGCGCCGGCGCCGGTCACCTGGCCCTGGCACGATCGAATCCTGTGGGCTGCCTGCCTGGTACTCGTCATCCTGGGATACGTGGCGATCATGCTGGCCCTTTCCACGCTCAAAAAGATCGAGCGGCAGACCGCCGCGGCTAAAGATGCGTCCTCAGCCGCTCAAGACAGCGCCCGCGCCGCGCTGCTGATTGCACAATCCATGGTCGATTCGGCAAGGCCCTGGATCGCGATCACGGTCGAGCCATCGCGGATCGGCGAGAACACCTTTAACGTGTTGGCAACCAACCGCGGCCGCTCCCCGGCGACGATCGTTGAGGCTCTGGAATCTATTCAGGTCGCAGTCGATGAATCCCACCTGGCCCGTGTCCCTGAATATCGGAATCAAAGACAAGCCGACCCGCCAGCGCCTGTCATCCTGCTCCCCGGCGAGTCCGCGGCGATCAAGACATTCGGCCGCGACGATCTGAAAGAGGTATGCAAATCGGATGAGACACTGAGGCGGGTTCAGAGTTGGGAAGAGAAGCTCTTTCTATGCGGGAAGGTGATTTACAGAGACTTGATTGCTCCGCCCGAAAACCAGCTTCATGAGACGACATGGTGCTGCTGGTACATTCACGGCCGGCAGAAGAGTGGATTGGTGATGGCCGGGCCGCTCAGTTACAACCAGCACACGTAGTGCTTATCCGTATATAAGTAGCGCCGACCTCCAGGTCGGCTGTCTTGTGGGCCTCCAGGCCCGCACATGAACCCTGGCGGCGTGGACGCCGCCAGTACAGCCGCTCTGGAGAGCGGCGCTACTCGAATGCGCAGTTTACGGATAAGCTCTTAATGGCCGTCGGATGCAAACGGGAGTGCGCGGATCAGGCATTAACCGACTGGCGGAGGTCCTGTTCAAATGTAGCGTCGGGTTCGTCAAGCCTGATCAAGCGGTGGAGGTAAGCGCGCGAGATGCACAGGCTGCGGGCAGCCAGCGTCTTGTTCCCGTTGTTGTCGCGAACGGCCTGAACCGCCAGTTTGACTTTGTAGTCGCGCAGCTGCCGCTCGAAGGAACCGGCGGGATGGTAGTCGCCAATATCGACGACGTCTTCGATTTCGGCGGTTTCTTCCTCCTGCGAACTCAGCGACAGATCTTCCGGGCGAATGCTCTGTCCTGGGGCTAGAATGATTGCCCTCTGTATCACGTTTTCAAGCTCGCGCACATTGCCCGGCCAGGAGTAGCTTGCCAGCAAGGCCATTGCATCCGACTCGATGTTCTCCATCGGCTTCTGAAATACCTGCGCATAATGGCGTAGAAAATGCTTGGCGATCCTGGGAATGTCTTCCGGATGCTCCTGGAGCGCCGGTGCATCGATGCGCATGACGTTGATGCGGTAGTAGAGGTCCTGGCGGAATCTTCCTTCGGCCACGAGTTTGGTCAGGTCTCTGTGCGTGGCGAAGATCAATCGTGCCCGCAAGGGGATAAGTTTGCTGCTGCCCAGGCGGTTGAACTCCATCTGCTGCAAAACGCGGAGCAGTTTGACCTGCGTGAACAGGCTAAGGTCGCCGATTTCATCCAGAAACAGCGTACCGTCGCCGGCCTGCTCAAAGTAGCCTTCGCGCGCTCCGACAGTGCCGGTGAACGCGCCCTTTTCATGCCCGAACAACTCCGCCTCAATCAATGTTTCAGGAATTGCGCCACAGGAGACAGCGACAAAGGGCCGGTTGGAACGGGAGCCAAGATTGTGGATGGCGCGGGCGATCAGTTCTTTTCCGGTTCCACTTTCGCCGGTTACAAGCACGGCGGCATTCAGATTCGTCACCCGGTGCACAAGCTCATATACGCGCTGCATCTGCGGGCTCGATCCGATCAGCCGATCGCAACTGCCGGGCTCCTCCAGCCGCTCCTGCACGGTCTGAAGCTGCTGCTTCAGCAACGAAGTCTCGTAGGCCCTGCTGAGCATGGTCTTGAGATCGCGAATCGAGGGGGGTCTGCGACAGTAACCGAACGCCCCGGTGCGGACGAGTTCGAACGCGGTCGACCGCAGCCCATCGTCAGCCATCACCACCGAAGGAACATTCTCCGCGATCAGGCTCCGGGTAAAACCGATGCGCTCCTGCAACGAATCGTGATTCGAGTTCAAATCCAGAATCATGACGTCGCAGCCGCCAGTAGACACCAGCGTGTTCATTCCTTCCTGGTCCGATTCCAGCAGCAGTTGGAAGTCCTTGCCAAGGGCAGAAGAAAGGAGCGGGTGCAATGTTCGGTCTTCCGAATAAAGTCCGATCTTGATCATTTGTGGGTGCGCCTTCTTCCCGTGTGTCACCTGGCGGTCTCAATCGAGAAGCTGGAAACTTGTCTTCATGATCCTGGTTGAGTGAAATGAATGCCAATGCCCGTTTAGTGGTAGATCGATGGCTCGATGGTACCGAAGCTCAAGTAACATGGGGAGACATCTCCTCTGGTGGGGCGGCGGCGATCGTTTGGTCCGGCGAATATTTTGGCTACCCACCCAGGATTGAAACCGCCCCTCCGCTTTTACTTATCGGCATGTTTCAACCGCAGCGTTTATGTGAATGCATGGCTAAGTCCGATGGAGGGGTCCATTGGTAATAAGCGCCAAGGCGCTGTGCGATAGACGATTGAGAACGTTAAGCAATTGGAATAAGGGGCAAGACATTTCACCGGCCTTCAACGTTGGTGAAAGAATGTGAGTCGATTCGTTCTTGGACACTCGATCGAATCGCATGACGGGGCGAATGGAGTTTCGTCACGCTGTAAGCTCAAAACACATCAAGTTGTAAATGACCCATTTGTCGTAGTCCAAAAAAACTTTCGTAATTATGCGAGGTCCGGTTGTTGCGCTTAAATATTCTCAAGGTGCGCCATCTTACACGCGTTCACTGGCGCGGTTTTGGCGGCTTTAACTCGCCCACTTGAGTTCGGTCGCGTACCGGTGCGGCCAGCCCGGCGTCTGCACTGGCGCAGGGCAAATCTGAAGCGGAAGGACCGCCGGTTTGTCATCGCGTTCACCGCGAATCCCCCGCCGCCGGTGTCTCAAGCATTGTTGGCGGCCCACTCAAGCTGTCCCCGCCAGGGTGTATACGTCCCGCTTCACCTCCACCGCAGCCCGTAAACACTCGTCTACACCCGCCCGAATGCAAAACAGTTAAATACTTGAATTCAGGCGGATTGTGTCAACGGCGGTTTGGTTGGGCAATTGCTCTAGGATGATCAGTCCCTGCGTCCAGGGGCAAGGAGCCCGAGCATGAACTCGTTCGCCTGGTGGCCAACTCTGATCGTACTTGCCGTGGCTACCTTTACGGATTTGCGCAGCCGTCGCATTCCCAACTGGCTGGTACTTCCCTTCCTGGTGATCGGCATCTCTGTCTCCGGTTTGCTGCACGGCTGGCATGGACTCGGCCAAAGCTTCGAGGGCCTGGGACTCGGCCTGCTGATTTACGGCTTTCTCTTCTGGATGGGCGGCATGGGCGCGGGAGACGTCAAGTTGTGCGCCGCTATCGGAGCCTGGATAGGCCCCGACCAGTTGTTCATTGCACTCGTCATCACCGGTCTGGCAGGAGGGGTGATGGTTCTGTGCTGGGCTGCGTTCGGTGGATTTCTGAAAGATCTGTTCACCGGCACGAGCAATCTCATCTTTGGCATCAAGGAGCGCGGATCGATCCGCGATCCGGAATTGGTGCTCGCTAATCCGCGCAAGCGCAAGATCCCGTACGCGCCTGCCATTGCAATCGGAACTCTTATTTCTTTCTTTTCCCATTGAGGATTGGAACAAAACGCCATGCCTGACTTTGACAAATTCTTAGGGTTTCCCATCAGCCCGTACGAAGAATCGCAATCGCTGAGGGGCGCTGCGCCCGCGAGTTCGGCATATGCCCCATATCTCGAATCCCCCTATCCCGACCCCTTCGGCGCCGAGCGCCTGACGATCGCGATCGTCGGCCCCGACGATCAGCGGCGCAACGCCCTCGCGATAGCTGTTGCAGGATGCTCCGGAGCTATAGTTCGTGAATTTCACTCCTATCCTGCCAGCCTCGACGGTGTGCCGGGCCTGCTGGAAGGAAACTGCGACGTCCTCATCATCGACCTGGACAGTTTCCCTGAGTTTGCGCTTGAACTGGTGGAGGCCATCTGCGCCCGCAGCCAGAAGACCGTCATGGTCTATTCGGGAAAGTCCGACCCGGAGTTGCTAGTCCGCTGCATGCGAGCGGGTGTTCGAGAGTTTCTCTCTCCGCCTTTCGCCCACGCCTCCGTAGCCGAGGCTCTGGTACGGGCAGCGGCTCGCCGTCCGACCGGCCGCCCACAAAAAGAAGCGAATGGCCGGCTGCTCGTGTTTCTCGGTTCCAAGGGCGGATGCGGCGTGACCACGCTGGCCTGCAATTTTGCCGTCGCTCTGGCCATGAACTCCGCTGAAAACACGATCCTGATCGATCTCGATCTCCCGCTCGGCGACGTCGCATTGAACCTCGGCATCGTTACTGAATTCTCGACCGTCAACGCGCTCGAGCAGGCCCCCCGTCTGGACGCGAATTTTCTCACCCAACTGCTGGTGAAGCATAGCTCGGGACTGACGGTACTCGCGGCTCCCGGCAAGTTTCCCCCGTACCATGCCACCAATGAGGCGATCGACAAGCTGCTCCACGTCGCGCGGCAGGAATTCAATAACGTGGTTGTCGATGTGGGGTCGAGGCTCGATCTAACCGGCACTTCACTCTTCAAGGATGCGTTCACGGTCTACCTGGTCACGCAGGCTTCGATCCCCGACTTGCGCAATTCAAACCGGCTGATCTCGCAGTTCTTTACCGGAGGCGGTCCGAAGCTCGACGTCGTGGTGAACCGGTTCGATCCCCGTTCCCTGGGCGTTGCCGAAGAGCATATTACGAAAGCTCTCACCAGGCCGCCAAACTGGAAAATCCCCAACGACTTTGCCGCAGTGCGCCAGATGCAGAACACCGCGACTCCACTGGCGCTTGCGGATTCACCCATTTCGCGACTGATCCGGCAGATGGCCAGAGCCGTTTCCGGACAGCCCGACCCCGACCCTGTGAAGAAAAAGATTTTCGGCATCTTCTAGTGACAACTTTGTACGTGACGATTCTCTCAACGGAAGGTAAAACGTGGAACTGCTGAATCTGGAAAAGTACAAAGCGGAAATACACCGGACCCTGATCTCCAAGCTGGATCTGGAAAAGCTGTCGCGCGTCAACTCCTCTCAGGCGCGTCAGGCGGTTTCGGGCATCGTCAAGGAGATCATCCTAGACCAGCGCGTGCCGCTGAACTACGAAGAGCAGGAAAAGATTCAGGCCGATCTGCTCGACGAAGTTTTCGGTCTCGGGCCGCTGGAGCCGCTGCTCCGCGATCCAAAGATCTCCGACATTCTGGTCAACGACAAAGACCATGTGTTCGTTGAGAAAGGCGGGCTTCTTTCCCGCGTCAATACTTCGTTCCGCGACGATCGCCACCTGCTGCAGATCATCGACCGCATCGTTTCGCGCGTGGGCCGCAGAGTGGATGAAACTTCGCCGATGGTCGATGCCCGTCTTCCCGACGGCTCCCGTGTGAACGCCATCATTCCTCCGCTGGCGCTCGACGGACCTTCGCTTTCCATCCGCCGCTTCGGAACCGGCCCGCTGGCGGCCAACCAGCTGGTGCAGTTGAAGAGCATCTCGCCCGAGATGATGGAACTGCTGTCCTCCGCGGTCAAGGCTCGCATCAGCATCGTCATCTCCGGCGGCACCGGCTCCGGCAAGACCACGTTCCTCAACATCCTGTCGCAGTACATTCCCAACAACGAGCGCCTGGTCACCATTGAGGACGCCGCCGAACTCCGGCTGGCGCAGGAGAACATCGTCCGCCTCGAAACCCGTCCACCCAACATCGAAGGCCAGGGTGCGATTCGTCAGCGCCAACTGCTTATCAATTGCCTGCGTATGCGCCCCGACCGCATCATCATGGGCGAGGTGCGCGGCGAAGAAGCCTTCGACATGTTGCAGGCCATGAATACCGGCCACGAAGGTTCCATGACCACGATTCACGCCAACACTCCCCGCGACGCCATCTCCAGGCTTGAATCGATGGTGGCCATGGGCAACATGAATATGCCTGAAAAATCGGTTCGCCAGCAGATCGCTTCCGCCATCACGATCGTGGTGCAGGCCTCGCGCATGAGCGACGGCACGCGCAAGATCACCAGCATCTCGGAGATCACCGGCATGGAAGAGAACATCATCAGCATGCAGGAAATCTTCAACTTCACGAAGAAGGGCATCGGCCCCGACGGCAAGGTCGTTGGGGCTTTCATGCCGACCCGAATTCGTCCCAAGTTCCTTGAACGGCTGCGCATCGCGGGAGTCATCCTGCCGCCCAGCCTTTTCGAACAAGAAACGCTCGTTAACTGAGCAGAAAGGAGGGCTAATTTTATGCAGATGATCATCTTGCTGGTCTTTCTCGGAACGTTCTCGGTCGCCGCGCTGCTGTTGATCGCCAGCGGGCAAGGCGCCGCTCAGAAGGCCAAACAGGTTGTGGCAACGCTCGAATCGGCCCTTGCCACGGAAACTCCGCAAGCGCGCGAAAAACTGGTCGATCTGCGCAAGAATACGGAGTACAGCGGCATCCCATGGCTGAACCAAAAGCTGCTGCGCCTGCAGATTGCGCCGTTGCTTCAGGCCCTGCTCAAGCAGGCCGATCTCAAATGGACCGCCGGCCAGCTCATGGCCATGTGCGCCGTCGCATTTGCCGCTCCGGCCTATTTTGTCTACTACAAATTCCCGCACTTCTTAATGGCAGTCATGATTGGATTGGTCTTTGGATCGGCGCCGCTTCTCTACGTGCTCTTCAAACGCAGCAGACGCTTTGCCGCGTTTGAAGCCGGGTTGCCGCCAGCGCTGGACCTGATGGTGAGCGCACTCCGCGCCGGTCATAGTTTGATCGCTTCCATGGGCCTGATTGCTCGTGAATGCTCCGATCCGATTGGCGCCGAATTCAAGGCATGTTTCGAGGAGCAGAACTTCGGTCTGGAATTGAAGACCGCTCTCGACAACCTGACCAACCGCATGCCGCTGCAGGATCTCAGAATTGTCTCAACCGCGATTCTGATCCAAAAGGAGAGCGGCGGCAACCTGGCCGAGGTTCTCGACAAGACCGCTCATGTCATTCGCGAGCGGTTCCGTCTGAAGCGGAAGATCGCCACCCACACGGCACAGGGACGGCTGTCGGGATTGATTCTCAGCCTGCTCCCGGTAGTAACGGGATTCGCCTTGTACGCTGTCAACCCGAAAATGATGAGCATTCTGTGGACAACCGACACCGGCATCAAGCTGATGTGCACAGCTTCCGCGATGGTCCTGGTCGGCGGTTTGATCATTCGCCACTTAGTCAACATGGATGTTTAAGGGGATTCTATGGCATTCGCGATGTTTTCATTCAGTGTCGTTTTTCTTTTGATCACGAGCGGCGGACTGCTGCTGTTCTATCGCGAAGCCATGCTGCAACGAATCTCCGAAGTGATCAATCCGCAGAAGAAGAAGAGGACACTTCTCGACACCATTCAGGAGACCGGGCTCACCATCGGGGGAGTAGTGGAGCGCTTCGACTCCGTCATTCCCAAGAGCAAAGCGGAAGTCTCGATTACGATGCAGCGCCTCACTCGCGCCGGCTTCCGCAACGAGTCCGCGGTCAAGCTTTTTTACGGTTCCAAGGTCCTGATTCCAATTTTGCTCTGCGTTCTTGCCCTGGTGACCGGAATCGGGAAAGCCAGCCCGCTGTTTGCGTATGGCGCGGCATTGGGCCTCGGATTTCTGGGTCCGGATTTCTGGCTGGGAAGGAAAATCAAACAGCGGCAGTACAAAATCCGCAAGGGCCTTCCCGATGTGCTCGATCTGCTCATCATCTGCATCGAGGCAGGGCTCAGCCTGGACCAGGCAACCGCGCGCGCCTCGCAGGAGTTGGTCAAGGCGCAGCCGGAACTGTGCGATGAGCTGACCATTGTCGTGCTCGAGCAACGTGCCGGCCGCCCTCGCGGCGAAGCCTGGAAGCACCTTGCCGAACGCACCGACCTGGATTGCATACGCAGTCTCGTTTCCATGCTGATTCAATCGGAACAGTTGGGAACCAGCGTCGGCAAGACCCTACGCAATCATTCCGACACGCTCAGAGTTCAGCGTGTGCAGGCCGTGGAGGAGGCAGCGGCAAAGCTGACCATCAAGCTGCTCTTTCCGCTCGTGCTGTTCATTTTTCCCGCTCTTTTTGTGGTCGTACTTGGACCCGCTGCCATTCAGATCATGGGTTCTCTAGGCATCGGTAAACCGTAAGGAGGAAAGGAGGAGACACTATGGATTCCGTCACCATCGTTCGCATCGCCGCTGGAGTGCTTTGCGCCGTCGTATTCGGCATCATCGTTCAGCGCCGTCGCACCAGCGCCAAGTAAGTTGAGTTGCGCGGTTCTTCAGGCGCCGTTGAAGCGCACGAGATCCGCAAACCGGAATTGAAGTTTTGAAGACCTGGGACATCGCACCATGCATCTTTTTTGAGAGAAAGGAGAACTGCCATGGATTCCGTCACCATCGTTCGTATCGCCGCCGGAGTGCTCTGCGCCGTCGTTTTCGGCATCATCGTTCAGCGCCGCCGCACCAGCGCCCGGTAAGTTGACCTGCGCGGTTGTTCAGACGCCGTTGAAACGCACGAGATCCGCAAACCGGAATTGAAGTCTTGAAGAACCGGAACATCGCACCGTGCATCTTTTTGAGAGAAAGGAGAACTGCCATGGATTCCGTCACCATCGTTCGTATCGCCGCTGGAGTGCTCTGTGCCGTCGTTTTCGGCATCATCGTTCAGCGCCGTCGCACCAGCGCCCGCTAAGTTGACCTGCGCGGTTGTTCAGGCGCCGTTGAAGCGCACGAGATCCGCAAACCGGAATTGAAGTCCTGAAGAACTGGGACATCGCACCACGCATCTTTTTGAGAGGAAGGAGAACTGTTATGGAAACCGTATCGATTGTTCGTATTGCCGCCGGTGTGCTGCTTGTCATCGTAGCGGCGATTCTGATTCAACGCCGTCGCGCGCGTCTCAAGTAGGACGGACGTCACGGGGATGCGAGCGACCCAGGAATCCGTGTGGCTTCCGGCGGCCGATTCGTTAGTCCCATTCGACAGAGACCCTTCGCATTGGCGATGAGTCTCTCAGCGTCCTTTCTTCAGCAACGGGGATCGCGATGTACGCCCTTGCATGGTTTCAGGCGCCAGGTGGAGTTGCTCCACCTTCGTGCCGGTGCAGGATTCTTTTCCCGACCCAGTTCCCGCCGAGAAGTGAACTGGATCGCTGGAACGAAGTGAAAACGAGGTTGAAGTGACAACTGTGGCTCAAATGAAATTTGCGGTTGCCGGGAACTCGCCGAGCGCGGGAGGCTATAACGAATCTCGGCAACACTGCGCTTACAATCAGACGCGCGAGTGTTTCCTCGGCCTGGAGGTCACAGTCGCCGACTTTTCGCAAGCAAACGCCAAGGAGCAGATTGCGACCCTCTCGTTGAAGTCCGGCGAGGGGCTTTGGATGACGCCTTTCAGAGGACTCCCGGAATCTGGAATGCGCGCTCCTCTCGATCTGATTTATCTTGACGCCGATTGCCGCGTGATCGAAGCGGTCGAGTCCT
>Ga0224559_1000820_pt1 | contig 18646 bp, 16 predicted proteins | sample 714S33034metaG_FD_180676 | JGI IMG/M metagenome (GOLD analysis project Ga0224559, IMG submission 180676) | Peat soil microbial communities from Stordalen Mire, Sweden - 717 S3 30-34 | ecosystem: Environmental > Terrestrial > Soil > Wetlands > Peat | place: Sweden: Norrbotten County, Stordalen... | reverse complement strand
CAATCCCAACCAGCGCGGCTTTGCCGAGCGCACGGCCATCAACACGCCGCTGCAAGGCACCGCCGCCGACCTCATCAAGCTGGCCATGATCTCGATCGACCGCAAAATCACCGAGCGAAAGCTCACAACCCGCATGGTCTTGCAGGTTCACGATGAACTGCTCTTCGAGGTGTCCGCCAACGAGAAGGCCGAAGTCGAAAAGCTGGTCCGCGCCGAGATGGAGGGCGTCGTCAAGCTCAACGTCCCGCTGGTCGCCGACCTGCGCTTCGGGCCGAATTGGCGTGATTTGGGGTAGGACAATTTTCTATTCAATCGTTTTAGGGCTTGCCTTGACAATATTTCTTTGTACCTCTAAAACTGGGTGCCCCACCCTCGTGGGGCGCCTATAGCATTTCCGTTTTGAATTCTGTGCGAACCCGGGCGGATTTTGTTGCGCGCAACTCCTGTTGCGTGTAGATTGGAGAGTCCTATTTCCAGGCTGCGGAATCGTATCTTTGTGGCCGCATGGAACTTGTGGTTGCGCTCAGCGGAAACTTGAAAGGGAGGGAAAGTTGAATACGCTTACGGTGCTCATTGTCGTTTTGTGCATTTATGTGGTGGCTTATCGGTACTACAGCGCATTTCTGGCCGCCAAGGTCATGGTCCTGGATGATACCCGGACCACGCCGGCTTACACCTACCGGGATGGACAAAATTACTCTCCCACGCCCAAGTGGGTTCTCTTCGGCCACCATTTTGCGGCGATTGCCGGGGCGGGGCCGCTGGTGGGCCCGACCTTGGCGGCGCAATTCGGCTTCGCGCCGGGCTTGATCTGGCTAGCGGTGGGGGCCGTGATTGCCGGGGCGGTGCAGGACTTTACGGTTCTGGTCGCCTCGGTGCGCCACAAGGGCAAATCCCTGGCCGAGATTGCACGCACCGAGATCAGCCCTTTTGCCGGTCTGGTGGCCATGATCGCGATTCTGTTCATCCTGCTGGTGACGCTGGCAGGGCTGGGCATCGTGGTGGTCAATGCCCTGTCCAGCAGTCCCTGGGGAGTCTTTACCATCGGTATGACCATCCCCATCGCCATCGCCATGGGGCTCTATATGTTCAAGGGGCCGGGCGGCAAGATTCGCGTTACTGTGCCGAGCATCGCCGGCGTGACGCTGCTGATGGCCGCGCTGATCGGCGGGCACGCGGTGGCCAATTCCAGCCTGGCCGGGGCATTTAGCTTTACTCCGCACCAGATCACCTTGCTGCTGATGGCCTACGGATTCATCGCCTCCACCCTGCCGGTGTGGCTGCTGCTGACGCCGCGCGACTACCTTTCGACTTATGTGAAGTTGGGCACGATCGCGATCTTGATCCTGGGCATCTTCATCGTGCATCCGAAGATTCAATTTACCTCCACCACGGCCTTTATCCATGGGGGCGGGCCGATCATCGGCGGGCATCTTTTCCCCTTCCTGTTTGTGACCATCGCCTGCGGAGCCATCTCCGGCTTCCACTCGCTGGTTTCCTCCGGCACCACATCGAAGATGCTGGAGAAGGAAACCGATGCGCGCTTCATCGGCTATGGGGCCATGCTGGCCGAGTCGCTGGTGGGCGTGATGGCGCTGATCGCGGCCTGCTCAATGACGCCGGGCGATTACTTTGCCATCAACACCACTCCCGCTGTCTTCGCCAAGCTGGGATTGCACACCGTTCACCTGGGTGCCATTTCCAGCGCGGTGGGCGAAAATCTGGCAGGACGGACCGGCGGAGCGGTCTCGCTGGCTGTGGGTATGGCGCAGATTTTTCACGGAATTCCGGGCATGAGCAATCTGGTCGGCTACTGGTACCACTACGCCATCATGTTCGAGGCGCTGTTCATCCTGACCACGGTGGACGCGGGGACGCGCGTGGCCCGCTACGTCTTGCATGAACTGCTGGGCAAGGTCTACGCACCGCTGGGCAATCAGAAATCGATCGTCGCCGGAATTCCCATCGCGGCGCTGGTGGTCGTGAGCTGGGGCTACCTGATTTATACCGGGAATATCTCGACGATCTGGCCGCTGTTCGGTACCGGCAACCAGTTGCTGGCCACCATCGCCCTGGCTGTGACCACGGTCTTCCTGGTGAACATGGGCAAGGTAAAGTACGCATGGGTTACGGCCGTTCCGGCGGTTTTTGTGGGGATTACGACCGTTTCCGCGGGAGTCCTTTCCATTCAATACATCTTCTGGCCGCTGACGAAGGTGGCGGGCAAGCAGGTTCAGGGCTATCTGGATTCAATTCTGATGGCGATTTTCATCGTGGGCGTGCTGCTGGTGGCGACCGACGCGGTCAGGCGCATCTGGAAGACCCTACACGGAGAGCCTATTCCGGAGGAAGCCTTCGGACCCTCGGAGCAGAGCGGTTCGGTTCCCATGCGCTGCTGCTAGCCACCACCTGCGGTAGGGCCAACTGCCACCTGCGGTGGGGCCAACTGCCTTCGGCTAACCCGCGCCATAAAAAAAAGGCGCGGGGCCGTGGGCGTTGGGAATTGAAAATTGTATTTCCCAGGTCCCAAAATCGGGGCCTGGGGCACCCCGCATTGCAACCGATCGGCGCTGCGGTAAGAAGAATCGGGAGGCTTGCCCCCTGTGCTCTCCGGGGGCTTTAGCCGTCAATACCTTTCCTGGAAGTCCAGATCCACGGGGTTTTCAAAGAGTGAGGAGTCGCGGGTGACGATGGTCAGCCCCGAGGGAGTGACAAAGTAGCGCCGCTTGTCCTCGACCGGGTCATAGCCGATGACCGTGCCCTCGGGAATGTGCACGTGGCGGTCGATGATGGCGCGCCGGATGCGGCAGTATCGGCCGATGTTCACGTGCGAGAAGATGATGCTGGCGTCCACCTCCGAGTAGGAGTTCACGCGCACATCCTGCGAGACCACGGAGTTCAAGACCGTGGCACCGGAGATGATGACGCCCGAGGTGATGACCGAGTTGATCGCCATGCCCGAGCGGCCCGGCTCGCCGAAGACAAACTTGGCCGGCGGGTACTGCCTCATGCGGGTGCGCATGGGCCAGCTCTTGTCGTAGAGGTTGAAGATTGGCGAAACCGCGCACAGGTCCATGTTGGCGTCGTAGTAGGCGTCCAGGGTGCCCACATCGCGCCAGTAGAGCGCCTGCTGTTTGTTCTCGTCCACAAAGCTGTAGGCCATCATCTTCTTCTTGCCCAGCAGGTTGGGCAGGATGTCGTGGCCGAAATCGTGCTTCGATGCGGGATCTTCGGCGTCGGCGATCAGCGCCTTCAAAAGGACCTCGGTGTTGAAGATGTAAATGCCCATCGAGGCGTCCACGGCTTCGGGGTTGAAAGGCGACCGGAAGCTGGTCGAGGCCGGCTTCTCCTGGAAACCCAGTACCTCGCCCGTCTGGCCCACTTCGACCACGCCGAAGCGCGAAACCTCGTCGGGCGGAATCGGCAGCGTGGCCAGCGTCACCTCGGCCCTGGTCTCCTTGTGGTACTCCAGCATCCGGCTGTAGTTCATCTTGTAGATGTGGTCGCCGGAGAGGATGATCGTATACCTGGGCTGCTCGCTGCCGATCGAGTAGATGTTCTGGTAGACCGCATCGGCGGTTCCCATGTACCAGTTCGAGCCGGTGCGCTGCATGGGTGGCAGCAGTTCAAAGAATTCGCCCAATTCCTGGGCCACGATTCCCGTCCAGCCTTCGCGGATGTGCCGGTTCAGAGAGAGTGCCTTGTACTGGGTCAGGATGAAGACCCGGCGCAGGCCGGAGTTGATGCAGTTGGAGAGTGTGATGTCGATGATGCGATAGTGCCCGCCAAAGGGAACGGCTGGTTTGGCGCGATCACGAGTGAGTGGAAAGAGCCGTTCTCCGGCTCCGCCGGCAAGCAATACTCCAAGAGTGTCTTTCATAGCCGCTGCCCCCTGCCTTTATTCGCGTTCCTGTCCGGAAATTGTCAGCCGGAGCGGGACACGTCGTTATTCGATGCAGTTTGCTGTTTCGGCGACAACTCTCTTCAGTTGTTTCCGAACGGTGGAGAATAACACACTGGGCTGAACCTGGCAGCCTGAGCGGTTCTCCAATTCAACTACAGTGAACAACTCTGCGCAAGGTGGTCTGCGCAAGGTGGCTTTTAGCCGCAAAGATAAAAACGCGCGGAGGGTGGCTCACCTCCGCGTCCACCGGTCGGGATCTTGCTCTAGCGCCGCTTTTGGAACTTGTACTCGGCTCCCACCGAAATCGCGAAGTTGACGTCGGTCTGGGTGATCCGGTTTCCGTAGTTGATGCCGTAGCGGGTCACAACCGCGTCGGGCGTGATGCGGAAGACCCAGCGCCCCGAGCGGTTCAGGTCCATGTGGCCGCCCACGATAATGGCCGGGGCAACCTGGTTGTTGTAGAAGCCCGCCACCGCTGGCGAATTTCCGCGCAGATCCTGTTCGAAGTGGCCGTAAACGCCGCCCACCAGCACGTGCGGGATCAGTGCGCCGTGCCGGTTGTGCGGCCCCAGCCATTCCGGTCCGGCGGTGAAGAAGTATTCGCTGACGAAGGGCCCGTTGATGTGCTCGGTGTTGGGTGCGGCGCCGCTGGTGCCGAGGTAGTAGCGGGTCGAACCCTCGACGCCCCAGTGCCGGCTGAGCCAGTAGGAGGCGGAGAGGTCGAGTCCGCCCAGGTTGGCTCCCTGGAGCAGGTTCGGCCCGGCCTTCATGTGGTCGTAGGCCATCGCCAGCGACAGATCGTAGCGGTTGTCGTAGCGCACGCCGGCCAGCGGATCGATTACAACATAGGAGTCACTGCCAGTCGTTACGGCGGCGGCACTTTGCGCCTGGGCACGGGTTTCGCAAGAGGCCGCCAAGGCGGCTGCGAGGACAAGAGCGGCGGAAATTCTAACTGGGAAACGCATCGTACACAGCTTACAGGAGCGGACCGGCGGGGGACAATGCCGACCGGAAAACTTTGGTCTTGCCGGCTCCACGGCAGGCGGTGCGAGCGAGGAGCGAGCGATTGGCCCCACCGCAGGTGGTTACGGCTGGCAGCGCTCGGTCCAGCGTGCCCAGAACAGGTAGCGCGCAGTTTTCATGTCTTCCATGGCCGTCTTGGCCCAGCCGTAGACTACCAATTGCGGTTCCAGCGGCGGAGCGGCATGGGCGCGCCACTGGAGCGGAAGACTGTTGAAGATCAGGCCGGCGCGAGGCAGATGGTAGGCGCTGGAAACCACCTCGGCCGACTGCCAGCCGTGCGCCTTCATGATCTGCTCCGAGTAGCAAGCGTTCTCGATTGTATTCTTGGCTTCCGGCTCGATGAAGATGGCCGACTTGGGAATGCCCTCGGCCTCCGCAGAGCGCGCCATGACGCGCGCCTCCACAAAGCGTTTGTGCGCCACGCCCCCGGTCAGGATCAGCCGGGGCGCCACGCCCCGCTCGTATTCGTGGACGCCTTCGGTCACGCGGGCCAACTGCTCCGGCGTGGGGTTGCCGTCGCTGTCAACCGGATTGCCCAGCACGATGATGGCGTCAAAGCGGGTGAGTGAGGAGTTTGAGGTGGGTGCAAACCGCCGGGCGACCGCCCCGCAGCCCAGCAGAAGCAGAACCGCCGCAACGCTGGCCAAAATGACGCGGCTCCGCCAACCCAGACGGGGCGGCCTGGTATAGGAGTGCGGGTGGATGCGCCGACGGCCGGAACTTCTGCGCAATGTGTGTGCGTAAGTCAAAAATAACTCCTCTTTCCACTCTAACGCGGAAGCCGGGAGCGCGGCGGTTTCAGAAGGTCTTAAGCCGTGATTTCAGAGACCTGACAATAGCTCGGAGACGGTGTCATCAGCCCAGGTCGAGAGGTTCGTCCCAGGCCGATAGAAACGATTCATTCCACGGTCTGCGCGTGCGCGGGGCAATCTCTGCAGCGATAAATTCGTCGTCGGGCAGGGTTGACGGTTCACCCTGGTAGCCGAGGGCGATGACCGCGCCGGCGATGAAATCCTCGGGAATCCCGAAGGCGGCGCGGGCGGCTTTGGGGTTGAAGCCGGCCATCTGGTGCGCGGAGAGGCCGAGAGCCGTGGCTTGCAGGCAGAATAGCGCGGCGGCCGCGCCCAGGTCGTAGAGGGCAACCCGGTTGGGGCTGCCGTTGTGGCTGAAGGTGCTCTTGGTGACGCCCAGAATCAGCACTGGCGCGCTGCCTGCCCAGGCCTGATTGCGTTCCACCAGGGAATCGAAGATTTTCATGTAGGCCGATGAGCCACGGCGCCCGACCAGGAAGCGCCAGGGCTGCTCATTATAAGAGGAGGCGGCCCAGCGGGCGGCTTCGAAGAGCTTTTTCAGGTCGGCGGGATTCATATCGCGCGGCGTAAAGGCGCGCGGGCTCCAGCGGGCATGCACCACAGGCAAAACGCCCTCGACCGCGGGGGCTTGTTTTAACTGATTGACTTCAATGGCAGATAGGGTCATCGCGCAAACTCCTCCCAGAGAATATTCTTGGCTTTTTGATTCATAGCGTAGGGGAAGGATTCCCATCTTCCGGGAAAAACCGTTTGAATGGGCTGTCTTTGGAGGCTGCCGAAGGCTTATTTGCCGCTCTGAAGTGATGGAGAAAATTCGGTCGCAAAGTCGCCGGGGGCTGCCCCTCTCAACATTTGCTCAGCAACCGGTCTCTGGGCGGCCGTCGTCAGCGCCACCCAGTTTGCCGAGGCGACCGAGCGCACCGGCTCCGGCTGGGTCCAGCTTGGCCAGTCCCGATCTGCTCAAACCCGGCTTGCTCTGCTTTAGTTGGTTGAGTTCCACATCGCACTGGTCCGGTTTGTTCCGGTCCAGTTTGCTCAAATCTGTCCTCATCTGCCGGTCGTTGGCAAAGGAGGCCAGCACGGCGGCGAGAATGGATGCGGCCGAAGGGTCGGCGGGCGCGCAAATGCTGTAGTGCATCCACTTCCCTTCCCGGCGCGCAGTCGCGATGCCGGCCTTGCGCAGGTAGGCTAGGTGGCGCGAAATCTTCGGCTGGCTCAGACCTAGAATTTCGACGAAATGGCAGACACAAACCTCGCGGCCGGCCATCAGCCCATCTCCGGCCATCAGGTTCAATAGGCGCAAGCGGGTGGCATCGGCCAGGGCAGCAAAGAGGACGTCCAGACCGGGAGATTTGGGGCTACGGTTCATGAATTGATTATACGGATTGACAAATACGAACGCAGCTAATATATTCGCCTAAGCGGATGTAAGGAGAGATTGTGGAGACTCGGACGGAAACGAAAACTCTGGTTCAGGAAAAGTACGGCGCTGCGGCGCGGCAGGTGCGGAAGAGCGGCTCGGTAGCCTGTGGCGATCCGTCGCTGCGTTGTTGCGATCCGGTCACCACTAACCTCTACAACGAGGCCGAGAAGAGCGGGCTGCCGGCCGCGGCCGTGCTGGCCTCGCTGGGCTGCGGCAACCCCACGGCGCTGATCGAACTGAAGCCGGGCGAAACGGTGCTCGACCTGGGCTCCGGCGGCGGCATCGACGTGCTGCTCTCGGCCCGGCGCGTGGGGCCAACGGGCAAGGCCTACGGGCTGGACATGACTGACGATATGCTCGACTTGGCCCGCGAAAACCAGCGCCAGGCGAAGGTCGAAAACGTCGAGTTTCTGAAAGGCGAGATCGAGCGAATTCCCTTGCCCGATTGCTCGGTGGACGTGGTGATCTCCAACTGCGTCATTAACCTCTCGGTTGACAAGGACCGTGTGCTGCGTGAGGCCTTCCGGGTGCTGAAGCCGGGCGGACGTTTTGCGGTCTCCGATGTCGTGGTGCGCGGCGTGGTTCCCGCTGAAGTGCGCGCCAGTATGCTGCTCTGGGTGGGCTGCATTGCCGGGGCGCTGGAGGAGCAGGAGTACAAATCGAAGCTGACGCGGGCGGGCTTTGCCAGCGTCTCGATCGAGCCGACGCGCGTGTACTCGATCGAAGACGCGCGACAATTTCTGGCGAAGTCTGGCGTAGATGTGGACGCCGTAGCGCCGCTGGTCGAGGGCAAGTTCATGAGCGCTTTTATCCGGGCGGCAAAACCTGGGGCGACAAAACCCGGAGCCGTGAAATCGGAAACGGCAAAGCCGGCGGGCGGATGCTGCTCCTCCGGCTGTTGCGGCTGACGGTTATGTGAAACCCCAGATTCCAGAATCGGGATCTTGAGCCCCCAGATTCTCTGAGGTAAAAGTTCATGCGGAAGCCGTATAACATTCTCGTCCTGTGCACTGGCAACTCGGCGCGCAGCATCATGGCGGAGGCGCTCTTCAACACCATGGGCGCGAGCCGCTTCCAGGCTTACAGCGCGGGCAGCCACCCCTCCGGCCGGGTGAGTCCCTTCGCTATCGAGTTGGTGCGAGAGCTGGGCTATCCGGTGGAGAACCTGCGCAGCAAGAGCTGGGACGAGTTCGCTGTCCCCGGCGCGCCGCAGATGGACTTCGTGGTGACGGTCTGCGATAACGCGGCCGGCGAGGTCTGCCCGCTCTGGCCCGGCCAGCCCATCACGGCGCATTGGGGATTCCCCGATCCGGCAGCCTTCATTGGTACGGACGACGAGAAGCGCGCGGTCTTCGCGCTCACTCTGCGTCAGATTCGTACGCGCGTGCAACTGTTTCTCAGCCTGCCACTGGAGACGCTGGACCGCATGGCCATCGAGACAAAAATGCGCGCTATCGGCAAGCAGCCTTTATAAACGCGCACCAAGCCACGGAGGAGAGAACCAATGCAAACAGACCCACAACTTTGCTGCCCGGCCAAGGTGGCGGACGGCGCTTCAAAGCTATCGTTCATTGACCGCTATCTAACGCTCTGGATCTTTCTGGCCATGGCAGCCGGCGTCGCCCTGGGCCGCTTTGTGCCGGCGGTTCCCGCGCTCCTCCAGCGCTTCCAGGCGGGCACCACCAACCTTCCCATCGCCGTTGGCCTGATTTTGATGATGTATCCGCCGCTGGCCAAGGTGCAGTATGAGCGGCTGGGCGAGGTCTTTCACAATCGCAAGGTGCTGGGCCTCTCGCTGATTGAAAACTGGGTAATCGGCCCGGTGCTGATGTTCGCCTTGGCAGTCATCTTTCTGCGCGGCTACCCGGAGTACCGGACCGGGCTAATCCTGATCGGCCTGGCGCGCTGCATCGCCATGGTGATCGTCTGGAATGAGCTGGCGAAGGGAGACACCGATTACGCCGCAGGCCTAGTGGCCTTCAATAGCATCTTCCAGGTGCTCTTCTACAGCGTATACGCGTGGTTTTTTCTGGCCGTGCTGCCACCGCTGATTGGATTGAAGAGCGTGGTGGTGGATATTCGCATGAGCCAGATCGCCGAGAGCGTCTTCATCTACCTGGGGATTCCCTTCCTGGCCGGAATGCTGACCCGCTTTGTGCTGCTGCGGGCCAAGGGCCGCCAGTGGTATCAGACGCGCTTTATTCCCGCCATCAGCCCGCTGACCTTGGCCGCGCTGCTATTCACCATCGTGGTCATGTTCAGCCTCAAGGGGAATTTGATTGTCCAGCTTCCCTTCGATGTGCTGCGCATCGCCCTGCCGCTGGTGATTTATTTCGCCGTTATGTTCTTCGTCAGCTTCTGGATGGGCCGCCGGGCGGGCGCCGATTACTCTAAGACCGCGACCTTGTCCTTCACCGCAGCCAGCAACAACTTCGAACTGGCGATCGCGGTGGCCGTGGCCGTCTTCGGGCTGAACTCCGGCGCGGCCTTTGCGGCAGTAATCGGCCCTCTGGTCGAGGTTCCGGCACTGATTCTGCTGGTGCAAGTCTCGCTGTGGCTGAAAAGAAACTGGTTTGGAGAGAATAAACCCATTCAACCTTAAGCAGAAGAAGGTTTGTTGAATCCCAGGTCCCAAAAGCGGGACCTGGGGCACCCATTCGCATAGGCTATTCGTAAAAATAAGTTAGAACTTGACCGAGGCGGCGCGGGGGGACATTCCGCTCAGTTCCGCGGCGCGGGCTTCGGCGTAGGCTGCGGCTCCTAGCAGAGCGGCTCGACTCTCCAAAATGATGCGCACCGGTATGTTCTCCAGCAACGGACTCAGCCGGCCTTTGTCGGTGAAGGCCCGCATGAACGCGCCGTCCTGAAGTTTTTCCAGGATGCGTGGGGCAATGCCGCCGCCCACGTAGACGCCACCCACGGACAGCAGTTTGAGGGCCAGATTGCCGGCCTCGGCGCCGTAGGCTGAAACAAAGATTTCCAGAGCCCGTTCGCAGATTTCGCTCTTGGCCGCGAGAGCCAGTTCGGTAATCACCGCGTTGGGGTCTTCGGTGGCCAATCGCTCGGCCAGCCAAGCCGGTTCATCCAGGCCGCGAACCTCGCGCAGAAATTCATAAATGTTGGTCAGGCCAGGGCCGCTGATGACACGCTCGAAGCTAATGCGTCCCTGATACTTCTGCTTGAGAAAGCGCAGCAGGTCAATCTCGTCCTCGTTGCGCGGCGAGTAGTCGGCGTGGCCGCCCTCGGAGGGATAAGGGATGTGGCTGTGGCCATTCCAGATCAACAAGCCCTCGCCCAGGCCAGTTCCGGCGGCGATCAGGGCGCGATTGCCAATTTGGCTGGGGTCGCCCTCGCTGAGGGTGTAAATCTGCTCAGGAGCCAGCTCGGCCACGCCGTAGCCGTTGGCCTCCAGGTCGTTGATCAGGAAAAGGTGGGTAATGCCTAGGCCGGCCGCCAGCTTGCGGCTATCCAGCGTCCAGGGAAGGTTGGTCAGCCGCAGCCGGCCGTCGCGCACCGGGCCGGGCACGCCGAAGCAGGCCGCAGTCACCGGTTGCGAGCCGAGGAACTCCTTTACGACCTCCTCCAGCCCGGTGTACTCTCCGGCCGCATAGCGCTGCTCGCGGCTGCACTCCAGTCTTCCGTTGAGAAAATCGTACAACGCCAGGTGGACCTTGGTGCCGCCCACATCACCCGCCAAAATCATCTTGCCCTTTCTAAAACTCCACAGCCTTCCTCATCGGTCGAGGGTAATAATGCGGCTGCAGCCTTGTCCAAAATCAAGGTGAGTATACCGCTGGAAGGCCAAATCAATTGGCTGGGCAGCCGCTCCGGATCATGCGGTCCCATCAGCACTTCCTTCAAAACAGCGGCCTTTTCCGCCCCGGCGACCAAAAAGAAGACCGAGCGGGCGTGGTTGATGACCGGCCAGGTCAGGGTGATGCGCCAAGCCTCCCGCTGCGAGACGTGGTTAGCGACCACCAGGTGGTCAATATCGTGGATGGCGGATGTGTGCGGAAAGATTGAAGCGGTGTGGCCGTCGGTGCCGATCCCCAGCGCCACCAGATCGAAGCGCGGGCTGCCACCCTCCTCGATGCGGAAGCTTGAGCGCAACTCCGCTTCGTAGCGCAACGCGGCCGCCTCGGGCCCCAACTCGCTCTCGATGCGGTGAATTTGCTCAGGGCGCAGCGGAACATGGTCCAGCAGTGCCTCGCGGATCATGCGGTAATTGCTTTCTGCGTCATCGGGAGGAACCGAGCGCTCGTCCACCCAATAAATTTCGAGGTTTCCCCAGGGTAAGCGCTGGCGCCAAGGTTGTGTGCGGTCGGCAAGCAGTTCAAAAACGGCTTTGGGCGTCGAGCCGCCGCTCAGCGCTATCCGCGCCCGCCCCTGCGCCTCGACGGCCTCTCCGGCCATCTCCACAAAATACTGCGCCGCGCGGCGCGCGAGAGCTGCTTTATCCGGTTCCACGTAGTACTTGATCTTGAGCTGTCTGCCGGCGCGCATGGGTTACACCTTGGTTTTACATTACGCTCAAAAGCTGCACACTGAGCTCAACGCTAACACAAAGCCCGCGCGTGATTTTCATCGACTGATTTTTGTGCTTTTCCCGGGCTGCGGATTGAGTCAGCGAATTCCGCGGCGATCAGCACAATGCAGCCGCAATCCGAGCATTCAACTGTATACAAGCTGAAATAAATGAGAGCGGCACCTTTGGAAGGGGACCAGTAGCCGGTACTGGAGGTCGTAGCACACGGCTACTGGAGATCCCTACTAGAACGAAGTTAGCTGCGGCTTCCCCTTTCCACGGCAACTTCGTGTCGCCCGGCTCAAGGAGAACACACGAGTGCGTTTTCCGAACCATGTTGACAAAATAAGTGTCACTGATGGGGGCTGTGCGTTCCGTGACGGTCATCACAGTGCTACGTAACAACCCTTAGCAAAATAAACGATTTAACTTGCTTTCGGGCCAAGAAAAAACTTTCCGCCTGAAGGAAAACTCCTCGCTAGTCAATTTTGCGCCACCGTGACGGGATTCGCACACGGCGCGACGTAACCGCTTTTTTCTCAAAGCTGCGGAGCGGAGATTGACAAAATGCGCCGCGGCTTAGAGAATCGGAGATTCAGTTTCATCCGAGGTAAACCTCCACGTGGCAGCTCTTTTGACGACAAATCTGGGCGCAACGCGCCTACTCGGCCGCGGCAAGGTGCGCGACCTTTACGCGGTTCCCTACGCAGGTCCCAGCGGGGATCAGGAGGCACTTCTCCTGGTAGCCACCGACCGCATTTCGGCCTTTGACCATGTGCTGGCCACCGGCATTCCAGGCAAGGGCAGAATTCTGACGCAAATCTCCCTGTTCTGGTTCGACCTGTTGGCAAATCTAGTCCCCAACCACCTGATTACCGCCGAGGTGAGCGAGTTCCCTGCCTCGCTGCAGCCCTATGCCGACCAGTTGGAAGGCCGCTCGATGCTGGTCAAACAGGCCAAAATGTTTCCCGTCGAGTGCGTGGTGCGCGGCTACCTGACCGGTTCGGGCTGGAAGCAGTATCAGGCGAGCGGCTCGGTCTGTGGCATTCCGCTTCCGGGCGGTCTGCTAGACGGCTCGCGGCTGCCTGAGCCCTTGTACACGCCCTCGACCAAGGGCGAGGTGGGCACTCACGACGAGAACATCAGCTTTGACGCCACGGTGGCGGCCATCGGCGCGGCCGACGCGGCGGAGTTGAAGCGGCTCACGCTGGCCATCTACCAAAAGGCCACCGCGCACGCCGAGTCACGCGGGCTGATTCTGGCCGACACCAAATTCGAGTTTGGCAGGACTTCAGAAGGAATCATTCTGGCCGATGAGGTACTCACGCCGGACTCCTCGCGCTTCTGGGAGGCCGCTTCGTGGAAGCCAGGTGGCGCGCAACCCTCCTTCGACAAACAGTTTGTGCGCGATTACCTGGAAGCGATTCACTGGAACAAGCAGGCCCCCGCGCCGGAGCTGCCCGCTGAGGTGGTGGAGCGCACCCAGGCAAAGTACCTGGAAGCCTTTCGCCGCCTGACCGGCCGTGATTTGGACTTGTAGGCAGCGTGCAGGGGTTTGCAGGACGCAGTCGGGCTTTCGACAGAGCACAAATGGAACTATTGGAGCATTATTGATCCGGCTCCACTGAAATGCGAAAGCGGTTCTCACCCTAACCGCAACAACAAAGGCACGCCGAGGGTGGGGCACCCAAAGTTGTATTTGTTCAGAATCGGATCAGTTGGAGCGTAAACGGAGCGCGGCATGGGGCTGGTGGACTGGGCTATCGTGGGGATCATCGTGCTCTCCGTGCTGGGAGGGCTGAACCAGGGCTTTTTCCGCTCGGTTTGCGCGCTGGGCGGCCTGTTTCTAGGCCTGGTGCTGGCGGCCTGGAACTACGGCCGGATCGCGGCGCTGGTTTTACCCCTGGTGCGCTTCGAGTCGGTTGCCAATGCCATCGGGTTTCTGCTGATTGCGTTGCTGGTGATGGGATTGGTTGGCTTTGCCGGCAATGCCTTGTCCAGAGCCTTGCACCTGATGGGCCTAGGCTGCCTGGACAAGCTGGCGGGAGCGATTTTTGGGTTTTTTCAGGGCGCGATGCTGGTAACGCTAGTTATTCTGGTGGCTGTGGCTTTTTTCCCCAAGGCCCACTGGCTGACCAAAGCCAGGCTACCGCGGTACTTTTTTGGGGCCTGTCATTTGAGCGCCCACATGAGTCCTCACCAACTGGCCGAGCGCATCCGGCTGGGACTCCGAACATTGGAAGATGAGTCGCCGCGGTGGCTGCACCCCAGCGCGAGCAAATAGTGATTTGAGCAACGCACTGCCATTAAAATGTGGCAAGCTAACAAGAGCAAGCAGAGGTGAACGTGAGACGAACACTGGACAGCCTGGTGACGCAAATGCACTCCAGCGGCATCCGCTACGAAGACGCGGTGCGCGAGTTCAAGAAGCAATATCTGCGTGAAGTGCTGATGGCACACCGGGGAAACCAGTGTAAAGCTGCCGAAGAGTTGGGGATGCATCGCAACACCCTTAGCCGCGCCATGGCGGAACTGGGCCTGAGCCTGGCCGAGGTGCGCGCCACACTCAAGCGTCCGCCGCGCAGCGAACGTCCTGTCATTTATAACGCCGCACGCATGGGCTTCCGCCAAGGCTGACGGCGTTTCTCAAAACCATGCAAACCACCCCACAGGCCCTCGAAGTGTCCGCGCGCCAGCCGTCGCGCCATGCGTTCGGGCGATGGTCTAATTTCTGGACGGCCACGCTGTTGGTGGTGGCCTTCCCCGGCCTCAGCTTGGCTCAAACGGCGGAAACTGCCGCGCAAAGCCAGGTTGTGCAGAGTCCGGTCGCGCCGATCGGGGCTGAACAGGCCGTCTCCCCAGCGCAGGACGCCCCCCTGGGCACAGCTTCCGCGGCAGTTCCGGACTCCAAGGCTCCAGTTTCAGATCCAGGCTCCAAGGCTTCAGTCCCGAATCCCCAGCCAGCTTCGGAGACCACACCCGCCAAGCCCCCCGTGCGCAACGCCGACCGGCGGCGAGCGGCCAAGCTCTACCTCGCCTCCAGCAAGCTTTTTTTGGCGGAGCACTTTGAAGAGGCCATGCGCGGCTATGAACAAGCTGCCAGGCTGGACCCTGGCAATGCCGACTACCCGTTGGCGGCCCATGTGGCGCGCGGCCACGCGGTGACGGCAGAGATTCAGGCCGCGGCCAAAGCCCGTCTGCGCGGCGACGCGGCAGCTGCCCGCGCGGCCCTGGCGCATGCCCTCGAGCTAGACCCCAAAAACCCGCTGGTGAGCGAACACCTGTTTGAACTGAGAGATGATGCCCTGCTCGTGCAGCCAAGGCCAATTTACGAGCAGGGCGCGGAGATGGCCGGCGAAGCAGTCGAACTCGAGCCCAGTGCCGGAGTGCACAGCTTTCACCTGCGCACCGACCAGCGCCAGATCATCCAGCAGGTCTTCAAGGCCTACGGAATTGAGACCACCGTGGATGACAGCGTCCGTGGCACCCAGGTCCGTCTGGATGTGGATAATGTCGGCTTCGGGGCGGCGGCGCGCGTCCTGGGAATGGTGACGGATTCGTTCTATGTGCCGCTCGATGCCCACCGGGCGCTGGTGGCCTCCGACACCAAGGAAAACCGCCAGCAGTTTCAGCGCCAGGAAATGGAGACGGTCTATCTGCCGGGGCTGACCGAGGCGGAGCTGACCGAGGCGGCTACGCTGGCCAAAAACGTTTTCAATGCGCAGCAGGCGGTGGCTGAACCCACGGCCGGAACGGTCACTCTGCGCGCGCCCGAGCAGGGGTTGAGGGCCTTCAACGCCACCATGAGCCAGCTGCTCGATGGCAAAAACCAGGTGCTGCTGGAGGTGCGCTTGATCCAGTTGGCGCACTCCAACACGCGTAACACCGGAATCCAGCCACCACAAAGTGTCACGGCCATCAATGTTTACTCCGAGGAACAGTCCATTCTAAAAGCCAATGCGTCCACGGTGCAGGAGATTATCTCCTCGGGACTGGCTTCTGCCAGCGATCCGCTGGCTATTCTTGGCATTTTGATCGCCGCCGGCGATGTGTCGAGCAGCATATTCTCCAACGGTCTTGCTCTGTTTGGCGGCGGAATCACCGAGTCCGCCCTGTCTCCCGGTTCAGTCACAGCCAATCTGAGCCTGAACTCATCGGACTCGCGCCAACTCGACCAGCTCCAACTGCGGCTGGGCGACGGCGAGGAGGGTAAGGTGCGCATGGGTGAGCGCTATCCCATTCAGACCTCTTCGTACTCCAGCCTGTCTTCGAGCGCCTCGAGCATTGCCGGGCTCACTGCCGCGGGAACCTCCAGTGCTCTGGCCGCATTGCTGGCCTCATACACCAGCAGTGCTGCGAATGTTCCGATGGTGGAATACCAGGACTTGGGCCTGACTCTGAAGGCCACCCCCAAGGCAATGCGCAATGACGATGTCGCGCTCACCATCGACATGAAGATCACCGCCCTCTCGGGAACCATCCTCAATGGCAATCCGGAGCTCTATAATCGCGCCTACTCCGGAGTGGTAACGCTGCGACGTGGCGAAACAGTAGCGGTGGTCAGCGAGATGGATAAGTCCCAGAGCCGCGCCATCAGCGGAACGCCGGGCATCAGCGAGATTCCCGGCCTGAACAATCTGACCGGCAACGACACCCAGAAAAACTACGCCACCCTGCTGATTCTGATTACGCCGCACGTGATCCGCGGTACCCAGGCCGCCGGCCACTCGCCGATGATGCGCGTGGAGCGCGGCCAAAATGCAAATTAGAACCTTTTTATGGATTGAGTAATGTTATGGGTGCCCCTGCCGCACCGCTCGTTCCTCAAGGCGCAAAACGAAACTCCATGGCCGCCACCACTTTGATGGAATCGCGGCAGCCATGGAGTTTTTCATCTAGCCCTGGCGGGGATGGGAGCAGTTTTACCGCGTTACGCCGTCCAACCTGGCCTGGAACTCGATGATCTTCTTGATCGTGTCGTAGGGGGCATTGGCGGGAATCTGGCGGCCATTGACGATCAGCGTGGGCGTCTGGTTGATATTCAAATCCTGGGCCAGCTTCACCTGGGCCTCCACCGCCGCATCCGTCGCCGGAGTCGAGGCGCAGGTGGCGATTTTAGCCGGATCAAGGCCGGCCTTGCTGGCGGCGCTGTTCAGAGTCAGAGTGGCGCCATCGGCAGTCGCCAACCCATCCTGGCCTTCAAAAACCGCCGTGGCGAAGGTAAAAAACGCAGTACTACCGCCCTGCTTGGCTACGCATACGCCGTAGGCGGCCGCGATCTTGGCCTGGGGATGAATGCGCTCCAGCGGAAAGCTCTCAAAGACAACGCGGGCCTTGGGGAAATCCACCGCCAGCTTGTCCAGGTTGGCCTGCGCGTCCTTGCAATGGGGGCACTGAAAATCGGCAAACTCGACAATCTCCAAGTCCTTCAGGGCGGAGCCGCGGTAGGGTCCATCGGCGCGCTGCCGCACCAATGCGCGGTTTTCCGCGTACGGATGCTCACCAAAGGGGATGATCTCGTCCTGGGCGAGCAGGTACTTGCCGCCGGGAAGAACGAAGAACTGAACCACGGCAGGCTTCCCCTTGCCGTCCTTGTCGCCGACCAGGATTACCACCTTGCTGATGCCCTCAACGGGCGTCTTCAGAATGGCCTGAACCTGCCAGATGCGGCTCTCGTCGTAGCCCCAACTGGCCTCCAAAAAGGCGTTGGCGGTCTCTTTGGTGGGCTCGGGAGCGGTGAAATTCGCCGGATCAGGCTTGGGAAAGGCGGGCGCCACGGCAGGCGCGGAAACAGTGGGCACTGGCGCAGTGGGCGCATCCGGCTGGGCCGTGACTCGCAAAGCGGGCAGAGACAAGGCGATCAGCGCAACCACACCCGCAAGGCGAGGAGTGGCAAAACCAAGGCGGGGACTGGAAAAACGGGCGGACAGGCGGATCAATCTCTTTCTCCTTAAATGGCGGGGACACTGCCGAAATTGCGGGAAGGCTCCCGAAAAATCGTGGAAATGCTCCTACCTTTCGTCTTACACCTGGACTTTGACGGCAATGGGAAATCTGCGGCCCATGCCGAACGACTTGGAGGTTACCTTCAGAACCGGCGCGGCCTGCTGGCGTTTGTACTCGCTGCGCTCGACTAGGCGCACCACCTGTTGGACGAGTTCGAGGGGAAATCCGTTCGCCTGGGCAATCTGCTCCGGGGTCTCATAGCGCTCGACGTAGGCTTCGAGAATCGGATCTAAAACCTCGTAAGGGGGCAGCGAATCGGTGTCTTTCTGATCGGGGCGCAACTCGGCCGAAGGGGGCTTTTCCAGAATCGCCCAGGGAATCACCTCGTCCGCGCGGTTGATCCAGCGGCAGACCTGGTATACGCGGGTCTTCACCAAGTCGCCGATCACCGCCAGCGCGCCCACCATGTCGCCATATAGGGTGCAGTAACCCACAGCCATCTCCGATTTGTTGCCAGTGGTGAGCACCAGCGCGGAAAACTTGTTGGAGAGGGCCATCAACAGATCGCCGCGAATCCGGGACTGGATGTTCTCCTCGGTGATGTCCGGTTTGGTTCCGGCAAAAAGCGGCTCCAGGGCGTCGGTAAACTCCGCAAAAAGGCCGCTGATGCCGATCACCTCGAAGCGAATGCCGAGGTTGGCGGCCAACTGGCGGCTGTCGTCGATCGATCCTGCCGAAGAGTAAGGGCTGGGCATACCGATTGCGAGCACGTTTTCCGCTCCTAGCGCCTCGGTGGCGATGGCCGCCACCAGGGCCGAGTCGATGCCGCCGCTGAGGCCCACCAGGGCTTTGCGGAAGCCGCACTTGCGCACATAATCGCGGGTGCCCAGAACCAGGGCGCGGTAGGCAGCCTCGGTGTCGTCCTCGGTGTCGTCATTGAGAGGCGCAGACGCAACTTCGTGGGGAGCGGGCACCACTTTCTGAGCGGACTCGGCCGGAGCGCCAGCGGGAAT
>Ga0224559_1000819_pt1 | contig 18648 bp, 16 predicted proteins | sample 714S33034metaG_FD_180676 | JGI IMG/M metagenome (GOLD analysis project Ga0224559, IMG submission 180676) | Peat soil microbial communities from Stordalen Mire, Sweden - 717 S3 30-34 | ecosystem: Environmental > Terrestrial > Soil > Wetlands > Peat | place: Sweden: Norrbotten County, Stordalen... | reverse complement strand
GAGTCTTGCGTCGAGAAAGGCGCTGGGTAGCTGGTTTGTGTTCGCTCAAACAATGTTACGGTTGATATCCTCGGAATGGATCCATTGGTGAGCGTTCTCGAAGCAAGACAACAGTTGACGACAGACGTGGATGAAATCACGGCTGGGACTCTGAAGCGATTTCGGTTCGACCCAGCCGTTTTTGCCAGAACGCGCGCACTTGTGGTGGACAAGACGTCGCCGGACGGGCGGCTCAGGGTTCCAGTCGCCGCGCCGGGCCCCGAGGATTTCGTCAATCTGGCTCCGCGTGGTTCGGCCGAGGGAGAGGAGCTTGCCGGCCTAGGACGGGACGCGCTGGCGCGTGGCGAGGTTGGGGTTGTCGTTCTGGCAGGCGGCATGGCTACGCGTTTCGGTGGCATCGTGAAAGCGGTCGTCCATGTCGTGGCCAACCATTCATTTCTGCACCTCAAGCTGGCCGACATTGAAGGCGCGGCCTTGTCCGCTGGCGGCGTCGTTCCGGTCTTTCTTCTGACCAGTTTCGCCACGTGCGACGAGATAGGAAAGAGGGTTCAGGAATTGCCCGCGTCTCGTGGCCGCGTGCAGATACTGGAACAGTCGGTGTCCATGCGGCTTGCCGACGATGGCAAGGTGTTTCGCGACGCCGCTGGCAAGCCGTCGTTGTGCGCGACGGGGCACGGGGATCTTTTGCCCACTCTACGCGCCAGCGGGGCGTTGACCCGCTTTCGCACCGCGGGCGGCAAGTTGCTGATGATATCCAATGTCGACAACCTGGCGGCCACGCTCGATGCCCGTGTGATCGGCGCGCACCGCCGCGGTGGCAAGAGCGTGACGGTCGAGGTGGTGGGCAAGGAAGCGGGCGACCGCGGTGGAGTCCCCTTGCGTGTCGGTGGTCACCTGCAGGTCGTCGAGGAGTTTCGTCTGCCCGAGGGCTTCGATGGCAGTCGGGTGCCATACTTCAACACCAACACCTTCATCATCGACGCCGAGGCCATCGACCGCGATTTCGCGCTCGACTGGTTTCTCGTCCGCCGCAAAGTCGATGGGCGTGAAGTCATCCAGGCGGAGCGCTTGCTTGGTCAGGTGACGGCGTTCCTGCCCACACAGTTTCTCGTGGTTCAGCGTCAGGGACGTGAGGGCCGCTTCTTGCCGGTCAAGGATCGCGACGAACTGCGTGCGCGCATGCCAGAGATTCAGGCCTTGGTGGAATCCTCGCTGGCACGATAGTCTTGAGCCGAAAATGCACGGGCGTGGACACCGTGGTGATAGGATCGCTACGTCTTCTCCCGGAGGTTCCCATGCGCGTTCGCGGTCTTCTCCTGATGTCCTGTCTGAGTTTGGCATCCGTCGTGGCCTGTACTTCCACGAATCCATCCAACTTGGGCGCGGGCGGCTCGCAGCCCGTCGCGACGGGTGGCGAAACAGCCATGGGCGGCGGTGCAGCTGGGGGAGCGCAAACTGGAGGCAACGCCACGGGGGGAAGGTTGGGCTCGGGTGGAACGGTGACCTCCAGCGGTGGCGTGGCTGGCGTGGCTGGCGTGGGTGGTGCCGCTAGCAGTGGCGGCATAGTGGCCGCGGGCGGCACAGGAACTGGCGGGACAGCGGCCGCGGGCGGTGCGACAGGCACTGGCGGAACTGGCGCCGGCGGCGCGGCCGGTGGCTCGGCGACGGGAGGGAACGCCGCGGGCGGATCCGCGGCCGGCGGCACGGTGGCCACGGGCGGATCCGGCACGGTGGTGGCTTGTGACCTGCCCGCGCCGGCAACCTCAGGCGTGGCCAAGCCTTCCGGGACGGCGGGGGAGGTGAAGGTTCTCAATTGGGCGGGATGGAAAGGCGCCGTCAGCTACACCTTCGACGACGCCAATTCATCGCAGTTGTCGAACTACGCCGCGCTCAACGGGCTGGGCGTGCGCTTGACCTTCTACTTGATCACCGGCAGCGCAACCATGTCCAACTCGCTTTGGCAGCAGGCGGTGAAGGATGGCCATGAACTCGGCAACCACACCCAAAGCCATCTGCAAACCGCAAGCGCGTCGGACATCGACGCGGCCACCGCGTACATCAAGCAGCATTTCGGTGTCACGCCGTACACCATGGCCGCGCCCTACGGCGATGCCAGCTACGTTCCCCTGGCCAAGACTCGCTTTATGACCAACCGGGGCGTGGCCAACAGCCTGGTCCTTCCCCTCGACAACACCGATCCCTGGAACCTACCTTGTTTCATCCCCGCGACAGGCGCGCTCGCCGCGGCCTTCAATTCTCAGATCGATTCCGCCCTGTCGGGCGGTGCGTGGCGGATTGTTCTGGTTCATGGCTTCACGGGCGGCACCGACGGGGCCTACCAGCCGGTGTCCATCGACGAATTCACTTCGGGCGTGAATTATGCCAAGGGCCTCGGCGGGCTGTGGATCGATTCGATGGTCAACGTGGGCGCGTATTGGATCGGCCAGAAGACCGTTGCCGCCGTCACGCCCACCACCTCGGGCACCGACAAGGTCTACACCTGGAAACTGCCCACCAACTTTCCCCCCAACAAATGCCTGCGGGTCACGGTCGGCGGCGGCACGCTGAAACAGAACGCCGCAGCCCTGCCTTGGAACGATCGCGGCTACTACGAAATCGCCCTGGACGCTGGACAGCTTACGCTCTCGCCGTGATTCGCGGCGCATGCCTCGGCAACGATTTCTCGCGCCATCACCTGCGGCCCGCGAGGATTCGGGCTACTTCCCGCCCGACAGACCGCCATCCGGGATGCGCGGGATCCAGGACACCACATTCCGGATGCCGCGAAGCAGGCCGATTTTCGCCTCCACAGGCGGGAGCGGCGTTGGCTCCCCGGCGGGCGGCGCGGCCTGCGCAATGGGTGACGCCGTGGCCGGCGGGGGTGCAATAGGCGGAAGCGTGGGATGTCGGTCAAGCGGTCGGAATTCGTGTTTGTTCGGCACGGGTGCGGCGAGTGCCGGAGGAACTGCCGCGACCGTGCTCGTCGGCGGTTCCGGCGAAGCGGTGGGAGCGGGCTCGGCTCGGTTGCGCGCGGGCGCCATCATCAGGATTGCGCCCAAAAGGACGACCCCGCCGAACATGGTGGCGAGCATCCATTTCTTTGCTGCGCGACTAAGCGACATTTCCACCGTTTAGTGGCCGGAGGCGACGCCTTCCTCGATGGCGTGGGTCGGAGCTTTCTTGGCGGCATGGGCGAACCACAAGACGTAGAGGTAGCAGAAGAGCGGCACGACGAAGGCGAGCGAGCGAGCGCCGACCGGGAAGTGCGCGAGGAAGCGGTCCACGGCAAAACCGTAGAGCACGGAGATGAACCCGCCACCGCAGATCGCCATGCACATCTGGCCCGAAGTCGCCGACGCCGGGGCGGTCGAGCGCTCGAGCGTCAAGGTGAAAATGGTCGGGAACATGATCGAGTTGAATAGGCCGATCAGGATGGCGGCAAATCCTGGCAGGAAGCCCGTCGTGAGCGGCGCCTGGTAGACGCCGGGGAAGGTCGGGATCGGGAAGGTGCCGCCGAGTGGCGTTGCGGGCATGTGGTAGGTGGCGATGACGATGACGGACAGGATGGTCGCGCCCAGCGCCACGATGGTCAGCATGGTCGTCGCCTTGACGAAGGTCATCAGCCAGGAACCGATGAAACGGCCGCACATGGCCAGTAGCATGAAGACCGGACCGACGAAGCCGGCGACCTGCGACGGGATGTTCATAATCTGCGGTTGCTCCAGGAAGAAGATCATGCCGGAGATGACGCAGACTTCGGCGCCGACATAGAGGAAGATGCCGATCGAACCGAGGTTGGCCCACTTCGACTTGAAAGCCGAGAACGGCGACTCCGTGTGCGCGGCCATCTTCGGGGAGTGGGTTGCGATGGTGTTGCGCACCAGGAAGACCGCCAGGGTGAAGACGGCGAGGACGCCAGCGACCATCAGGTACACGTTGGTGACGAATCCGAGGCCGGTCGCCTTCATTGCATGGGTAATCACGACGTTTTTTTCGAACAGCGGTCCGCTGAGCAGGAACTTCGAGCCGAACATGCCGCCGAGGAACGCGCCCATCGAGTTGAAGGCCTGGCTGAGGTTCAGGCGGAAGTGCGTCCTCTTCTGATCGCCCATCGAGGCGATGAGCGGGTTGGCCGCCACCTGCAGCAGGGTGATACCCGAGGCAGCGACGAAGAGGCCCAGAAGCACGGTGAGGAAGGTGTGCGAGTAGGTCGTCGACCAGGCGATGAGGCAGCCAGCGACGATACCGCCCAAGCCCAGGATAATCGACTTCGCGTAGCCCTTCTTGGCGAGATAGGCGCCCGACGGGATCGACATGATGCCGTAGGCGATGAAGAAGGCGAACTGGTTCAGCTGCGCCTCGGCGTCCGTCAGCGTGTAGATGACCTTCATGCTCTTGACGAGCGGGTCGATCAGATTGGTGACGAACGCCCAGATAAAGAAGAGGGCGGTGATGTAGACGACGGCCAGAAGAAGGCCTCCGCCTTTGGACTTGGGCGCTGCGGGGGAGTTGGACATGGACCTACCTGTTCAAGTTGATGGCTGAGGAAACGGCTGCCCTTTCTACTTGAATCAGCCGACAATTGCGAACCCTCTGAAGCCGATCCATGGCCTGGCGTAGCAACGCCAAGTAGTCGATTGATGAGCTAGAGGAAGCGCCGTCGCCAAGAGGCGAAGAGGATCGCGAATAGAAACATCATCGCCAAAGCAGTGGGACGCCCCGCTTGGGTGTTGCAGGAACAACCGCCCGGCTGCGCGCTGCCCTTCGTTGTTCCGACGCCGCTGTTTCCGCCCAAGGCGGGAGCCCCACCGCTGCCGGACGCGCCGCCCATGCCGCCGGCCGCGCCGGCCGCGCCGCTAGCGCCCAGCACGCCACCCGCGCCCGGAAGGCCACCCGTTCCGGGCACGCCGCCCGAAACATTTGCCCCGCCCGTTGCAGCAACGCCGTTGTCAGTAGAAACGCTGTTGGTTGCAGAGACGCCGTCAGCGCCGACCATTCCCCCGGCGCCCACGAAGCCGCCGGTGCCAGTCGCGCCTCCCTTGCTGGAGATGCCGCCCGAGGCGCTGCCGCCCGAGCCGCTGCCACCCGAGTCGTTGCCATCCAAGCCACTGCCACCCGAGCCACTGCCTCCGCAGCCGCTGCCGCCGGAATCACTTGGACCTACGCTGCCACCGTCCGCACCATTGCCCGCGAGGTAGTTGTAGTACATGAGTTGACCAGCTTCGTTGCCCTTGGCGCCGGCGCTGTGGATGTAGGCAGAGACCAACCAGGCGTCTTTCCCGTTGATGTCGATTTGCGTGATATGAGGACTGGCCGCGTTCGGAGATCCGGCCGGAGTGCGCAGATTCAACTGGTCGGCGGTGTTGGTCAGAGGGTCGAAGTTGTAGATTCGCCACGAGGCAAGATCGCCGGCCGTGGACTGGCCTTCGACAAGCGTGAAGTCGAATCCGTCGTGGTTGTAGCCATCTCTGCCTCCGATATCGCCTTGGCACCCCAAGCTTTCGAGGGCGGCGTTGATGGGGGAGGGAGCTGGGTCAATCCACGCCGTCCAATCCACGGAACCATACCCAATGCGCTCGACGGTGCCAGTCCAGTAGTCGAAGCTCAAATCGACGCTGCCGAAATCGCCAGAGCTGATGCTGGGCGTTCCGCACCATTGGCCGCCAATGGGGGTGTAGGCGTCGTATTGCTTGTTGCTGTTGTTGGCGTAGAGATCCGCGGGGCTGCTGAACCACTTCAGCACGATATGGCGTGGGCTTACCTCGCTTTGCCACGCCAGGATGTATGAGGCGCCCGATTGAAAGAGAACCGGCAATGTTGCTTCGCCGGCCGCGCTCAAGGCAATCACGCTGTGCCAGTTCATGGCATCCGTCGAAGAGGCGAGGTAGGCGGTCTGGTTGTTGTGATAGGTCGCCAGGAATTTTCCGTCCGTCTGGAGGACCTTCGCGCCGTCCATGCTGCGGCCTTGGTCGTCCGTCAGGCCGAACTTCTTCGCCGCCGCGCCAGCGACGTTCTCGATGAAGCCCTTCATCTCAAGGCGGGCGGCATCGGTCGTGGCAGCGATGCGCGCCTTGCGGTTCGATGTCCCCGCAGGCTCAGGTTGAATGCAACCGAGCGTGGTGCATGCCATCGCCGCGACACACGCCAACCAACCTTCGGCCCACGCAATGGATTTCATGCGAGCCTTCCAGAGTGGATGCGTGCCACAGTTCCCTCCAGCGCTAGTGCGCCGAGGTCCGATGTGCCGCTTCGACTTGTGCGGCGGCCCACGCTCTGCGATCTTGCATCGGCTGGATCTCTGACATGGTTTCCGCCTTGCTCCTGGCCAATTCGGCGTCGGCCGCGGCCAGCGCTTTCTGCGCGGCCTCGCGATCCACATCCTTGCCGTGCTCGCCGCGGTTCACGAGAACGTCGATCTTGTCGCCGTCAGGGGTGCGTGCGACTTGCAGGATGCCGTCGCCTACGGCCAGGTACTTAGCGCCGTCCTTGGTTCGGTAGCTGAGCACGCCAGGCTTGAGCACCGACATGAACGGAATGTGGCCGGGCAACACGCCGAACTCGCCAAGCACGCCCGGCGCCGTGACTTCGTCGGCGTCGATCTGGACCAGGTATCCGCGTGGTGTGGTGACCGTCAGGCGCATGGGTTTTCCTGCTCTAGCCGTCTATCAACTTTCCTTGGCCATCTTCTCGGCGCGGGCGCGCACCCCGTCGATGCCACCCATCATAAAGAAGGCTTGCTCGGGGATGTCATCGCACTTGCCGTCGATGATTTCCTTGAAGCCGCGCACGGTGTCCTTGGTTTCGACGTACTGGCCCTGCTGGCCGGTGAAGGTCTCGGCTACGTGGAAGGGCTGCGACAAGAAGCGCTGGATCTTGCGTGCGCGCGAGACGGTCAGCTTGTCATCCTCGGAGAGTTCGTCCATGCCGAGGATGGCGATGATGTCCTGCAGTCCCTTGTAGCGCTGGAGAACCTTCTGTACCTCGCGCGCCACCTGGTAGTGCTCCATGCCGACGACGTCGGGCGAGAGAATCGTCGAGGTCGAGTCGAGCGGATCCACGGCTGGGTAAATGCCGATGGCCGCGATGTCGCGCGAAAGCACCGTGGTGGCGTCCAAGTGGGCGAACGCGGTCGCAGGCGCGGGGTCGGTCAAGTCGTCGGCGGGCACGTAGATGGCTTGCACCGAGGTGATGGAACCCTTGTTGGTCGAGGTGATGCGCTCTTGCAGAATGCCCATTTCCGTGGCCAAGGTCGGCTGATAGCCGACGGCCGACGGGATGCGGCCGAGGAGCGCGGACACTTCCGAACCCGCCTGCGTGAAACGGAAGATGTTGTCGATGAAGAGCATCACGTCCTGGCCTTCTTCGTCGCGGAAATACTCGGCGACAGTGAGCGCCGACAGACCGACGCGCTGACGGGCTCCCGGCGGCTCGTTCATCTGGCCGTAGATGAGCGCTGCCTTGGAAATGACAGGTTCGCCGGTGGACAGCTTGGAGTTGGTCATTTCGTCGTAGAGGTCGCGGCCCTCGCGGGTGCGCTCGCCGACGCCGGCGAACACCGAATAGCCGCCGTGCTTCTTGGCGACGTTGTTGATGAGCTCGAGAATGACGACGGTCTTGCCCACGCCGGCGCCGCCGAAGAGGCCGATCTTGCCGCCGCGGCGATAGGGGGCCAGGAGGTCGACGACCTTGATGCCGGTCTCGAACATTTCGATCTTCACCGATTGTTCGACGAACTTGGGCGGCAAGCGGTGGATGGGCAGGAACTTCGTGGCGCCAATGGGCCCGCGCTCGTCGACGGGCTTGCCGATGACATTGACGATGCGGCCGAGGACCTCCTTGCCCACCGGCATGCTGATGGGCGCGCCGGTGTTCTTGACCGGCATGCCGCGCACCAGACCGTCGGTCGTGTCCATGGCGACGCAGCGAACGGTGCGCTCGCCCAGGTGCTGGGCGACTTCGACGATGAGGTTGTCGGGTTGATCGTCGATGGAAGGGTTGGTGACCGCGAGCGCGATGTTGATTTCGGGCAGGTCGGCGCCGGTAAACTCGACGTCCACGACGGGACCGATGACCTGGACGATTCTTCCTTCTTGGGTGCTGGTGCTCATGGTGTGTAACCTTCGTGTCTAGCCCTTGAGTGCCTCGGCGCCGCCCACGATTTCCATCAACTCCTTGGTGATGGAGGCTTGGCGGGCGCGGTTGTACTGCAGGGTCAATCGGCCGATCATCTCGGTGGCGTTTTTGGTGGCGTTCTCCATGGCGGTCATGCGAGCGCCAAACTCGGAGGCAATGGATTCGAGCAAAGCCCGGTGGATCTGTGTCTCGACGTACATGGGCAGCACGTAGTCGAGGATTTGGCCCTTGGCGGGCTCGAACAGAAACTCGGTGGCTGCCGCGTCGCCCTGCGCGGGCGCCACGGGCAACAAGGGTTCGACCGTGGGCTTCTGGGAAATGACGGAGCGGAACTGGTTGTAGACGAGATAGACCGCGTCTACGGTTCCGTTCAAGAATTCCTCGGTCAAGGCCGCCGCCAGCTCCTTGGCGCGCGCCACGGCCGTGTCGCCCGCGGCGCCGGGCAGGTCGCGGGTCATGTTGAGCTTGCGCCGGCGGAAGTAGTCGCGGCCCTTCTTGCCCACGACCTCGAAGCGGCACTCCTCGATCTCGCCCGCCTTGGTTTCCTCCTCGGCGTGGCGCTGGGCGGTCCGGCACAGGTTGGAATTGAAACCGCCGCACAGGCCGCGATCGGACGTGATGACCGCGAGGGCGATGCGCCGACCGTTGCGCCGATCGAGCAAACGATGGTCTTCGACGCCTGCGCCTGCCGCGAGCTGGGCCGTGATGTCGGCCAAGGTCTTGGCGTAGGGGCGGGCAGCGATGATGGCGTCCTGGCTACGGCGAAGCTTGGCGGCAGCCACCATCTTCATGGCGCTGGTGATCTTCTGCGTCGATTTCACCGATGCGATCCGATTCCGGACTGCCTTGAGCGAGGCCATGAGAGTGCCTGGGTTCCCTTCCTACGTTCCTAGCTGGCCTGCGGGTTGAAGACCTTGGCGAACTCGGTGAGGATGGCGCGCATCTTTTCCGCCAAGCTGTCAAAGGCCTTGCCGTCGGCGCCCTTCTGCGCGATCTCGGTCATGATGTCGCGCTTGCTTCTGTCCACGAACTCGTAGAGTTCCTTTTCGTAGCGGCCAAGCGACTCGACCGGGTAGCCGTCGACGAAGCCGTTGGTCGCCGCGAAGAGAACCAAGATCTGCTTCTCGACCGGCAGCGGAACATACTGACCCTGCTTGAGCAGCTCGGTGATGCGGGCGCCGCGCGCCAGCTGCTGTTGCGTGGCCTTGTCGAGGTCGGAGCCGAACTGGGCAAAGGCGGCCAGGGCGCGGTACTGCGCGAGTTCGAGTCGCAGCTTGCCGGCGACCTTCTTCATGGCCGCGATCTGGGCCGCGCCACCGACGCGGCTGACCGAGATGCCGATGTTGAGCGCCGGACGTTGACCGGAGTAGAAGAGGTCGCCTTCGAGGAAGATCTGCCCGTCGGTGATGGAGATGACGTTGGTGGGAATGTACGCCGACACGTCGCCGGCCTGGGTTTCGATGATCGGCAGCGCGGTCAGCGAGCCCGCGCCCTTGGCGTCGGACAGCTTGGCGGCACGCTCGAGCAAGCGCGAGTGCAGGTAGAACACGTCGCCAGGGTAGGCCTCGCGTCCCGGTGGGCGGCGCAGAAGCAACGAAAGCTGGCGGTAGGCCACCGCCTGTTTCGACAAATCATCGTAGATGATGAGCGCGTGGCGGCCGCTGTCGCGGTAGTACTCGCCCATGGTGACGCCGGTGTAGGGCGCGAGGAATTGCAGAGGCGCCGCGTCCGCCGCGGTTGCCGAAATGACGGTCGTGTATTCCATGGCGCCGTGTTCCCGCAACTTGTCCACCACCGAGGCCACGGTCGACTGCTTCTGGCCGATGGCCACGTAGAAGCAGAACATGTTCTGACCCTTCTGGTTGATGATGGTGTCGACCGCGATGGCGGTCTTGCCGGTCTGGCGGTCGCCGATGATGAGTTCGCGCTGGCCGCGTCCGATGGGAATGGTCGAGTCGATGGCCTTGATGCCGGTCTGCACCGGCTCATGCACCGACTTGCGCGCGATGATGCCCGGGGCTTTGATTTCGATCTTGCGCGATTCCTTGGTCTCGATGGGACCCTTGCCGTCGATCGGCTGGCCGAGCGCATCGACCACGCGACCGATGAGCGCGTCGCCCACCGGGACCTGCGCAATCTTGCCCGTGCGCTTGACCACGTCGCCTTCGCGAATGGCCTCGAAGGCGCCGAGCAGTGCGACGCCGACGTTGTCCTCTTCCAGGTTGAGCACCAGACCGACGACGCCTTTGCCAAAGTCGAGCAACTCGCCGGCCATGGCGTTTTCGAGACCGTACACGCGGGCGATGCCGTCGCCGGTTTCGAGCACGGTTCCGGTTTCGGCCACCGCGACTTTCTGATCGAAGCCCTCGATCTCCTTGCGGATGATCTGGCTGATTTCTTCGGCGCGAATCTGCATGTTGTATCCTTACAGGCGGTTGCGATGAGGTCTGCGGGATTGGTCCTAGTTGAGCAATCGGGTCTTGAGAGCGGTCAGGCGGGAGGCTACGCTGCCATCAAGGACCACGCCCGCCACATGGGCGACCACGCCGCCGATAAGATTCGGATCCACGGCGGTGGTCATGAGAACCTTCTTGCCGGTACGCTTTTCGAGCGCCCTGCGGATTTCGGCCTCGCTGGCGATGTCGAGCGGCTGGGCCGAGGTCACCGTGGCGCGCACGCGGCCGAGTTTCTCGTCGCACATCTCCTGGTAGGCGCGCGCCAGCGCGGGCAGGATGGCGATGCGACCGCGTTCGAGCAACATAAGGGCAAGGCTTTTCACCTGGCGCGCCGGCGCTACCCGCGGCATGAGGCTTTGCAAGACCGTGCGCTTCTGCGAGAGTTTGAAGACCGGGTTTTCCAGAGTTTGCCGCAGGGCCGGCGATTCCTTCCATAGATCGGCAAGTTCGGCGAGTTCCTTGCCGAGAATCTCGAAGTTGCCCTTGTCGACACCGATGGCGAAGATCGCCTTGGCGTAGCGTCGTGAAACAGAGCCTCCCATGGCGGCCATCAGCGCGCTCCCCCATCGAAGCCGGCGACGAACTCTTGCGCCAGGCGGCGTTGATCGTCCATGCCAATCGTCTTGCGCGCCAGTTCGCCGGCCAGGGCCACGGCCGCGCTGGCCACTTCGGCGCGCAAAAGCGACTCGGCCTGTTTGACCTGTTGATCGATCTGGAAGCGCATCTCTTCCTGGATCTTGCGCGCGCGTTCCTGCACGCCATCTAGGGCGCGGGCTTGCTCGCGCTCGGCGTCCTTGCGCATGGACTCGCGCAGGGCCGCGACTTCCTTCTCAAGCTCGGCCACCCGGCGCGCTTGCGCCTCGAATTTGGCTTTGGCCTCGTCGCGCAGGCGCGCGGCCTCGCCGATGTCGTTCTTCAATTGCTCGTGGCGCGCGCGCAACGCCTTGTTCATCGCGCGACCGCCGAAGTAGATAAGCAGGAAGAGAAGAGCGCCGAAGTTCACGAGCTGGAGCGCGAAGGTCTTGACACTGAAACCGGCATGCTCTTTGTGCTCGGCGTCGCCTTCGGCGCGGCCGGCGTGCGAGGCAGCGGGCTGCACCCCATGCTCGCCGCCAGGTTCGTTTTGGGCGAGCACAATGCCAAGCCCACCAGCGCCGCCGACTTCGGCAGGAACCATCGCGGGCGCGACCGCCTGGGGCAGGCCGCGGCCGGGCACGAGGTCGGCGCGGGCCGCACCCGCGCCCAGGGTAAGGAATGCGGTCAGGGCAAGGCTGAAGAGAAGCGGCCTCATCACGCCAACCCCCGCCCGAGCGCCTTCTCGGCGATTTGGCGTCCCAGGATCTCGGTTTGCTTCTGCAAGTTCGCCTTTTCGGCCACCAGGGCGGTGTCGAGCTTGGCGCGCGCTTCGACCATCGTCTTGCGGGCGGCATCCTGCGCTTGCGTGATGATCTGCTGCTCGCGCGCCTGCGCCTCTTGCCGCAGCTTGACCGTCTCGGCCGCACCGCCGCGGCGCGCTTCCGCCAAGGCGGTCTCGATGCGGGCAAGCCGGGCCGCTGCCTCGGTTTCCAGCTTGGCCGCCTGGTCGCGCGCGCCCTCGACCCGCGACACGCGCTCGTCGCGCACGCGCAGGTATGGTTTCCACAGGAATTGCCACAGGATGAGCAGCAGCACCAAGAAGATGCCCAGCATGACAAACACGCTGCCGTCCACATCCAAGAGCTGCGGCTCGGCCGAACGGGGAGCCTCGGCCAGTTGGGTGGCGGTGGCCTGGAGAAGGGTGCTAAAGGAAGTCACGGCGAGGTTCGCTTGGGCTAGGTGCTGCTGGAACTGCTGGGCGCGCCCGACGAACTAGCGGCTGATTTCCTTCCGCCGGAGTGACGCGGCGATGGCACGGCGTCGCCGGTTGCGCCGCTCGAATCCATTTGGCACTGACCGTCGAAAAACACGCCCTTCTCGATGAAGAGCGAAGGGGTGTTGATGTTGCCCTTGACCCGTCCGGGGCTGTGGATTTCGACCGAGCGTTTGGCCGTGATGTTGCCACGCACCGTGCCTTGAATCACGATGGCTCCCACCGTCACCTCGGCATTGACCTCGGCGCCTTCACCGACGATGAGCACGTCGTCGGTGAAAATCTCTCCGGTCAGCTTGCCGTCCACGCGAACGGTGCCTTCGAATGATAGTTTTCCTTCGAACTCGCTGCCTTTGCCGAGCAAGGTGGTGACCGGCTGGGCGCTGCCAGGTTCGCCGGACGGGGAAGAAATCAGGGCCTGCGTCATGGCTGTTGGTCGGGAACCCTACACTCCATCGGAGTCAGCCGTCAATTGTAATGGGAACCCTGAAAGGGTTCCCATGCCCTCCCGCGCTCTGGCTCCGCCGGGCAAAGCCCGGCTACGCCAACGCGATGATGGAAACCCACCACGCCTACGCGGCTGCGATGGAGATCCTGCGACGGCGGGATGGAAACCGGCGCTCTGACGGAGCGACGGCTAGTATCCGGCTGGTGCGCCGCCGGAGCGCGGGTCGGCCGCGGCTTCCCATCCCGTCTTGGTCCGCAAGATCGCGTTGGCTTTGGCCATGTCCGCTTTTTCCTTGGGGCTTTGTCCCAGGCGCTTGAGCGCGTCCAGCGTCCCCGCGGGCAGGCCGGGTTCGTAAAAGAGCTGGTTGGGCTCCCACTGATGGTGGATGCGCGGGCGGGCCACGGCTTGCCCGGCGCCCGAGGCAAAGACCAGCGCGTCCAGCAGGATTTGCAGGGTGGTCGAGACGATGCGCGGGCCGCCGGCCGCGCCGGTCACCAGTTCGACGCCACGTTCGCCGAGGACGATGGTGGGCGACATGGAAGAGGCCGGCCGCTTGCCAGGAGCCGGCTGGTTTGCCGCGCTTCCCGCCACGGCGAAGATATCGGAATGTCCAGTCGTTCCAGCCGTGGCGGTGAAGTCGTCCAGCTCGTCGTTGAGCACGATGCCCGTGCGTCCTGCCACGATGCGCGCGCCGAACTCGAGGTTGATGGTCGTGGTCAGGGCAACCGCGTTGCCGAACTTGTCCACCACCGAGACATGTGCGGTCCCGGCGTCGCGGGCAGGCTGAGTGGGCAGCGGGGAAGGGGTTCCGTAGGCTTCGTGTTGCAAAACTCGGTCAAGGTGGGTCCGCAAGGCCAGCTCGCGATGGTAGGCGGGATCGAGGAGGTGATCGAGTGGCAGGCGGGTGAAGGCGGGGTCGCCCAGGAAGCGCGCACGGTCGGCAAAACCGTGTTTGAGCGCCTCGGCCACGAGGTGCAGGCAGGCAGGCGCGAGCCGGCCTTGCGAGCGATCGATATCGGTCAGGCGATTGGAAAGCAGGTCCATCGCTTCGGCCAGAATCACGCCTCCGGCCGACGGTGGGGGCATGAGCAACACGCGCCGGCCGAGAAAGTTGGTTTCGATGGGTTTTCGTTCCACCGGTGCGTAGCTGGCCAGGTCGTCGAGGCTGAGCGGGGAACCCGCGGCCCGCGCCGCTGCGACGATGTCGGCGGCAATCTCGCCGCGATACAGGGCATCGGCGCCCTCACGGCGTAGTCGTTCCAAGCTTCGGGCCAGCATGGGGCGCGCCACGCGCTCGCCAGCATGGAGGCTCGCAACGGCGAGCTTGTCGAGGGAGAAGATCTTCGCGATGAGTTCCGGACCCGAAGTGGGGTTGCGTTTGATTTCCTCTTCGATGAGCCGGGCCAGCCGAGGCGAAACCGCAAAGCCGCGCGCCAGGCGCAGGGCGGGCTCCACGCAGCGGGAAAAGGGCAGGGTGCCGAATCGGCGGACAAGCTCGGCCAGGCCGCGTGCTTCCCCCGGCACGCCGATGGAAAGCCCGCTCTGAGGCGGAATGACCAGGCCACCGGTGGGCGGGATGGCGAGGGCGGCGGGCGCGGTTTCACGAAAATCGAGGGCGGTGTTTGCGCCCGTCTTGGCCAGATAGACCAGCGCGAAGCCGCCGCCGCCCAGGCCCGAGGCAAAGGGATCGACCACCCCGAGCGCCAGCGTGGTCGCGCAGGCCGCGTCGACGGCATTGCCGCCCGCGCGAAGTATTTCGAGCCCCGCCGCCGAGGCAAGCGACGAATCGGAAGCAACCGCGCCGTGTTTGGCGTGCAGCGACGATTCGGGCGAAGCGGTCGCCGAAGCTGCGGTCGAGGCCGCAATCTCGCACAGGGCGGCCAGAACTGCGGCGGCGCCGGGGCCGCGCCGATCCCGCGGGCGGTGATCGATTTGAATGAACAATTGAAGGAAAGTCACTCTCGTCGTAACCTCAGTCTGCCTGAACCTGCCTCGGCCCGAGGGAAAACCGACATGGACCAGCCGTCAAGCACGGAAAACAACGCAATCGTACTGCGCATCAAGTTCAAAAGCCCATCGCTCGACGAATTCATCGGCCGGTACGGCGCTGATGTGAGTCCAGGGGGAATCTTCATCCGCACCAAGCAGCCCGTCGAGGTGGGGACCAGCCTGCAGTTCGATTTCACGCTCGCCGACGGCTCTCCGCTTTTGGTCGGCACGGGTACGGTGGCGTGGGTCCGCGAGAGCGACCCCGCGCGCGCCAACAACATGCCCGGCATGGGCCTGCGCTTCGACAAGCTTTCGCCGGAAAGCCAGCACATCCACCAGATGATTCTGGCCGAGAAGGCGCGCAAGGAAGGCAAGGCTCTCGGCACGCCGCAGACCGCCTTGGCGCCCGCGCGAACCTCGCCCTCGTCGGAGTCCTTGCGTCCGGTTGTCGAGGAGCCGCCTAAGCCCGATGCCAACGAGGAGGGTTTCTCCGCTCCAATTACACTCGCGTCGCCCACGCCGGCGCAGGTCGCGCAGGAGCAGGAGGCGAACGATTTCACATCGGGCGGCAAGACCGAGATTAGCGACAAGTCGATCGAAGAGCGCTTGCGCGAGATGTCCGAGGCGGGAAGCGCTCCCTCGCCGATCCCCAAGACGTCGGAGCGGGCAATTCCGAGTTCGCTCCTGGATTCCGCGACGGAATCCGCGATGGAATCCGCGATCATCGATCCGGGATCCGTTCCCGTGGAAATGAGCGAGCCCACTTCGGGTGAAGCGCCCGGGCTCGCGCCCGTCACATCGAGCTCGCGTGCGTCTGGCAGGCCCACGTCCGGCGAACGGCGGGCCGCTGGTTTCGCCGCGCTTCTCGATTTGGGCGGGCCACCTCCGAGTCCTGCCGACGCCGTCCCCGTCGAGACCGTGCCCGAGCTTTCCGGGGGAGCGCCTCTCGAGGAAACCGAGTCGGAAAAAACCGAGCCGGTGCTCGCGCCGATGGCGGAGGTTTCGTCGGTGCCGGCTGCACCTATCGCTGCGGCCGCCGCGCAGGTTGCGCCAGCTCCCGCGCCCGAACCTTTCGACATGGGCATTATCGCCGCGGAGCCCGCGCGGTCGGGCGCCAAGGCTGCCGTGCCTTCGCTCAAGCCGAAGGGCATGGGCAAGTCGTTGGTTGCCGTTGCCGTACTGGGCGCCATTGTTGCGTTCGTCGCCGTCTACCTTGCCAAGACCAAGCCGTGGGAGCAGCCAGCCCAGCCGCAAGTGCAGGTGCCGGTGCAGGTTCCAGTGGTCGTTGCACCGCCCGCGCCGCCTCCTTCGCCGCCACCTCCGACTGTGAACCCTGCGCCCGCGCCCGCGCCGGCTGCGAATCCGGCGCCCGAACCGGCCAAGCCGGCGGTTGTCGAAAAAGCCGCGCCGGTAAAGTCAGTCGAAGCGAAGCCGGCGGACGAGAAGGCCGCTTCCTCCGGGCACGAGGCCGCGTCGGGCAAGTCCACGGGCAAGACCGGCCAGAAGCCATCCGACAAAGCCAGCGCGGAGAGTGTGGCGGTGGTCGAGGAAGATACCTACCGCCTGTATTTCCGGTCGACGCCGCTCGGGGCCGAGGTTCTGATCGACGGCGAGTATTTCTCGCGCACGCCTTGCGACCGCCGCATCCTCGATCCCAAGAAGCCGACCGCGGTTCTGATTCGCAAGGAAGGCTTCGAATCCTACGAGCGCATGCTCGGCCCGTCGGACGAGTGGACGAAAAAGGGGCACGAGAACTCCATCAGGATCACGGCACGTCTGACCAAGGCAAAGGTGGGAGCTGCCGAGGCCACGCCCTCCGCGGCAACAGCGACGGAGTCCGCTTCGGCCGCCAAGCCGGAAACCGCTCCGGCCGTGAAGCCCGAGTCCAAGCAGGAACCTGCCAAGCCGGCGGCGGCGCCCGCGACCAAGTCGTCGATTTTCAAGCCGGTGCCCAATCTCGACGAACCGAAGAAGGGCAAGCCCGCCCCGAACTTCGACGAAGCTGGGAAGGCCAAGGAGTAGGCTCCATGCCTCGCAAGCGCCGCCTGGTGCTCTTCATGGGGGCGGTGGGCGCCGCGCTGGCCCTGTTTGTGGCGTGTACTGGAATCATTGGCTGCGACCGTTCCGCCACTGCGGGCAAGACCGGTGCGAAGCAGGAATCGGCGCCCAAACGCAGCCGACTGCCGCGCATCGATGTGCACACGCATATCGGCCCCACGGGGCTTGAGCGCGCGCTGTCGATCATGAAGCAATGGGGCGTGGACGGCATGGTCAACCTGTCGGGAGGCTATCCCGGTCCGCCGCGCCACATGCTGGAGAGGCAGCTGCAGGAGGCGCGTGCGTCGGGCGGTCGCATCGCCGTGTTCGCCAACGTGAATTTCGTCAAGGCTGTACGCACGCGGCCCGACTACGGTACCGCGCTGGCCGAGGAATTGAGCGTGGCCAAGGATATGGGCGCCATCGGGCTCAAGATCCCCAAAGGCCTGGGCCTCGGCTACCCCGCGCCCGACGGCCAACATGTGCTGGCCGTCGACGATCCCAAGCTGGATCCCTTGTTCGAGGAGGCTGGGAACTTGAAGATGCCGGTGGCCATTCACACCGGCGATCCCAAGGCCTTCTGGCAGCCGGCCGATGAAAAGAACGAGCGCCTCGACGAGCTGCGCGCCCATCCCGAATGGTCGTTCTACGGCGAACCGGTGCCATCCTGGGCCGAACTGTACGCCCAGTTCGAGCGGCGCGTGGCCCGCCACCCCAAGACGATGTTTATCGGCGTGCACTTCGGCAACAATCCCGAGGATCCCGATCGGGTGGGGCAAATGCTCGACAAATACCCTAACCTGTACCTCGACACCGCGGCCCGGGTGCCCGAGATTGGGCGTCAGGACGCAGCCAAGATGCGGCGCTTTTTCGAGAAGTACCAGGATCGCATCCTGTTCGGCACCGACCTCGGCGTGGGGCCGACGCAGGAAGATATGATGTACGGATCGAACGGGGCGCTGCCGCCCACCCTCGACGACGAGCGCCGCTATTTCGAATCGACCTGGCGCTACTTCGAGACGAGAGACAAGCAGTTTGAATCGCCCACGCCAATTCAGGGGCGCTGGAAAATCGACGGCATCGACCTTCCCGAAGTCGTGCTGCGCAAGCTCTATTTCGAGAATGCCGCGCACCTGCTCGGCTGGAAGCCCGAGCCCGCGGGCGGGGTTGCTGGCGCGCCAGGGCCGGCGAAGTAGGGGACCCGTGCCTTCGAGGATTCGTTGGCGCGAGCCAGAAATCATTCGGTTCTGCTTGCGGTTCTGCTTGACGAGAGGCCCCCTCTGCTCATAATCATCGCCTTCGTATTCCGGAGTAGCTCAGTCGGCAGAGCAGACGGCTGTTAACCGTCGGGTCGGGAGTTCGAATCTCTCCTCCGGAGCCGCTTTCGTGCCCCGCGAACTATTGGTCGCCCCTGGTTGACAGCGCGACCGTTCGGCGGGCGGCGACGGCAACGCGCGAATTGGCCTTGTTTCGCAGGGGTTTGCGAGATCTCCTCGGAAAGCCGAAAAGCGCGGCGAAAATGCCGAGAGCCGTCATGAGGCGTGGTGTCCGCAAAGCTGTCGCTGAAGTTCTGCCATAAATTCGCGGAGATTCGCAGCTTAAAACTGCGTGCCTGAACGGCCAAAGTCGCGACCAATGCTTCCGCTCACGCTTCAGTTTCTCATCGCAATGATCGCTTCGGCGATCAGCGAGAGGCTGCAGCGCAAGCTCGACTACGCGCAAGAGGAGGTTCGGGT
>Ga0224559_1000818_pt1 | contig 18655 bp, 16 predicted proteins | sample 714S33034metaG_FD_180676 | JGI IMG/M metagenome (GOLD analysis project Ga0224559, IMG submission 180676) | Peat soil microbial communities from Stordalen Mire, Sweden - 717 S3 30-34 | ecosystem: Environmental > Terrestrial > Soil > Wetlands > Peat | place: Sweden: Norrbotten County, Stordalen... | reverse complement strand
CGATCGGCGGCCTCCGGCTGGAGGTCTTCAACGTCATCCATTCCGCCGGTTCCGCGCCGACGGGATTGCGCCTCAGCGACGGTGAATCCGTCTTCGCCTTTTCGGGCGACACGGCCTGGACCGAAACCTTGCTCGAAGTCGCCGCCGGAGCCGATCTTTTCGTCTGCGAATGCTCTTCGGGAGATGCGCCGCTCGCCAATCACATGGACTGGCCGACCCTCAAAGCCAATCTGCCCCGCTTCTCCGCGCGCCGTATCGTCCTCACCCACATGGGCGCTTCGGCGTTGGCGCGCCGCGGCGAGATGGAGCAGGCCGGACTGACGCCCGCCTATGACGGACTGGTGATTGACCTCTGACGCCGCCGCCCTCGCCGCCATGACGGCGCGGATCCGGGCATGCCGGGTCTGCCGCGATGCGCCGGCCTGCCCCAAGCTGCCGCATGAGCCGCGCCCGGTGCTCCGGGCTTCCGCCTCCGCGCGGCTCATGGTGGCGGGCCAGGCGCCGGGCGTCCGCGTGCATTTGAGCGGTCTGCCCTTCGACGACGCCTCGGGCGATCGTCTCCGTCAATGGATGGGCGTGACGCGCGAAATCTTCTACGACGAGGCGCGCATCGCCATAGCGCCAATGGGATTCTGCTTTCCGGGCCATACCGCCCAGAAAGGCGATCTTCCGCCGCGCGCGGAATGCCGCGCCGCCTGGCACGACGAGCTGTTTCGCGCCCTGCCGCAAATCGAATGCGTTCTGGCGATCGGCCGTTATGCGCAGGATTATCACTTTGCGCGGCTCGGCCGGCCTTTGCCCAAGGGCTTGCGTCTCGACGAGGTCGTCCGGCGGCGGGCCGAAATTTCCAGTGGGACGCCGCACATCCTCGCCCTGCCGCATCCGTCCTGGCGCAACAGCGGCTGGCTCAAGCAAAACCCCTGGTTCGAGACGGAAGTTTTGCCGGTTTTGCGCGAGACGGTCGCGAAATCGATCGGATGACGCGTCGGCGCCAATTCCATTCAGACACCGTTCAGCCGCAATGGTTCTCTTTAAGGCGTGATCTTGGAAAAGCGCAGCCTTGGCTGGCTCAGCTCATGCGGAAAACCGCGTCAAAAAAGAAACTAGGGCATCGATTCGATTTTGAATCGTCAGGCTCCAAAGCGGCGACAATCTCGTGTCGCGGATCGAGGGACGACAATGCCGGGAACGCTTCTGTTCAGATTTTTAGCGGCGGCCGTCGCGGCCTGCCTTTTCCTCGCAGGGCCGGCGAGCGCGCAAAGCAGCGGACCGCGCATCGCGCTCGTCATCGGCAATGCGCAATACGCCGATCCCCTCGCGACCTCGGCCAATGACGCCGGGCTCATCGCCGAGACCCTGCGCGGGGCCGGCTTCGACGTGACGGGCGCCGCCAATCTCGATCAGGAATCGCTGCGCCGCGCCTTCCGGGATTTCCTCGGCAAGGCGGCGCAGGCGGGGCCGGACGCCATCGCCTTCGTGTATCTCGCCGGCCGGGGCCTGCAATATGCGGGCGACAATTATTTCGCGCCGATCGACGCCAATATCCAGCATGACACCGACATCCCTCTGCAAGCGCTGCGCCTCTCTGATTTCACCCGCGCGCTCGCCAGCGTTCCTCTGCGCGCGCGGATCGTCGTCCTCGACGGCGCGCGCGGCAATCATTTCGCGCCGGGCGGCAATCTGGCCGGCGGCCTCGCATTGGTCGAGGCGGATCCCGGCGCGCTATACGCCTTTAACGCGGCGCCTGGCACGATCGCGCCGGACGAGCCCGGTCCCTACGGCGCCTATGCGCAGGCGCTGGCCGAGATGCTGCGGCAGGGCGGCGTTCCGGTCGACGACGCTTTCGCGCAGGCGCGGCTGCGCGCCAATGAGGCGACGCGCGGCGCGATAACGCCATGGGATGCCGCTAACATCACGCCGCCGCTGATCCTGCTCGAGGCCGCGGCGAACGCGCCGGCGCCCGCGACATCGGTCAGCTATGCAGCCGCGCAGTCGCGCCCGATCGCCTCCTTCCCGGCCAACGAGGCCTATGCCGCCGCGCTCGAGCGCGACACGATGGCTGGCTATCAGGATTTTCTCGCCACCTATCCGAACGATCCGCTCGCGGGGCGCGTGCGCGCGCTCCTGGCGGCGCGGCGCGAGGCTCTGACCTGGCGGCGCACGCTTGAGGCGAATACGCCGGACGCCTGCTGGAGCTATATGCGGCGCTATCCGAAGGGGCCGCATTATTACGACGCGCGGCGCCGGCTGACCTATCTTTCGGCGCCGGTCGAGCCGCCGCCGAGCTTCGAAGTCTATGATTTCGAAGGCCTGCCGCCGCCGCCGCCGCCGGAAATCATCATCATCGACCGGCCGGTCCTCATCTTCGATCCGGGCATGTATCCGCCGCCGCCGCCGCCGCCGGTCTATTTCCTGCCGCCGCAGCCGGTCGCCTTCATCGAGCTGCCGCCGCCGCCGCCGCCAGAGGGGCCGGGCTTCCTGCCGATCCCGATTCCGGTTCCCGTGCCGTTCGGGCGCTATAATGGCCCGCAGGGCGTGGTCATCCAGCAGAATTTTGGCCAGCAGGGACCCGTCGGCCAGGGCGGCGCGCCCGGCCCGGGCGCTGGCCACGCCGGGCAACCTGTTCCCGTCTCTACGGTCCCGGTTCAGACCGTTCCCGGTCAAACTGTTCCGGGCCAGACGGCTCCGGGCGCCGCCGTTCCGGGTACGCCGGGTCAGGGCGCCGGCCACGCCGGGTCGCCTGTTCCGGGCCAGACGGCTCCGGGCGCCGCCGTTCCGGGCGCGCCGGGTCAGGGCGCCGGCCATGCCGGGGCTCCCGTTCCGGGCCAGACGGCTCCGGGCGCGCCGGGTCGGGGCGCCGGCCATGCCGGGGCTCCCGTTCCGGGCCAGACGGCTCCGGGCGCCGCCGTTCCGGGTACGCCGGGTCAGGGCGCCGGCCACGCCGGGGCTCCTGTTCCGGGCCAGACGGCTCCGGGCGCCGCCGTTCCGGGTACGCCGGGTCAGGGCGCCGGCCATGCCGGGGCTTCTGTTCCGGGCCAGACGGCTGCGCCTCCTTCAGCTGGGGCGCCGACGTCCCCGGCTGCGCCAAATCACGCCTTGCCGCAGGGCGCGGGCTTGCCTCCCCTCCCGGCGGGCGGGCACGCGCCCGGGACCGCCGCGCCGACAGCGCCGGTTTCAGCGCCCTCGCTGAAGCCGACGGCCGCGCCCGCGACGCCAGCCACGCCGCCCGCGACGCCGCCAAGCTCCGGCGCACCAAACCAGGCCTTGCCGCAGGGGACCAGCCTGCCGCCGGTTCCGCATGGCATGCGTGGCCCTGGCGCTGGCGGGGAGGCGCTTCCTGCGCCTTCGCCGGCGGGCAAGCCCGCCCCCGCCCCGGCCGCTCCAGCGCCGGCGCACCCGGCCCCGATGGCTGCGCCCAAGCCTCAAGCTGCGCCGGCGCCTCAGTCCGCGCCGTCGCAGGCTCCGAGGCCGCAACCCCAGGCCGTGCATCCGCCGTCGCCACCGCCCCAGGCCGTGCGTCCGCCGTCGCCGCCGCCGCAGGCGCCGAGGCCGCAGCCCGAGGCGGTGCATGCGCCGTCTCCGCCGCCCCAGGCCGCGCGTCCGCCATCTCCGCCGCCTCAGGCGGCGCGGCCCGCACCGCCGCCGCAGGGAGCGCGGCCGGGCGCAAAGCCGGGTGAAGAAAATCACCCCTAGCGCAAGCAGCAACACGCCGCCGTCCTCCCCGGACGGCGGCGTCTTTGTGCCGCTCTACGGCCCCTTGGCGTTTGATCAAGCGATCGTTACACTGGAGCCTGGCGGCGGAGTCTCTCCGTCCGCTGAAGTTTGCGAGTGCGAAGTGGGACCATTGGAAAGTTCGGATGCGGCCGCCGCCCGCCTTGGCGCGGAATCGACCTCCGGTCTTTCCGGCGCGCCCCTTTCATCCGAAGAGAGCGGGATCGGCGGAGCGCGGCCTCACCGCCACGGCGCGCGTCGCGCCATCGGCCGCGCAGCGGGCCATCTGCGCGGCGAATCGGTCGAGGATCGCGTTTACGCGGCGCTCGATCTTGGCACCAATAATTGCCGGCTGCTGATCGCGCGCGCCGCGCTGGGCGACGGCGCCGGATTTCGCGTCGTCGATTCCTTCTCCCGCATCGTGCGGCTCGGCGAGGGCCTCTCGCGCAGCGGCCGGCTCAGCGCGGCGGCGATCGAGCGCACGATCGAAGCGCTCGCCGTCTGCCGCGGCAAGATCGATGCGCGGGGCGTGACGCGCGCGCGCTTCATCGCCACCGAAGCCTGCCGGTCGGCGGAGAATGGCGCCGAATTCCTCGAACGCGCCTATGCGGCGACTGGCCTCGATCTCGAGATCGTCGACCGCGAGACCGAGGCGCATCTCGCCGCGGCGGGCTCGGCCTCGCTCGCCGACGCCGCCGCCGCCAGCGTCGTGCTGTTCGACATCGGCGGCGGCTCGTCGGAAATCGTCTGGCTCGGCCAACCGGGGCGGGGCGGCGCGCTGAATGGCGCGCGCGTCCACGCCCCTGACGCCGCCCTGCGCGAACGCGTCCGCTACTGGGTTTCGCTGAAGCTCGGCGTCGTCACCCTCGCCGAGAAATTCGGCGGCCTTGAAGTTTCCGACGCCACCTTTGAGGCGATGGTCGAATATGTCTCCGGCGAGTTGAAGGAATTCGTCGTCAAGGTCGGCGAGGAGCGGCGCTGCCGCAACTTCCATCTGCTGGGCACGTCGGGAACGGTGACGACGATCGCCGGCGTCTTTCTGGGGCTTTCGCGCTATGACCGCCGCCGCGTCGACGGCCTCTAGATGTCGAGCGAGGACGTCAGCTCCGCCGTCTCGTCCTTGCGCAAAATGACTTATGACCAGCGCGCCAGCAACGGCTGCATCGGCGCCGGCCGCGCCGATCTCGTTCTCGCCGGCTGCGCCATTCTCGAAGCGATCCGCCGCGCTTTCCCGGCCGAACGCGTGCGCATCGCCGATCGCGGCCTACGCGAGGGCATTTTGATGCAATTGATCCATGCCGACCGGAGCGGCGCCCGCAGCGCGGCCGGAACGACGCGATGACTGAGACGAAAGCGCCTTCGGGGCGCGAGGGCGGCCGCTCGCTGAAGACGCGGGTCAAGACCGCGCGCAAGCGCACGCTCTCCTCGACCCTCTGGCTGCAGCGCCAGCTCAACGATCCTTATGTCGCCGAGGCCAAACGGCAAGGCTTCCGGTCCCGCGCGGCCTTCAAGCTGATCGAGATCGACGAGCGCTATCATTTCCTCAAACCCGGCCAGAAGATCATCGATCTTGGCGCCGCGCCCGGCGGCTGGTCGCAGGCCGCCGCCGCCCGCATAGGCGCCAATGCGGGCAAGGGCCGGATCATCGGCATCGACCTGCTCGAAATCGAGCCGATGCCCGGCGCGGAATTCAAGGTGATGGATTTCCTCGATGAGGACGCGCCGCGCCTGCTGATGGAATGGCTCGGCGGCAAGGCCGACGTCGTGCTGTCCGACATGGCCGCAAACGCTACCGGCCACAAAAAGACCGATCATCTTCGCATCATCGGCCTTGTCGAACTCGCCGCCGATTTCGCCTGCCGGGCTTTGGCGCCGGGCGGGTCATTTCTGGCCAAGGTGTTTCAGGGCGGCACGGAGAATGAGCTGCTCGCCGGCCTCAAGCGCGATTTCGCCGTGGTGCGCCATGTCAAGCCGCAGGCGAGCCGCGCCGATTCCTCCGAGCTTTACGTGCTGGCGACGGGCTTTCGTGGCCGGGCGGAGAGTTAGACTCTTTTCAGCGCGGCGCGGGCGCGGGGTCGGCGCGCTTGCCGCGCCGCGGCGTCAGCTCCGCGCCGGCGTTTGCGGGAAGGCGCAGGAACAGCGCTGCCGAGCTGATGCAGAGCAGCCCCATAAGGATAAAGGCGAAGCGGAAACTCAGCGGCGCGAAAACCCCGGCGCCGGGGTCGATCCGCGTCCAGCCTTGCAGCGCGGCGGCGCCGGCGGCGATGCCAAGGCTCAGCGACAATTGCTGCGCCACCGAGGCGAAACTCACCGCCCGGCTCATATCCGCATTTTCGATCTCGGCGTAGGCGATCGCGTTGAGTCCGGTAAACGCCAGCGAATTGACGAAGCCGCTGACGAGAAGGATCCCCATCATGATCAGCGGCGGCGTCGTCGGCGTGAAGAATCCGTAGGTGGCGAGAAGGGCCCCGCTGATCGCCGCGGCGCCGGCGAGGACGCGGCGAAAGCCGAGCTTGCGCAGGATCGGCGCCGCCGTGGTTTTCATCGCCAGCGCGCCGGCCGAGGCGACGAAAGTGATGGAGCCCGATTGAAAGGCGTTGCGGCCGAAGCCCATCTGCAGCAACAGCGGCAGCAGCAGCGGAATCGAGCCGATGCCGATGCGGAACAGGGCGCCGCCGACGACCCCGGCGCGAAACGTTTGCAGCGATAGAAGCTTCAGATCCAGCAGCGGAAAGGCCGTTCGCCGCGCATGCGCGACATAGGCCGCCAAGGCAAGCGCGCCGAGCCCGATGAGGGCGATCGTCGCGCTGATCGGCGCAAGGCCGCCGCCCGCCACTGCGAGCCCGAACAGAAGCAGGGCGAGCCCGAGCCCCGACAGGACGAAACCGATGATGTCGAGTGGGCCGGGATTATCTTCCCTGACGTCCTCGATGTAGAGAGTCGCGAGGAGGATGCCGACGACGCCGATCGGCGCGTTGATCCAGAAAATCCAGCGCCAGTGGAAATAGGTGGTGATGAAGCCGCCAAACAGCGGCCCGACCACCGGGCCGAACAGCGCCGGCACGGTCAGATAGGAGAGCGCCCGCACGAGATCGCCGCGCTCGACCGTTCGCATCAGCAGCAGGCGTCCAACCGGCACCATCATGGCGCCGCCAAGCCCCTGCGCCAGCCGCCCGACGACAAGTTGCGGCAAATCGCTGGCGAGGCCGCAGCCGATCGAGGAGAGGGTGAAGATCGTGATTGCGACGCGGAAGATCAGCCTCGCGCCGAAGCGGTCGGCGACCCAGCCGCTGACGGGTATGAAGACGGCGAGCGAGATCAGATAGGAGGTAAGCGCGAGCTTCAGAGAGATTGGATCTTCATGCAGATCGGTCGCGATCGCTGGCAGGGAGGTCGCGATCACCGTCGAATCGAGCGTCTCCATGAACAGGGCGCAGGCGACGATCAGGGCGGTGACGGCGTAACGCGGCAAAATCAAGCTTCCCGGCTGCGGCTCGCTTCGTCAGCCCGCTGTCTTGCGTAAAGTCAGCGCGTCCGGCCAATCGATTCTTGGTGAATTTGGCGCCGAAATCCCGGCGCAGCGCCAAAAGACGAGCTTATAACCATCTTTTCCGGCGGACTCCAATGCGCCCCTCCACGCCCGGGCGCGGACGCAGATGGCGTTCTCCGGGACGATCTCTCGCCTTTGCGTCCGGCCTTCGGCGTGCTATGAGCCGGCGGCAACTCTCGGACGTCGCGAATTCCTTCGGGAATCTCGCCCGCGGGCGCTTTTGCGGCTTCGCCGCCAGCGGCATTTTTGGAGTTTGCCATTTGACCCTGATTACCCGACCCTCGCTCAGCGAAGCCTTCACCTTTGACGATGTGCTGCTCCTCCCGGGCCATTCCGAGGTCATGCCGAGCGGCGTCGATCTCAAGACGCGCCTCACCTCGACGATCAGCCTGAACATTCCCGTGATTTCCTCGGCGATGGATACGGTGACCGAGGCGCGGCTCGCGATCGCCCTCGCCCAGGCCGGCGGCATCGGCGTCATCCATCGCAATCTGGAGCCGGCCGAACAGGCCGAGGAAGTGCGCAAGGTCAAGCGCTACGAGAGCGGCATGGTGGTCGATCCGATCACGATCTTCCCCGACGAGACGCTGGCCGACGCGCTGGCGCTGATGCGCCGCCATGGCATTTCCGGCATTCCCGTCGTCGAGCGCGGCCCCGGCGGCAAGCCGGCGCGGCTCTGCGGCATACTGACCAATCGCGACGTGCGTTTCGCCGATAATCCGCTTGAGCCGGTCTCGCAATTGATGACCAAGACGCTCATCACCGTGCGCGAAGGCGTCAGCCAGGACGAGGCCCGCCGCCTTCTGCACCAGCACCGGCTCGAAAAGCTCGTCGTCGTCGACGAGGAGTTCCGCTGCGTCGGCCTCGTCACGGTCAAGGATATGGAGAAGGCGACCCTCCATCCGTTGGCCTCGAAGGATGCCGAGGGGCGCCTGCGCGTCGCCGCCGCCTCGACGGTCGGCGACAAGGGCTATGAGCGCGCCGAACATCTGATCGACGCCGGCGTCGACTGCATCGTCATCGACACCGCGCATGGCCACTCCCAATCCGTGCTCGATCAGGTCACGCGCCTGAAGCGCATCTCCAACAATGTCGCCCTCATCGCCGGCAATGTCGCGACCGCGGCCGGCACCAGGGCGCTGATCGACGCCGGCGCCGATGCGATCAAGATCGGCATCGGCCCCGGCTCGATCTGCACCACGCGCATCGTCGCCGGCGTCGGCGTGCCGCAGCTGACCGCCATCATGGATTGCGCCGAGGCCGCCCGCGCTGCGGGCATTCCCGTCATTGCCGATGGCGGCATCAAATATTCCGGCGATCTCGCCAAGGCGATCGCCGCCGGCGCCGACACCGTCATGATCGGCTCGCTCTTCGCCGGCACCGACGAGAGCCCCGGCGAGGTCTATCTCTATCAGGGCCGCTCGTTCAAATCCTATCGCGGCATGGGCTCGGTCGGCGCGATGTCGCGCGGCTCGGCGGACCGCTATTTCCAGCAGGACATCAAGGACCACCTGAAGCTCGTGCCCGAGGGCGTCGAGGGCCAGGTGCCCTATCGCGGCCCGGTCGGGGCCATCGTGCATCAGCTTGCCGGCGGCCTTCGCGCCGCCATGGGCTATGTCGGCGCGCCCGACATCCAGAGCTTTCAGGCGCGGGCGCAATTCGTGCGCATTTCCGCCGCGAGCCTGCGCGAAAGCCATGTCCACGACGTCGCCATCACGCGCGAAAGCCCGAACTATCCGACCGGCGCGTGATCGCCGGTCCCGCCGGTCGGGAACAGCATCGCGATCGGCGCGGTTGATGCAGTTGATGCAATTGCTGATGCAATGGCTCCGCGGCGCTTTCGCCGCATGGCCGAATCGAGGGGGATTGCGATGTTGGGAATAATTATCTGGTTGCTGATCGGCGCCATCGCGGGTTGGCTCGCCGGCCTCATCATGAAGGGCGGCGGTTTCGGCATCCTCGGCAATATCGTGGTCGGCATCGTCGGCGCGGCGATCGCGGGGGCGATCCTGCCGCGGATCGGACTATATATTGGCGGCGGCGCCCTCGGCGACATCCTCAACGCCGTCATCGGCGCCTGCATCCTTCTGTTCGTGATCGGTCTCATCAAGCGCTAGGCGTCGATCCGCGCCGCCGCCCGCGCGCCGGGGCGTCCGAATTTTCCGACCGGCCCGTGAGGTTCGGCTTTATCCAACGACTGAGGCCGCGTGTCCATACAATCCATCCTGCTGCCGGTCTTCATTCAGGTCGCGCTGATCTTCGGCATCTGCTTTCGCATGCTCTACGTGCGCAACGCGAAGCCCGGCGGCGGCGATCCCGAGCCGGGCCGGCTCGCCGGCGATTCGTTTAATAACCAGTTTGAAATCCCCGTTCTGTTCTTCGCGCTGATCCCGCTGGCGATCCTCACGCGCCAGGCCGGTCATTTATTCGTCGTGATGGAGTGGATCTTCGTTCTGTCCCGCATCGCCCATGCCTTCGTGCATGTGACGTCGAACCGGCAGCCCGCGCGTGGACTTCTGTGGATCCTCGGCGTTGCGACATTGCTCGCCATGTGGATCGTCTTCGCCATCGGCATCCTGTTCCCGCCCAGCGTCGCGCCGCTATGATCGCCGGAGCGCGCATCGCCGCGGCGATCGAGATTCTGGCCGATATCGAGGCGCAGCGGCGCCCCGCCACCGACGCCCTGAAAGATTGGGGCCTCGCCCATCGCTTCGCCGGCTCCAAGGACCGCTCGTCGATCGGCACGCTCGTCTTCGACGCCCTGCGCCGACGCGCTTCGGCGGCCTTTATCATGGGCGCGGACGATCCCCGCGCAATCATCCTCGGCGCCCTGCGCCTCGTGCGCGGTCTCGACCTTGCCGAAGTCGAGGCGCTGTTTTCGGGCGAGGCCCATGCGCCGGCGCCGCTCGACGAGACGGAGCGCGGGCGTTTCGCGGCGGGGAGCCTCGAGGGCGCTCCCGCCCATGTCGCGGGCGATTTTCCGGCCTGGCTGGAACCCTCCTTCGCCGCCGTCTTCGGCGAAAGCCTCGTCGCGGAAACCTCGGCGCTCGCTCTCCGCGCGCCGGTCGATCTGCGCGTCAACACGCTGAAAGCCTCGCGCGACAAGGCGCTGGCGAGCCTTGCGCATCTTGGCGCCGAGCCGACGCCGCTCTCGCCCATTGGCCTGCGCCTGCCGCTGACGCCGGAAGGGCGCAATCCCGCGCTCGCGGCCGAGGCCGATTACGTCAAGGGCCGCGTCGAGATTCAGGACGAGGGCTCGCAGCTCGCGGCGCTTCTTTCCGCCGCCAAGCCCGGCGAGCAGATTCTCGACCTCTGCGCCGGCGCCGGCGGAAAAACGCTCGCGCTCGCCGCGCTGATGCAGAACAAAGGGCAGATCTACGCCAGCGATGACGATGGCCGCCGTCTCGCGCCGATCTACAAGCGCCTTGAGCGGGCGGGCGCGCGCAACGTCCAGATCCGCGCCCCGCGCCGGGGCCCTGACGCGCTCGCCGATCTCGCCGGCGCCTGCGATCTCGTGCTGATCGACGCGCCCTGCACCGGGACGGGCGCGTGGCGGCGCAACCCCGACGCCAAATGGCGAATCCGGCCGGGCGCGCTGGAGCAGCGCATCGCCGATCAGGACCAGACGCTCGCCGCGGCCGCGCGCTTCGTCAAGCCGCAGGGGCGCATCCTTTACGTGACCTGCTCGCTGCTGCGCGAGGAAAACGAGGATCGCATCGGCGCATTCCTCGCCGCGAACCCCGCTTTTCAAGCCGTCCCCGCCGAGGCCATGGCGGCGGCGGCGGGGCTGCCGCAGCTCGCCGTCTTCGCCTCGAAGCTTGGGCCGGGCGTCAGACTTTCGCCCGCCGCGAGCGGGACCGACGGCTTTTTCATCGCGCTGCTGGCGCGGGAGAATGGCTGAGCCCACCTATTGATCGGCGCGGCGGCCGCGCCGATCCGTGCGCGAAATCAATGCGAGGCTTCGCGACGATGACTAGAGCGTCGCCTGAAAAGTTTCGCCGCGACTGCGGGTCGTTGGCGCCAGCGCCCGGCGCCGCGCTGGCGCCGACCTTGCTCTGCGATTTTACGCGATCCTGCTCCGCGGTTATAGGATGGCCGCGACCCCGAATGGGGCGTTGCAGGGGGAGGGGACCAGACGGCGAGGCGCACGCAGACATCTTCAGGGAGACGAGAAGCTGATGGCTTACGCGCAAATCGGAAAGACCAGCATTGCGACCGATCTCAAGGCGTTCGTCGATCGCGAAGTTTTGCCGGGGACGGGCGTCGAGCCGGAAAAATTCTGGAGCGGGCTCGACAGCCTCATCGCGGAGTTTTCACCCCGCATCCGCGAACAGTTGCGCCGCCGCGACGAACTGCAGGCGCGCATCGACGCCTGGCATCTCGTGCATCGCGGCAGGCCCTTCGACATGGCGGCCTATGAGGCTTTCCTGCGCGAGATCGGTTACATCGTCGAGCCGCCGGCCGACTTCGAGATACGCACCGAAAACACGATGGAGGTCGCGCGCGTGTCGGGGCCGCAGCTGGTCGTCCCGGCCTCCAACGCGCGCTTCGTGCTCAACGCCGCCAATGCGCGCTGGGGCAGTCTCTATGACGCGCTTTATGGCTCCGACGTCATTCCCGACGCCGATGGCGCAGAGCGCGGCGAACGATTCAACAAGGTGCGCGCGGCGCGCGTCGTCGAATATGCGCAGACGCTGCTCGACGATTTCATCCCCCTCGCCAAGGGCGCCCACAAGGATGCGACCAGCTACAAGGTCGTTGGCGGCGAACTTTTGGTCCAGCTCGACAACGGTCTGCAGACGCATCTGCGCCACCCTGGGCGTTTCTCCGGATACCGGGCGACCGGGCGAAGCTCCTTCGTCGTGCTGTTGCGTCAGCACGGCCTGCATATCGAGCTTGTCATCGACCCCATGACGGTCGTCGGCGCGGAGAGCAAATCGGGCCTTTCCGACGTCATTCTCGAAGCCGCGCTCAGCACCATCGTCGATCTCGAGGATAGCGTCGCCGCGGTCGACGCGCCGGACAAGATCGGCGTTTACGGCAACTGGCTCGGACTGATGAAGGGCACGCTAACCGCCACGCTCGAGAAAAACGGGCTGCTCGTTGAGCGCCGCCTTGCGCTCGACCGCACCTATATCGACCGAGATGGCGCGCCGAAGAAACTGCACGGGCGCAGCCTGCTTCTGGTGCGCAATGTCGGCCATCATGTCATGAGCGACATCGTTCTCGATGCGGAGCGCCGCGCGGTTCCCGAAACGATCGTCGACGCCGCCGTCACCGCGGTGATCGCGATGCACGATCTGAACGGCGCAGGTCCCATCCGCAACAGCCGCGGCCGTTCGATCTACATCGTCAAACCCAAGATGCACGGACCCGACGAGGTCGCCCTCGCGGACGAATTATTCGGCCGCGTCGAGGACGTTCTGGGCCTTCCCCGCCACACCATCAAAATGGGCATCATGGATGAGGAGCGGCGCACCACCGTCAACCTCAAGGCCTGCATCAAAGCCGCCGCCGACCGAGTCTTCTTCATCAACACCGGCTTCCTCGACCGCACCGGCGATGAGATCCACACCTCGATGGAGGCCGGCGCGATGATCCGCAAGGACGAGATGAAGGGCTCCGCCTGGATCAAGGCCTATGAGGATTCAAACGTCGACATCGGCCTCGCCTGCGGCCTGCCGGGACGTGCGCAGATCGGCAAGGGCATGTGGGCCGCGCCCGACCTGATGGCCGAGATGGTGCGGCAGAAAATCGCCCATCCGATGGCCGGCGCCAACACCGCCTGGGTGCCCTCGCCGACGGCGGCGACGCTGCATTCGCTGCATTATCACATGGTCGATGTCGCCCAGCGCCAGGCCGCGCTGCGCAAGCGCGCGCCCGCCAGGCTGACCGACATCCTGACCATTCCGCTCGGCCTCAGCAACTGGCGGCCAGACGATATCCAGCAGGAGCTCAATAATAATTGCCAGGGCATCCTCGGCTATGTCGTGCGCTGGGTCGATCAGGGCATCGGCTGCTCCAAGGTGCCGGACATCCATGACATCGGCCTGATGGAGGATCGCGCGACGCTGCGCATTTCGAGCCAGCACATCGCCAACTGGCTGCGCCATGGCATCGTTTCGGAGGAGCAGGTGTTGACGACGCTGAAGAACATGGCTCTCGTCGTCGATCGCCAGAACGCCGGCGATCCGTTCTATCGCCGCATGGCGCCGAATTTCGACGGCCCTGCCTTCAAGGCGGCGGTCGATCTCATCTTCAAGGGGCGCGACGAGCCGAACGGCTATACCGAGGGACTGCTCGCCGCGCGCCGGCGCGAGGCCAAGGCGCTTCTCGCCTCTTGAAGTGACGAAACAGCGCTCCGGCGCGGGGAGGAACACATGAAAGCGATTGAATGGGCCGCCGCGGCTTTCTGCGCGGCGCTTGCCGTCGGCGCCGCCGCCGTTGGGCCGGGCGAGGCCTGCACGCGCACGCTCTATGTCGGCGCCGGCGATCTCGTCATCACCGGCCGCAACATGGATTGGGAGGAGGATATGTCCTCCAACCTTTGGATCTTCCCGGCCGGCATGGCGCGCGATGGCGCGGCGGGGCCGCAATCGATCAGATGGACCTCGCGCTATGGCAGCGTCGTCGTATCAGGCTATGAGGCCGGCAGCGCCGACGGCCTCAATGAAAAGGGGCTGGTCGCCAACCTGTTGTATCTCGCTGAATCAGAGTATGGCGCGCAGCGCGGCCGTCCCCTGTTGTCGATCGCGGCCTGGCCGCAATACGTGCTCGACAATTTCGCGACGGTGGCCGAGGCGGTCGACGCTCTCGCCGCCGAACCTTTCGACATTCTGGCGCCGACGCTGCCGAACGGCGCCGCCGCGTCGCTGCATCTCTCCATCTCCGACAGCACGGGCGACTCGGCCATCTTCGAATATCTCGGCGGCAAGCTCGTCATTCATCATGGGCCGCAATATACGGTCATGACCAATTCGCCATCCTACGACCAGCAGCTCGCGCTCGACGCCTATTGGAAAGAGATCGGCGGCCTGACCTTCCTGCCGGGCACCAATCGCGCCGCCGACCGCTTCGCCCGCGCCTCCTTCCTGCTCGGCGCCATTCCAAAGAAAATCGATCCAAACTTCATCAAGGGCGTGCCTGACCACTCGTTCGAATATCAGGCGGTGGCGTCGGTCCTCAGCGTGCAGCGCGCGGTGAGCGTGCCGCTCGGCATCACGACGCCGGACCAGCCGAATATTTCCTCGACGATCTGGCGCACGGCCGCCGACCAGAAGAATCTGGTCTATTATTTCGACTCCGCGACGCGCCCCAACACCTTCTGGGTCTCGCTCGCGAAGGTCGATTTCAAGCCCGGCGCGCCGGTGAAGAAACTCACCATCGACGCGGGCCAGGTGTTTTCGGGCGAAACGGCGGATAAGTTCGCGCCCGCGGCGCCGTTCAAGTTTCTGCCGGCGAAGCCGGAATAGTGGTCCGACCCCGGCATTCGCATGCGCGAATGTCGGGATAAGTCGGCCCACGACAGTTTTAACCTCTCTCGGCCGAGGCGCCCGGATTTACGGGCTTGCCCGGTCTTCGAAGCGCAATATAGTGACGGCCGGCGCCGCCTTCGCGCCGGCCCCGGCGGCCGGCGGCGCCCGAACGGGAGCGGCGCCATGGTCGAGCGTGTAATTGCGACGGATGAAGCCAAGGCGCTGATTGGCCGCCTCAGGGCGGCCAATGGCGCGCTTCTGTTCCATCAGTCCGGCGGCTGCTGCGACGGGAGCTCGGCGATGTGTTTTCCGCTTGGCGAATTCCGCATCGGCAAGGGCGACGTGCTGCTCGGCGAGATCGCCGGATGCCCGGTCTATATCGACGGCGAGCAGTTCAAGTTCTGGGCGCATACCCAGCTCATCATCGACGTCGTCAAGGGCAGGGGCTCCGGCTTTTCGCTGGAATCGCCGGAGGGCGTGCGCTTTTTAACGCGCGGCCATGTCTTCAGCGAGGCGGAGCTCGCCGACCTGGCGCCGCTGGTTCCCGGGGCGGCGGCTTAAAGGGCGCCTTAGTCTCCACATCGTCATGGCCGGGCCTGACCCGGCCATCCAGTCTCCAGCGACCGACCTTGGATGCCCGGGTCAGGCCCGGGCATGACGCCGATGAGGGCGACGCAATGCCCTAGCCACCTATTCTTTGCTTGAGCCTCGCCGCGATTTCCCGCAAGACATCGCCATGATCCGGCCCCGACCCCTTGCGCGCGCATGAAATGGCTTTCCAATTCGCTGGCGCGCCATCTCATCCTCGGCGTCGCCTTCGTCCTCATCGTCGCCTCCATCGCCGTGCTCGCCTATATGCACAATGGATGGAGCTTCGCCGACGCGCTCTACATGACCGTGCTGACGGTCTATACCGTCGGCTATGGCGAGGTGCATCCGCTCAATACGCCCGAGCTGCGCGCGATCACAATCACGCTGATGGTGCTTGGCTGCACCGGCATGATCTATCTCACCGGCGCGCTGGTCCAGTTCATCACGCTGTCGCAAATCCAACAAATGCTGGGATTGACCCGCATGAACAAGCAGATCGAAGATCTCGACGACCATGTCATCATCTGCGGCTTCGGCCGCACCGGCAGCATGTTGGCCAGGGAGCTGAAGGCGGGCAAGGCGAGATTCGTCGTCATCGAGCCCAATCACGATCGCTTCGTCGAGGCGAAGGAGCAGGGCTATCTTTGCATCCACGCCGACGCCGCGGAAGAATCAGTTTTGAAACAGGCCGGCATCGAGCGCGCCCGCGCGCTGGCGACCGTCGTCTCGTCCGATCCGGCCAATGTCTTCATCACCCTGAGCGCGCGCAGCCTCAACACGACACTCCAGATCATCGCCCGCGGCGAGGAGCCCTCGACCGAGAAAAAGCTGTTTCAGGCCGGCGCCAGTTCCGTCTTGCTGCCCGCTCACATCGGCGCAGAGCAGATCGCCTCGATGATCCTGTTTCCGTCTATTGCAAGCGTCATACAATCCCCAGAGCGGCGCCGCCAGATGGAGCTGGATTTGCGCACGCTGGGACTGGAGATCGAGGTCGTCGTCGCGGCCGAAGGGAGCGCTTTCGCCGGGCTGACGGTCGAAGAGATCGAGCGCAAGGCCGAACGCAGCTTCTTCATCATCGCGGTCGAGCAGGGCGGCAGCGGCAAGGCTGAGCGTCCGCTGCCCTCGACGCGCGTCAATCCCGGCGACGGAGTCACGATCATGGGGCGCGCCGGACGCGCCAACATCCTGAAAAAATTCGCAGAGGCCGCGCTGTAGAGCATCGGACCCGAAAGCGGGACCCCCTTTCGGGACGAATCCGATGCTCCGGCGGAGACTGAGGGGGCCGCCCTTATCTGCTATCGCGCCTGGCCTGCACATTCTTGGTGTGCTGGCTGACCTCACCAAGCTTGGCGCGGTTGCGCAGGAAGCTGTGGCTGGCTTCCTTGACATGCATGCCGTCATTCGGCGTCGCGCCGGCGCCGGGGTGCTGCGTCTGCGCCTCACGCGCGCGGCGCATTTCGAGCGCGCGGGTCAGGGCGTCCTTCATCTCGTCGCGTGCGGCCTTGGCGGCGCGGCGCGTCGCCTCGCGGTTGAGGCGCTGCATGGCGGCGGAGAGCACGTCGCGCTTCTCGCGCGAACCGGCGTCTTCCTGGACCGGCCGCGCGCCATGAGGGGGAGCCTTGCCGCGCATTTCGCGACGCTGGCGCGCGGCGATGTCGCGGGCGCGGTCGCGCCGCTCGCGCACATGCTTGGTGAGCTCGTGCAACTCCTTGTCGGAGAGCTCGCCAAGGCCTGGATGATGCGAAGCCTCGACGAGCGCGATCTCATCCGTGTTGAGCACACTCCGTTCATGCCGAGCGCTGCGACCCATCTGTCCCTCCCCTGAAGCGGCGCGCCGGATTGGCGCGAGCACCCTATGTGCGGCGGCGCGGCGACGGTGGCAAGTGCGGGTTCTACGATTTGCGGCGATCGGACGCGGTCAAGGCCCGCACAAGTGGAATCAGGCGCCGTGAGGCGGATCGTCAACCGCCCGAAACATTAAATGGCCGCATTCCATGGATCGCCCGCCGTCGCACTGGCCGTCGCCCTGATTGCGATCGGCGCGCCGACGCCCGCCTCCCGCGGCGCGCCGTCCATCCATTACGCGCCTTCGGAGAATCTGGAGCGCATCGACGTCGCGCTGATCGATCAGGCCAGGGTCAGCATCGACATGGCGGCCTATGTCCTGACCGACTGGCCGGTAATGCAGGCGTTGAGCCGGGCGGCCGCGCGCGGGGTGCGGATCAGACTATACCTTGACAATGGCCGCATCGGCGAACGCGAACCCTCGGCGCCCTTCGCGGCGCTGCTCGACAATCCCGCGATCGCGATCGGCCTCAAACGCGCCGGCGCGCCATTGATGCATTTGAAGGCCTATCAGATCGACGGCCGATTGCTCAGAACCGGCGCCGCCAATTTTTCGGCGTCCGGTCTGAAGCGTCAGGACAATGATCTCGTTATCATCGAGAGTTCGGCGGCTGCGGATGAATTCAGGCGCCATTTCGAGGCGATTTTCGCCGAGAGCGAGCCTTTGCCGGCGGAGGCGTTTTCGCGCGGGCGCGTTTCACGTGAAACAGGGTCAAATGTTTCACGTGAAACACCTTTTTGACCGATTGCGGGGCCGGACCGGACGAGCCGCCGACGCGATCTTACGTGGTCGCGACGGGATCTGTCCGCTCAGCCCTTAAGTTCGGAGGCGCCGCCATGCGCGGCCGACCATTCCGCCGGGGCGTTGAGGAATTTCTCGACCTCGTCCAGAGTTTCCGTCCTGAAATAGCCGCCGTCCCGCGCGACGCCAAGTATATCGCGCCAGGTGGTGAGATAATGCAGCGTGACGCCAAGCTCGCGCATGATCGTCGCCGTCTGCGGGAAGATGTCGTAGAAAAAAAACACGAAGGCGTGGTCGCAGGACTGCCCCGCCTCGCGCAAAGCCTCGCAAAAACTGACCTTGCTGCGCCCGTCGGTGGCAAGATCTTCAACCAGAAGCGCCCGACCGCCGTCGTGAATGTCGCCTTCGATCCGCGCATTGCGGCCGAAACCTTTCGGCTTTTTACGGATATATTGCATCGGCAGCATCAGTCGGTCAGCAAGCCAGGCCGCATAGGGGATGCCCGCCGTCTCGCCGCCGGCGATGACGTCAAGCCGCTCATAGCCGATCTCGCGCTCGATCGTCGTGACCGCGAAGTCGATGATCCGCGTGCGCAGGCGCGGATAGGAGATGATCTTGCGCATGTCGGTATAGACCGGGCTGGCCCAGCCCGAGGTGAAGATGAACGGCTTTTCCGCGTTGAACAGAATGGCCTCCACTTCGATCAGCATCTTTGCGGTCTCCCGCGCGATGATCTGCTTT
>Ga0224559_1000817_pt1 | contig 18662 bp, 18 predicted proteins | sample 714S33034metaG_FD_180676 | JGI IMG/M metagenome (GOLD analysis project Ga0224559, IMG submission 180676) | Peat soil microbial communities from Stordalen Mire, Sweden - 717 S3 30-34 | ecosystem: Environmental > Terrestrial > Soil > Wetlands > Peat | place: Sweden: Norrbotten County, Stordalen... | reverse complement strand
ATAGAATGATATTTTCACACTCCAGCCAACGCCAAATAAATCGTAGCACATACTATACTACCAGCCTATAGATTTACAAAATAATTAGAAAATACTGCAATTTCGTAGTAAAAAGAATATAAAATACAACTGTAATAAATAATATAGATGTAAATAAATATTAGTAAATTAGATTTATAAAAACTTTCGAGAGATCCTAAGTATATATATCCTAAGTATATATTATATGATAATCCTAATCGAATAAATGAATTATATATAGTAAATTTTGGAAACTATTACAAATAAATTTTCTTTCTTATAACGGTCTCTCTAGACAAATATTTCTTTTGGCATTTATTTATAAATTACTTTTAAAAAGAATTTCTCAAATAATAATTTATTATAAGGGCGTCACTCTTTTCAAACTTGTTTCTAAGATGTTTCAATGCTTTCTCCGTGCACGGGGCTTCATGGGAATTTAATCCCCTATTTAAGTCTTTCGTTTACGATTAAATGGCAAAATATTTTTATACTCTAAATAAATCTAAAAACGGTGATAAATCATGAAATTTGGTATTGAATTTGTTCCGAATGAACCACTAAGCAAGATTGTTAAGCTTGTAAAACTAGCAGAAGACGTAGGATTTGAATATGCATGGATTACAGACCACTACAACAACAAAAACGTGTACGAAACACTAGCGTTAATAGCAGATGGTACTGAAACCATTAAATTGGGTCCTGGTGTAACTAACCCCTATGTAAGAAGCCCAGCAATAACAGCAGCAGCTGTTGCAACTATAGATGAATTATCCAATGGAAGGGCAACCCTCGGTATTGGCCCTGGTGACAAAGCAACCTTCGATGCATTAGGAATCGAATGGACAAAACCTGTCAGCACAATTAAAGATGCCATCACAGTGATGACAACACTTTTAGCTGGCGAAAAAACAGAAAGCGGAGCTCAGCTCGGTGGAGTTAAAGCCGTCCAAGAGAAAGTACCTATTTACATGGGCGCTCAAGGACCTATGATGCTCAAAACCGCTGGAGGATTTTCAGATGGTGCATTAATAAACGCATCAAACCCAAAAGACTTTGAAGCAGCTGTTCCTCTAATTAAAGAAGGTGCAGCAGACGCAGGCAAATCAATTTCTGATGTAGATATCGCAGCATACACATGTTGCTCCATAGACGACGACGCAGGCAAAGCATTGAACGCAGCCAAAATAGTTGTCGCATTTATCGCAGCAGGATCACCACCACCTGTATTCGCAAGACACGGATTACCAACCGACACCGGTGCTAAATTCGGTGCAAAGTTAGCTAAAGGGGACTTTGGTGGAGCAATAGGAGCAGTAGACGACGCATTATTGGAAGCATTTTCAGTAGTGGGAACACCTAAAGAATTCGTTCCTAAAATCGAAGCTCTTGGTGAAATGGGCGTAACTCAGTATGTAGCTGGTTCCCCAATTGGACCAAACAAAGAAAAATCCATAAAATTACTCGGAGAAGTTATAGACAGCTTCTAAACTCTCCATTTTTTTTCTTTTTTAAATTAATTTCTAAATACTTTATCATATGGATCTCAAACATATCGTGCCTAATAATGGAAAAAAAGTCCAAAAGTTCGAATAAAACATTTAAAATAATTATAGATTTGTATTATATTGATATTTTTGATTTGATTAGATTAAACTATTTTTAATACCATATCTAGTAGAAATTTCACCAAATCTTACGGCCAAATCCATCTGATAACGTTTTGAAAGCGATGATGATCCTTTAAACAAGTTTTCATATTCCTTCACAAGGTCCGGATAATTTTCCTTTAAAAAATTGAAGTAAATTGTTTTACAATCATCCGTTGCATCACCATATAATGTTAACCCGCCATACAAAAGATAATCCGCCCCGTACTTCTTTGCAGATTTAACCATGATTTCAACCTTTTCATCAGAATCTGATAAGAAAGGAAGTGCAGGCATGTTAATAATTCCTGTCTTAAAACCTGCATCATTGAACTTTTTCATGGTTTCTAAGCGTTCAATGGGACTAGGGGCTCCGGGCTCAATAATTTTAGATAATTTTTCATCTAAGGTTGAAAATGAAAATGATATAATGACTCCATTATCCAATTTATCCTCTAGGTCCTTGGGTAAAATTGCTACTTCTTTAATTCCATTTAAAATATCCATATCCTTTACAATTAATTTTGATTTAGTTAGGATATGGATTGGAAATTTATATCGTTTAATTATTCCGAGTATTTCTCGAGTTAAATTTAATTCTTTTTCAACTGCAGGATAGGGATCTGCAGCAGATCCGATTATTATAATACGCCTTTAGTTCTTATTCTATTTTTTAACTGTTTTTTTAGTATGGGGACGGCATTAGATTTGGCTGATACTTTATTTCCATAATTGCCACCATATTTACTACCTCGTGTATAGCAGTAGATGCAATCCATTGAACATCCCACATATGGATTAAGAGTATAATTACCTAAAAACCAATTATCACGTGTCTTATTTTTATTAAGAAGTGTTTTAACATTGATCTCATTTACCAATTAGATCCACCACATATCCTAAATTTTTAACATCAAAAATATCTTTGAAAAATTCAAACCTGTTGGAATTAATAAAGCATATAAAAATATAAAATTTAATTATTGTATAATCAAATAAGTATAAAAAATATCTTTTAAACAAAAGTTTAGTTACCATGAGATCAATGAAAATATATTCAAAAAAAAATTGAATCCTCATGTTCAAAAAAAAATTGAACAAATTATAATATATTATAAATAATTCGAATATTATTTTGTAATTTATTTTTATCATATGGAAAAGTGTTGTAAAATGGAAATTCAAAATTTAATGCAAGAAATCAGAGAAGATGCCCTTAATAAAATGGATAGAAGACCGCCACAAGACCTTGCACCAAGCTGGTCAGGAAAAGATTTGTTATACTCTGGAAAGGGAAATGCAATTTTTATTGTACTGCCTACACCGGGTTGTGCATGGGCAATTTCAGGGTCAGGAGGCTGTACCATGTGCAGTTATGTAGCAGATTCCCCACTGGAAAATGTAGAACCCGATCTATTAGTAGATATATTCAAAAAAGCAATTGGAAAACATGAAATAACAGAAAAAACAGTTGTTAAAATATTTGCATCGGGTAGTTTCTTAAATCCTGATGAAATACCTCGAAGTGCAAGAAATGAAATTTTAAAAATTCTTAAAGATGAAACGAATGTGGAAGAGGTTGTTGTAGAATCCAGGCCGGAATTCATTACGGAAGAAGTACTTAAAGAGTGCTGTGAAACTTTAGGCAATAAGATATTTGAAATAGGTATTGGACTCGAAACTTCAAACGATTATACCCGAGAAAAAAAGATAAACAAAGGGTTTTCAAGAAAAGATTTCGAAATGGCAGTCGATATCATTAAAAATACAGAATTAAAATGTGATGTTCGTGCCAAGGCCTACATATTTGTAAAACCCATACTAACTTCAGAGAAGGATGCAGTTGAAGAAGCAGTTGAATCAGCGGAATATGCCGAATCTGTTGGTGCAAGCAGAATATCTTTTTGCCCAGCAACAATACACAAAGACACCCTAATGGAACTGCTTTGGAGGGGTGGTTCTTATCAACCCCCATGGATATGGAGTATAATAGAGATCATTAAAAGAGTAAGGGGAACAGTTAAAATTCCAATCATAATGGATACAGCAGGATTTGGAAGTAGAAGAGGGCCTTACAACTGTAAAAAATGCAATTCACAGCTAAAAAGCATGATAATAGAATCCAATCTTGATCAGAGTATTCCAGAGGATATTGAATGTGAATGTAAAAACAAATGGAAATCTGAAATTGAATTCTCAAATGTTACCAGATCAACAACTAACCTGTTACGTAAGAAATAGGATTAGTATATTTTTTTCATAATTCCAATATTAATTTTTCGACTATTTTTTTTAATTAATTTACCCCAAAATGTTTCATGCATTAGGGGACAAATAATTTTACAATGGAAAACAATGAACTAAGAGAAAATGAAACTTCCCAAAATGGATTAATGGAGTTTTTAACCGAATTAGGTAAAGCTTTAACAGCATCAGGAATATCTGTAGTAGATATTACATCTATCCTGGAAAAAATTGCTATTGCTTATAAAACTAAGACCGAAATATTAGTATTTCCTACTATGATCATGATAAAAATTGGTGAACACGAATCTGCACCTTTAAATGCCGCTAATCAAAAGCCAGGATTATTACCTTTAAATCAAGTTTCAGAGATATATGAGCTCATATATAAAGCAGAAGCAGGTGAAATTTCGCCTATAGAAGGTAAAAAATGTTTAAGGAGAATACTCTTAGAAAAACATCAATTTGGATCTATTGGAATATTAATCGGATACATATTATTCTCAGTAGGTATTGGACTTCTGCTACAGCCCACCCCTGAACAACTTTTAGTATCAGGAGCCCTTGGAACCATAGTGGGATTATTACTTGTATTAAGTAGAGGTAGAACCAGATTTTTACTCATACTCCCTGTAATTGCCGCTCTAATTGTTTCCTCTATATTCCTTTACAGCATTAAAATAGGTTTAATTACAGGATCAGTAGCAATGTTATTGCCTGCTTTGGCTTATTTCCTCCCAGGTGCCACTTTAACCACAGGAATGTTCGAACTAGCATACGGTGAAATTATATCAGGGGCAAGTAGGGTCATATATGGGGCAGCAATACTGTTCTTAATGTTGTTCGGTGTTCTTGTTGGAATCCAGATCGCGGGTATTGCACCGGAAACTTTGTTTGTAGCTAATACTGTGAATGGTTTGGGATGGTGGGCACCATATTTAGGAGTTATTACATTCGCTTTGGGCATGTATCTCCTAATGTCAATTAGAAATAAAGATATGCCATGGGTTATTTTGATACTTTACATAGCATTCTTTGGCCAACAGCTTGGAAACCACTTTGTAGGAGGATTCTTTGGAGCATTCACAGGTTCGTTATTAATGGCAATAAGTGGAACTATAATCGAAAGAAGAGACCATAAAACTCCAAGTTTTGTTTCGATAATGCCCGCATTTTGGATACTTGTTCCAGGTTCTTTGGGTTTCATGAGTTTAGCTACCTTTGTAAATCAACATTATTTTGCAGCCCTATCAGATGCCACAGTCGTAGCAATGACCATAGTAGCAATTTCATTGGGATTACTTATAGGGGCCGTTATAACAGAACCATTGAAAGAAAGGGAAATAATATAAGAAAATTCAATAAATTGGTATCATCATAATTATATAAAGGTGAATAAAAGGATGAAACATAGTTAAAGAGCATTGTATGGCATGTACAAATTCAATATGCTCTATCAAATATGTGACTTCTTTTGATGGTACTAAAATTGGTTATAGACAAATTGGCAGTGGTCCGGGTTTAATACTCGTACATGGAAGTATGGGTTCATCCCAAAGGTTAATGACCATTGCAACCTTATTATCAGATAATTTTATATTATATATTCCAGATAGAAGAGGATGTGGTTTGAGTGGACCATTCGGCAAGCTATACTCCATACTAAAAGAAATAAAAGATTTAAACGCGATTATTAATAAAATTGATACATGATATGTTTTTGGATTGAGTTCGGGTGCTCTAATCGTCCTTAAAACATTACTCTATTTTAATACTATCCACAAAGCAACCCTCTATGAACTTCCACTAGCCACAGACCATTCTATAATGAAAAGCAAAATGTGTTTATGCAACGTTTTGAACAGTAGATTATTAAATGTGAACAGAGTGCTGCATTAGTTACTGTAATGAAAGGCTTGGATATAATGCCCCCAATATTTAAGTATCTTCCAAGTTTTTTGTTGGTAAGATGTTCCAACCATGCAATAAAGAGAAATTCTAAAAATGTCAAAAAATGATTTTCACTTGTTGAACTTATTCCCACACATATTTTTGATTATCAGTTCGTAATCGAAACAGAAGGTTCACTTGTTGATTTGAAAGGTGTATCTTCGCAAGTTTTATTGTTAGGAGGTAGTAAAAGTCCTTTATTTTTTAAACGTAGTCCTGATAAGATAATATATTAATATGTGCTAAACGCATAGAGTTTAGGGGTTTAGGCCATACAGCACCTATGGAAAATAATCAACCTGAACTGGTTGCAGAGGAATTACGAAAATTTTTTATTTACCATAAATGCAAACAAAAATCATGACCCCTTATGAACTTAAACGCCCTATAATACTCATGGATAAATCATAACCGATGATTTTTGTGATACTTGATAACAATATCCTGTGTACTAACACCATTAAATTTTAATAATAGTCCTATGGTATGCATCTAAAGATCTAAAGATCAGTCTAAATTTTTTTTGAATAAACTTATCGAAAATATTTTTTAGATTGACCTATGCAGGCTCATTTTTTCCATGATTTAACAAGGAAATCTTTAACACATTGATCATTCTTTATAATATCATCATTCAAATTAAAATCTCCAAGTAATAATTAATTATAATATGTTAGTAACATTATAAAAAGCAATCATATGTGATACCTTATGATAGGAATAAGCGCTGATTTTGACCCAGTACATTTAGGACATGTGAAACTCATTGATAAAGCCCGTGAAATTGCTGATAAAAAGAACGATAAAGTAGTAATCTATCTCAACAAAGGATTCAGTGCCAACCATGCGCCATTCTTTGTAAGCTACGAAACCAGAAGTAAAATGGCATTGGAAGCAGGTGCAGATATTATTGTCCCTATAGAAGGACTTCACCACCGATTAACACTTGCATACACCGTACCAATAAGAATAGCAATGATGATAGAAGATGGAGTTGTTGATTACGTTGATGCTGCAAATGTTTCAACTGACAGTATCAAGAAGTATGCATCAAGCTTTGCAAAAAAAGGAATATTCAGTGGGATACCACGAAATTTACCCAACAGGAACGTTATCAGATGGTTTGCTGTTAACGAGTTTTTATATAAGAAATATAAAAGGAACCTCAAATTCCATATAATACCCGAATACAAGATCAAAGGGGATAAAATATCTGGCAGGGAAATAAGAAGTGAAATACTCGAAAACAATATGGAAATTCCAGAAAATGTTGCGAGACTCTTACCCGATTCAACAGTCAGGATACTGGAAGAGGAAATAAAAAATGGTCATGTTCCCGGTGAAAGGAATATGAAAGATCTCACCAAACGTTTAAACACATATTCACGAGCAAATCTTAATAATATAGCACATATGAATGCAGATGCGGTGAATGCCATTGTTGCAGGTCGTAGCTATAAACGTGAGGATCAGATATGGGCTTCGTTTAGAGTGGCCGGTTATGGCCCTGTACTTACACGCCTGGCTGTGAGTGCTGCTGAAGAGGATGTAACAAGGAAAGAAGTTTTTAACCTAATCAAAGAGTATGAAAACAGGGGGATAATTCCCAAAGACATGAGTGTCGAACAAGTTATTGAAAGGGCATGGTATGTATCATCCAAATCAAGTGAAGGTGATTCATCTTCAGATGCTCATAAAAATTTTAGAAAAGGAGATAGAAATTCTGAAAAGGCAATTTATTCTTTTGATGCCGGAATGCATCTTAGAAGTTTTGAGGTAGAATCTTTAACTAGTGGTATGGAAGCCTTGTTCTATGTTGATAAAAATGAAAGGCTGTGTTGTGAGATGCATGCTGAAGATCGTAAAATTAAAAGTCCACTAAAACTACCGGCCCATCAAGTTACATATCTAAGACTTTTAATAGATTCACATTTCATACCCCTTAGAGGAGAAATCGTTGAAAAACCAGAGGGTTGGAGGGTGAGGGTACTTGTTGGAGAGGAAGGTCTAGAGTAGACCAGCCAATCAAAAATAATTAATAATTGGTCAGCTCCTAAACCAATATTATTTATTGTTTATTTTCCTACAGCTAATGTGTTTTCATTTTTAACTGGCTTGTAATAGCTTCTTTTAAGAGCTTTAACAAATCTAGTCGCCCATATAAATGCTATCGCACAACCAAAGGCCCCTCCTATTACTATTCCCCACCATATTCCATGTTCTCCTATACCTAGTACAAATGATATGAAATATGCAAATATCGAGATGAATAGAACTTCCCTAATTACTGTGAGTATCAATGATGTAACTCCACGTCCCATACCTTGGAAAATTGAACTTGCAACAATTCCAAATGGAACGATAATTAGGAAAAGACACATAACTTGTAGGAATGCGGCTATTGATGGAGCCATAAATGAACTCTGGGTAGAATATGCAAATATCGAAGCAATATTTGATGCAAAGACATATATAATCAATCCTGTAATCAAAGCGACTCCCAAAGCCAATTTAACAGAGTAGTTTAAAGCTGTTAAAATATTGTTGTATCTCCTTGATCCATAAGCTGCTCCGGCTACTGTAATGGTTGCTGTACCTATTCCTATTGCTGGTATCATAGCTATCATTACAACTCTCCACCCAGCAGTATAAACTGCAACTGCTTCGGTTCCACCGGTTACTACCAGCATAATATTTAGTACTATTCCTAATACAGACATCACAAAGAATTCAGCACTAGCAGGTAATCCAACAAGTAAAATATCTTTTATAACTGTCCAACTTGGATTAAAATCTTTTCTAGATAATGATACGTACGTATCCCGTTTTAACATCAGCCAATACAGAATTAAAGCTGCCGAAATTGATGCTGATATTAAAGTTGCAATTGCTGCTCCTGAAACACCCCATCCAAAGTAGTATATGAATACTGGATCAAGAACAATGTTAAGAATCGCAGTAGCTAACATTGCATACATTGGTCTTTTAACATCTCCTTCTGCCCTTAATATGCCCGATGCAACATTTGCAAATATTAAGAATATTAATCCTCCAAAGACAATTTGTCCATACTGTAGTGCAAGGTTAAGTGATTCTCCTGCCCCCATTATCATGAGCAAATCCTTAAGGAATATCAGGATAACAGCAGTTAATATTATCGAAACCAATAATGTGAGGATTATTGAATGTATGGCCGCATTATCTGATCCTTTTTTATTTTTAGCACCTATACAACGTGATATTAACGAATTTGCTCCTGCTCCAAGACCATTACCTAACCCTATAACCATCATGAAAAGAGGTGTTACAAATCCTAATGCTGCAAGTGAGTTAGGTCCAAGTCCTGCAACCCATATACTATCGGCTAAATTGTATACCATCATAAGTAACATTGAAAGTATCATTGGAATCGAAAGGGTTCGAATCGCCTTTTTAGGGTCTCCGGTTATCATTGAAACTCGTTCATTGATAGTGCTATTTGAAGATTGATTATTGTTGTTATCCATCTTTAACCTTTCCATTTTAATCTACATTTTCTAGGCTGTTTACAGCAAGAACTTTCAAAATATCGAATAAATTATTGTAATCTTCTTCAGAAAATTTGGAACACATTGAATTTTCCCATTCTTTTTCAATATTTATTACCGTTGGAACTGCTTTTCTTCCCTTTTCAGTAAGATAAATAAGATATCTCCTGCGGTTTTGTGAGTCAACTTTTCTAAAAAGATATTCCTTATCCTCTAGTTTCCTTAATGCACGTGCAACAGTACCCTTATCAATGTGAAAATGAGCTGCCAGTTCTTCTTGGCTAATACCTTCTTCATTGGAAAGAACAGCAATAAATGGAAATTGGCCCGCAGTAATATCTATGTTCCCCATTTTATCATTGAGAAACATCATGCGAGTCCTGTGAATCATTGACACTAATAATCCAAGTGAAATCTCGGAGTTATTTATTTTAAGTAATTTTTCCGCTTTCTGCATTTAAATATACTCCTTAAGTAATTATGAATATTTAAAAATTATTTGAATCTCTAATTATTTTTTTTATAAAGAAAAATGAACTAATCAATAATAAAATAAGTAACAACTATCTTCTTTTTATATAATTTAATTAAATTTCAATAGATTTCATTCATTACTAGGAGTAGTATTTCATAGTATATAAAAGTTGCATATGCAACAATTGCATATGCAAATTTAAATTTTCATAAAAAATCCATATTGTTAAAAATTAAATTAACCCCGCCAATTTATATTCATGAATCAAATTCATAACTATTTCCTATTTTCAACTTCGGGACATGACCAGCCCTTACAAAAACTCATAACCATTTTACCTGTACTAGTGATTATATAAAGTTTCCAACAATTAACATCAATTGGTTTAAACTCTATATCAAGTATTTCTTTACCAATAAGATCACTTAGGGCATTATTACACTCTTGTGCATGTTCTTCTAAATTCATTCTATCCCCCCACATTGATATCTAATCATATATTATTGGTTTCAATAAACTTAAGGTTTATAAAAAAAAGTTTTAATGGACATATCCACAACTAACATCTAAATTCATTCTTTAATCTTCATAAGATAATCAAAAATTTCGTTATATTCAGCTGGTCTTTTTTCAGGTTTTTTAATATTTTCACCCAATATTCTGAAGAAATCCATTGTTCCTTTAGCCATGATAGAATCGTGTGTTCCAGATAACATTCCAACTAATTCATCCATCTCTTCTGAACGTCTCTGAACATGGAATGCAGCAGATATTATTCTAGATTTTGCAGACTCTATAAAATTCGGACATTCCGTTTCAGAAATATATTCAAGAACCTCACGGTCTATTCCCATCTTATATGCGTAATAGATGGACTCAAAAAGTAAAGCAGATACTCCTTTAGTGTAGAAACTTCTTAAGAGTTTTATTCCAGAAGCCTGGCCATTTACACTACCTACAACATTTATATTCATACCATAATTTTCCAAATCAGCAAATTCATTAGCACAAGATCCTGAAGCTATAATCTTCACATCTACCCCACGTTTAACCACAGACCCAATAATTGCTGCATCAACGGTTTTACCATTTTCGATCTTATCTAATGTAGTCACTACGGTTTTGGGAGAAACATTGTTAATATCAACATAAATACCCCTAGAATATTTTCCTACCATTTCTGCTACTTCAATTGCCTTTGAAGGAACAACTGATGAAATGAGTATATCAGAATTTTCTGCTAGTGCCCTGTAAGAGGGATATGTTCCAACACCTGTTTTCAGGATATTATTCCTTGTTCTAGTACTTCTACCATCTACACAAGTATAAACCTCTGCTCCATTTTTCATAAGCCCCCTAGATAATATTGAGGCTACCTCGCCAAATCCTAAAAAACCAACCTTCATAAAACACCCTCTAAACATTTTAATTAATAAAGTTTTCATCAAATAATTTCTTATTCAATATTAATTATATTTCTTTACTTAGAGTAAATAAAATGAAGTAATATTCTTGAGACATTATAAACACGTATCCATTAGAAATTATTTAGTCTAAAAAAGCCGAAAAATATCAATAAAATCTTATTTTAGATACTTTTGTTGTGTATGCTCCATAAAGATTTATTAAAATCAAATATTATCATCAAAATAAAAAAAAATAATTTTAGGTCAACTATATCTATTCAATTTTTTAGCTACTTTAAAAAATAAGTATGCAGCAGATATTGGCGGCATGGAACTATTCAGAAGTACTGTTGTTGCTGATGATCCATACAGCATAAGAGGCTGTCTCATAAATATTTTCTGCACTTTTAATACTTGATTATTTCGAATTTAAAGGCATATAAATAATTATTTTTTTCTAGATTTTGAATTATGAGACAGCCTCCATAATAAAAAAAAGGAATATCTATAGATTTACATTATTAATTTCATGTCCACTAGAACGTATTTTAAATGGAATCTCATTATAAATTCCTTTAAGATCTTCACGTAATTTTTCTAAATTTTCAGGGTTCGGAGAATACAATAGAACCCCACCACCCCCACCAGCACCAAGGGGAAACACCGTACAGTCACAACTCTCTGCACGTTTTAACAAATCCGCCGAATTTTCCATGTAACCTTCGCATAGTTCTGTCCGAATTTTACGATACTTCACTATAGATCTTAGCACATGATTCCATTTTTGTAGTCTCAAGCCTTCCCGAAACTCATAGGCTACCCCTATTTTCTTAGAATGTAAATTATATCCCAATTCAGTTAGGAGAGCATTTCTCCATGTTAAATTAACTTCTGAGCTTAGCCGAGGATGACCTGAATGGAAAATAGCTGTCCTCTTTTCTAAAAGCCAATAATCTTCAGGAGGCATTAATTCATATCTATAAGACTCACCATAACCCGTATCAGGAAATCCTGGTCTCCCCCATGGGAACCATACATAATCGGTTATTCCACCAAAAATGACGTTGGATTGTTCATGAGTTCCAGTAATACTTACTCCTAAGCTCTGTTCGATACGAGATGCTAAAGAAATCAATTGGATCTTACTAAATGGCCTTCCGGCTAATTCATTTGCAAGTATGCTTACACCAATTGTTGCTGTTGAAGATCCTCCAAGTCCAGATGATTGTATACCTTCCCTTAAGTTATTTAATACAAACATAACCCCCTTTATATTAAATATTTCAATTATTTTAAGTAACCAGTTCTCCTTAATTGGAATTACTTCTCCAGGTGTTGCGATAACTTTTGTACCATATTCAACTGATTTAACGCCTATAAGATCTGGATCAAATGGATGTGCCTCTATTTTAGTTCCTGTATCTATAGTTATACCCACAGTTCTTGGGAGAGTACTTGTCCATTTAATTGAAGGATCTTTATTATCTTGTTTATTTGGTAATTTCCAGAAAGTTTGCTGAAATTCACTTAAATCTAAGCTGGATCCTGGACCATCAATTCGGTTATATGCAATTACTTTTGGCAAAACCTTGTTTTTTTCGGCTATTTTTAGGGAATCATGAAGTTGAATTGTCATTAAACACATCCTATTCAATTTATGAGTTAAAAATAAATTTAATTTATTTTGGATTAATTAGTTTATTTAACTGATTCAACCTATTAATAAATCGGGACCCTTCAGTTTTTCATTAATTTTAAGATTTTCCCTTTCGAGCATAACAGCTTCAATATCAGTCAATTGGTCAAATACCCACTTATTTAGATCATTTCTCGTAATGGGATTTCTTGTTTTTGCAATCATCTGTTTTTTAGTTGATTTTGATTTTTTTAATATACAGTGAATAGTCATTTCCACTGGAGCTGGATTTTATGGAGCTTTTTAATCATGAAATGCAATACTAAACATCAGAATTAATAATTAAAAATGTTTGATTTCTTGTTCAAATGACAATAATATTAATATGAAAATATTCTATTAAAAAAAGAGGCTTGAATTCATAAATTTAGAAAAATTACAATGTGAAATGATTAAAAAAAATATTATAATATAAATTTTATGGATTTAACTTTAAAACTATATTATCTCCTAAATTTACCCCAATATCCCTTGCAACAGGATTACATTTAGCATTTAAAAGACAGTATATTGGTTTATCCTCCAGATTCATTTCTCCCAACCCTTCATAGTTCCCCAATCCCTTTGCAATGACCATATCCGATTTATTGAATAAATCCATAAATTCTGGAGATACATCATCTTCTATTATCCCAATAGAATCTGTGCCAGTTGAAGTGAGTCTAGCAACTTTGTCTAAACCTATTTTTAGGGCATCATCAATACATGCATCGTTTAGAATTGGTTTCTCTTTCAATGCTACAGTCACATCAACGTCATACTCTTTGATCTTTTTTATAAGGATCTGGTCAAATACTATTTCTCCAATATTATCTGCAAGGTAAAGAACTGTTTTTGATATTTTCAACTCATTTTCAAGTTCCTTTGTATCATCGATGGTAGGATCCTTTTTCATTGTTTTGACTATTAATGTTTCCATATCCATTTCAAGTCCAAGAGCTCCAAAGTCTATGACATTACCCGCTATTGCTACTTTGACATAGCTTTCAAGTTTATTATTTTCAGCAAGAATCTTTTCGACTTGTGGTAAAAAATTTGCTGCTATATCATTCGATATTTCCCTCTCTTTACTATACGGATCATTGTTGCCTGTTTCATTTTTTATTGTTCTGTGTACTTCGGTACCAATAAAATTTGAAACTGCACCCCTACGATAAGTTTCTGAAACAAGCTTAACTACCTTTTCTGTTACATCCATCTTCAATGATTCATCATCTGTTGCAAGGTCTAATGCTTCCCTTGTCTGTCTTAAAAAACATGCAGCACATTCATAATGAACTTTCATATTATCACCATATTTTTAATTATTAGAATAATATTAATATCCTTCATTATTACTTGAATAATTATTTATTCAAATTTAAAGTTTTATTAAAATGTTGGAGCCTGTGATAGACACAGAATAAATATTATAAGCATGACAACAGCCATTCCTTTCCGCCATGATGTTATTGACGAAACATCATCCAGAGCACCAGGATGTTTTTTGTTAAGTACTAATATTAACATCATGAGTACAGCCATTGGATACCATCCAAGGATTAATGTTACGAGTACCCCTATTATAGATATTATTCTGTGAATTTTTTCGGTAAAAATTGATCTTACAATGTGTCCACCATCTAAAAATGCAACCGGCATGAGGTTAAGTAGAGTGACTACTATTCCCACCCACCCTGCAAACACAAGTGGATGAATTTGTAACGCATATCCTGAAGGTATAGGTGGCAACATAATGTACATTAATATACTTATTATGGGAGGATAGGACAGGGTTATAGTCTGGGATGCTATTGGCACTATTGTTGATAGATGTATACCAAGTATAAGTACTGGTATAGCCACTAAAATTCCTGCTATGGGTCCGCTGAACCCAAGATCAAACAGGGAATTGTTATCAGGAATTGGTGATTTAACATTAATAACCGCCCCAAATGTTCCTATTAACGTTGGAGCAGGAATAAAATATGGTAGGGTCGATTTAACTTCGTGTTTTCTGGCAGCGTAGTAGTGTGCTGTTTCATGGATTCCAAGTATACCCAACAGGGCAATTGCAAAGGCAATGCCATCAATTAAATTATGCCCAGCAAATGTATAACCTGCAAAGATAGTAGTGGCTACTGTTGCTATGAAAAGAATTACATTCATATGAATGCGGGATTCTCCAACCTCTGGTCTTTCAGCTATGCCTATCCTGTAACTTCCAGCATACCTACCCATAAATGGTATGTAACCAATAACATCAAGATCTTTGATTAAATTTGAAAATTTATCATAAGTGTAATCATTAACAACAAAAAAAGAACCCTCTGGAGTTGTTTGAAAACCTCCCACATCAAAGTATTTTGAGATGTGTTCCCGAATAAGATCGTAATCTTTCATTTGACATCTCCATAAAAAAAAACTTTAACAACAAATATGAAAATGATTTGACCTATATTATCCGCCATAAATTACTTGTATAACCTCTATTAAGTCACCATCTTCTATTAGTTCTTCATCAATCACTATATAATCATTTTTTTTAACAACAACTGTCTCTGACGCTATATCAATAATATCGAGGAGATTTTTTACAGTTTTATTCTCCGAAATTTCAATTAATTCTTCCTTTTCCCCGATGATAAGTTTTATTTTCATTAATTTTCTCCTGAATCTAATTATAAAAAGTTAATAAAATTATATTCACCAGCATTGGTTTAAACCTTCTTCTAAAATTAATCTTCAGAAAATATTCCTTCGAATATTGGGATTTGAAGTGAATATCAACATTCAAGTTTTAATCAATGAATCATTATTCTATTCAGCTCCCCAATCCTTAAAAAATGTGCATGCCTTACACAATCTAGCTGCAGTTGGTTCTCCACAATTTTCACAAACACCTACAATCGATTCTTGGGAGAATTCCCTTTTAAGTACAGGTTTCATCTTATCAAAACCCCTTAAAGTGGAGTACATTATAGTGGGATGTTCATTTGATAGTTGTTTTATGAAATTACCGACTTCTGCACGGAATGATTCACCTGCATAGGGACATCCGGCAAAGTGCACATCAAGTTCTCTGGCCACCACGTAAAGTGCAATTTCTTTTTCAGGTATTTCTCTTAGGGGTTTTATTTTTATTGTAAATCTACTGTTTCTCGTTTCAGATTTAACCCCAATACGAGTTAAATTCTGTATATTCCCTTCAAGATAGTTCATTACAATAGATTGAGTTTCATCGTCAAGATTATGTCCTGTAGCTATCTTGGTGGCCCCTTCCTCTCTTGCAACCCTGTTAAATATCCAGCGTCTAAAAACACCACAGTATGTGCATGCATTTCTCCTACCTTCCTTGACATTGTTTTTTGAAATTATATCGTCAAGCGTCATACCAAAGTATTCCTTGAAAGTTACAACCCTATGTTCAACACCAAGTTTTTTAGCATTTCTAGCAGCAATTTCGATGCCTTCCTCCCTATAACCACATATTCCCTCATCAATAGTTACTGCCATAAGATCTATTATATTCCTTTTTTTTAGAGAGTTAAGGATATCTAAAAGCATTACACTATCTTTACCGCCCGAAAGACCTAAAAGTACATAATCTCCCTTTTTTAACAGATCATATTTACGAATATCTTTTAAAACCTTTTTTTGGGTTGACTTTATGAAGCAGTCCTTACATAACTTCTGACCTGACTGTTTTTTTTTAATTATAATGTTGGGATTACCACACTTGTCGCATGAAATCATATTGTGTACTCCGAAAGGGTATTGAATTAATTATTTTTTTTAAATTGACTATTAATAAAATATTAATATATCTTCTTGAAAAGTGGAAAATCTTGTATATAACTTTTACCAACTTTAGATGCGATTTCGGCTCTCTCTAACTCTGAACCAAGGTAACTTGCATGTTCCATTCTAGAGATTAGACCTCTTTTGAGTATTTCATCATAAACAGCCTTAGCAGTTTTCCCCTTTACAACAATTTGGGGTTTCATTTTAAGATAGTGAACAGCCGTTATCTGACCATCTTCTACCATGATCTTGAAGCTTCCTGCAGGATCATGCTTAAATTTATAGTTTTCTTCTGCATTTACTACAGGAACATCAATATCTTCAATAATAAACTCGGGTTTTCGTTTATCCTTAAACAAAACCATATTTATACCCAGATCCTTTGGGATGGATCCTCTATTTTTGGCTAAAAACATCATATCTGAAGTTATTGAAAGTTCTTTGACACTGCCTATTGTTTTACCACTTTCTTCTGGAGTGAAAAGCACACTTGCACCGAGTTCCATTGCTATACCACCAAGAAGTGCATTTACTCCTACTGAGTCGGAATCCAAAAGTTCTGTAACGTTTCCCACACCAAAGAAAACTGGTTCTCTGTTTTTTTTCTTGAATTTATGACAAGCCATTATCGAATCAACAATGCTTCTGCTGTTGATGGGGTCTAATATAAGATCTGCTAAAACATCAATTTTATTACACTTCTGTCTTAATTCTTCAATGGATTTGACTTTATCGTCAACTGTTTCAGGCACCCAGTTTTTACTAAAATCTGTTGGAAGGATCACAGCAGGAATATTTCTATCTTCCAGATAGGGGATAACTTCTTCACAGTTACCATGATCAAGACTTAACACCATATCAACACCCGATTCTACAGCAGATTTAATTTCAACAGGGTCCAAACTATCTATACTTACTGCTACATCCAAGTGATTTTTCAGTAGTTTTACCATGTTAGGGATATGTTCATCAAGGGTTTCACCAGCAACCATACCTATGTCAACCATGTCTGCCCCTGATCTTACAAAATACTGGGCCCTTGCCAATAGTTCTGAATCTGTTAAAAATGGCGCGTTGACAATTTCAGCAAGTACTCTCATTGGAAAATCTTGTCCTACAGGTAAATTTCCAACTAGAATGTTTTCAGGTTTTTTAAGAAGCTTTAATCTCTTCTCCTTGTTCTGTTCAAAGTTTTCGATGAATAAAACAGCACGTTGACGTAATTCTTCCTCTATCAACTTATCAGCAGGTACAGTAGAAGACAGATCCAGTTGATCAATCATTTCAAGAACAATTGCAAGATCTGCTGCATCTGCAGGCCCTTTATAAGTTTTTACACCAGTTTTATCTGTTATATAACTTACATCCTTCCTGATCAAGCCGGGAGTTAATATCATATCATATGATTTCAAATCAAATCTACCGTCGAGATCTTTATATCTGGTTGAAGATTCATCATTATAAATACCATTTATATCATGATTTTCAAGTTCCCCCACTATCTTCTTAGGAGTTAAAAATGCAGCTATAGGTGTATTTACCACATGAACTCGAATATCATGCTTTGATTTAGCAGATTCCCTTTTCACAAGGGTACTTGCAAGTTTTGCTGTGACTATTAAAACCTTCATAACATTCCTCTTTCAATAAAATATACCTTGATCATTAACTATAAGATCGTTACCAACACGTATATATATTATAATTTATAATGATTAACTATGAGGGATGGAGGTAAAAGATGATTGAAGTTCGCTTTCACGGACGCGGAGGACAGGGGGCAGTTACAGCCGCAGAGATACTGGCAAAAGCCGCCTTTGAGGATGGTAAATATTGTCAGGCGTTCCCATTTTTCGGTGTTGAACGAAGAGGCGCCCCTGTTATGGCGTTTACAAGAATAGATGATAAACC
>Ga0224559_1000816_pt1 | contig 18695 bp, 11 predicted proteins | sample 714S33034metaG_FD_180676 | JGI IMG/M metagenome (GOLD analysis project Ga0224559, IMG submission 180676) | Peat soil microbial communities from Stordalen Mire, Sweden - 717 S3 30-34 | ecosystem: Environmental > Terrestrial > Soil > Wetlands > Peat | place: Sweden: Norrbotten County, Stordalen... | reverse complement strand
CCAAAGCAATACGAAGCTTGCGCCACGGTGGCATTGCGCCAGGGATCTCCATCCTCGCTCAACATGGAAGCGCCGGAGCCAAGCGCTATTGCATCGCTTCTTTCCGCGCCGTTGCAACTGGAGACGCTGGCGGACGTGCTTCGCAGTGATCGGCTGGCCTGGCGAGTCATTACCGAGTTGAAGCTGTACCAGGAACCGGGATTCATGGGCAGTTTCGCGCAGAAGTTCCCCGGCTTTCACGCGGAGGCGCCCGGTGTGGATGCCCAGGCGTACTTGCTGGAGAGGTTTCAGAAGCGGCTTCATGTGCAGTCGGTGCCGCGAACGCTGCTGATAGCAATCCGTTTTCGCTCAAAGGACGCAGCCTTGTCGGCCGCCGTAGTCAACACCCTGATTCGCGATTACCTCCAGCAGGAGAGCGACTCGCGGATTGAGGCTACGGTGAAGGCTTCGGATTGGCTTGAAAGCCAGCTCAAGGATCTGAAGGAACAGATGGACCGGCAGAATGAGCGCCTGACTGCGTTCCAGACTGCGCATGGCATCCTCGGCACCACCGGGACGCAGGCCAACGGGCAGCAGCCGGAAGCGCAGCACAGTTCGCTACTGCTTGAAATCGACGAGTTGGGCCGGCAGTTGGCGTCAGCCACCAGCGATCGCGTTTTGCGCGAGGCCCAATACCGGGCCGCTGCGCGGGGCGATCCGGAGCTGGTGGTCGCTTCCGATCCTAACCTGCAGAATGAAGGCGGCGGTTTTGCCACGGCGCTGCTCATCCAGATTCACTCGCGCGAGAGTGAACTAAGGCTCGAACAGGCACAGTTGAGCACGGAGCACGGTCCGAACTTTCCCAGAGTGGTCGAAATTCGGCAGCTATTGCAGGATCTCGACCGGCAGAAGCGGCGCGAAGATGCCCGGCTGGTCGACCAATTCCGCAGCGCCTGGCAAACTGCCACGGATCACGAGGAGTTGGTGCGCAAGAACCTGAGTACCCGCACCGCCGCGGGGTTGAAGCTCAACGACGCCGCGGCCGATTACGCCGTGATGCGCGAGGAGGCCAATTCCAGCCACGAAACCTACATGAGAGTGGTGGGGAAGATAGCGGAGGCGGGAATGGCTGCCGGCATCCATAGTTCAAGCATCTCGGTGGTGGATTCCGCGCGTCAGCCCGTGAAGCCTGTTACTCCCGATCCGTTGCTCTATTTGGCAATCACATTTTTTGTCGCGCTTTGGGTGGCGGTGGGAGGCGCTCTCTTGATGGAATCGCTTGGCAGTTCACAGATTCGTAGCGTAGTTGTGCTGGTTGCAACGATTTTGACCCTTGCAACGGCCCGCGGGCAGGCGCCGACACCCAGTACCTCGGGCCTGCCGACCGGCGTGGTGCGCTTGCCCCCCACGGAGGAGAGGCAGATCCTGCCCAATCCCAAGGAAGCCCCCGCGGTATGGAATAGCCCAGCGGGTGCAAACCAGACAGGGACGCAACCGGCTCTACCGCAATACCAGTTGCCGATGGCTGCTCCCATCGGCCCTGGCGACACGTTGGACGTAAGTGAGTACCACACACCGGAGTTTCATTCTGCGGTGCGGGTTTCCAAGACAGGCACTGTCACGCTGCCGATGGTGCAAGAAATTGAAGTCGGCGGATTGGACGAGCAGGGCGCCGCGCACGCAATTGACGCGGCTCTGGTGGCCAAGGGCATGCTTCTCCATCCACAGGTCTTCGTGGTGGTGACTGCTTACGTCGGCCAGGATGTGAGCGTGCTGGGAGAAGTGGCGCGCCCGGGCGTCTATCCCTACACCATTCACCATCGATTGCTCGACCTGATTTCGGCTGCATCCGGGTTGGGGCCCAATGCCGGCCGCCTGGTGAACGTGTTTGAGCGCAACGATCCAAAGACTCCGCATCCGGTGGTACTTGATCCCAGTGGAACCGACACCCGCACCGACCATAACCCGGAATTGAGTCCGGGAGACACCGTTCAGGTGAGCCGCGCGGGACTGGTTTACGTGATTGGCGATGTGGTTCGGCCGGGAGGATTCCCGGTGGACCCGGCGCAGGGGCTGACGGTGGTGCAGGCGCTCTCGCTGGCCTGGGGCCAAAGCCAGAACGCATCCAACAAGGCTCTGCTGATCCGCGAGCAAAAGGGCGGCCGGACCCTGACCACGCTGAACCTCCGCCGCATGATCCATGGCGAGGATCCCGACCTGCCAATCCGCGATCGGGACATTCTTTTCGTGCCCGATTCGATGGCCAAAAACCTGTGGAACAAGAGTCTGGAAGCGGCCATCCAGTCGGCGATCGGCGTCACCATCTATGCGGGTCTGGTTTACTCGCAGAGGTTCTGAACATGCGCCGCATTGCGTGGGTCTTGTTGCTGGCGTTCGCATTCGTGATTCCATGGGAATACTCCCTGGATACGGGTGAACCGTCGGGCAACGTTGCGCGAATTCTAGGCTTGCTGCTTATCCTGGTCGCAATCCCGGCCGTCTTTCATGCCGGGCGGTTACACACTCCTGGGCCCATGCAATGGGTGGTGCTGGCCTTCTACTTGTGGTTCTGCTGCTCCTATTTCTGGACGATTTCGACGTCGGCCACGCTCGACAGGATGCGCGGCTACTTTCAGGAGATGATGGTCGTCTGGCTGGTCTGGGAGTTTGCCGAAAGCCCCCGCGACTTGCGCTCACTATTGCGCGCATACGTAGCCGGGTCGTGGGTGCTTGCGTTGCTCACGCTGGTCAACTTTGCTTCGATGGACGCGATGATCGCGGGCCAGATTCGATTTGTGGCCCAGGGACAGGATCCGAACGACGCGGCCCGCTTTCTCGATCTTGGATTTCCCCTGGCGGCAGTGCTCTTCGACGGCGAGCACCGATGGCTGGGGCGTTTGCTTGCGCTGGGCTATCTGCCGCTGGGACTGCTCGCCGTTCTGCTGACGGCCTCGCGAGGAGGATTTCTGACTGCCGTGGCAGCGTTGCTTGGCTGCGGCATTCTGCTGGCTTGTGGCCATGGCCGGAGAGCGGTCGCGGGAGCTTTCGCCCTCTCGGCAATCGCCGCGGCGCTGTGGCTGATCGTGCCCCGTGACACCATTGCGCGCCTGGCCACGATCTCAGAGCAAGCGCAGGGCGGCAACTTGAACGATCGAGTGAATATCTGGACCCTCGGCTGGCATGCGTTTGCTCAGGCGCCATTGCTTGGCTACGGAGCGGGCACATATGTGACCGCCGCGGGCCTCGCGCCTATCGATACGGCTCACAACACTGCCCTTTCCATCCTGGTTAACGGGGGGCTGTGCGCGTTCTTTCTGGCGGTCGCGATCGTTGCATTGGCCGCCGGCTCGATCGGAAAAACCCGTGGGCCGCTGCGGCTTGCGCTTGCAACCACGCTGCTGATCTGGGCGATTGCATCGCTGGCCGCTACGGTTGAGGAGAGCCGGACGACATGGCTATTGCTGGCCCTGATTGCACTGGCCGGGCGGCTTGCCGGGGAAGATCCGGAGGGCCTTGCCGCGCATTTCTCCGATGTCCGGCCTTCGCCGCAACTCGCAATGGCCCGGTGGTGGCCTGAATCCGCGTTGACATGTTTGCGCCTGGAGGTGGGCATTCCCACTGGAGCAGATCAATCCTGTCCTCGAGTGAGCCAAGAGATGGAGACACGACGGCGCCGGTGGGATGCTGAAGATCGTGAGTTGCTCGCTGCTGCAGAGTCGCGAATTGGGGACGCCGGCTCGGAGAGTTCGCCACAGTTTTCGGAAAGACTTGTCTCAGGGCAATTTCCGGGTCGTGCCCAGGCACAAGCCGGAAAGCAGTCGGCAGCACTTGTACTGGGGGCTCTTGTAATTGTGGCAGTGGGCGTTTCCATGAGGAGCAGGAGAGCCCAACGAGAAGTTTAGGCGGCGCGCATAAATGAGTGCTTCAACTGGGTGGCGCTGTGTCAGGGCACGACTTTAGTCGTGCCGCAAAATCCCAGAGAGAATGTGGGCTTTAGCCCCTGCGGGAAAAGGGTATGCTCACTGAGGAATCCTGAAAACTATGCCTCAGGGGCTAAAGCCCAGCATTCAATCTTGCAGCGTGTGCGGCACGACTGAAGTCGTGCCCTGACACAATCAGGTGAAGCTGTTATTTATGCGCAATGCCTTAGGCCGTTACTTGGGCCATCCGCACATTGAAAGCTCGATCCCTGCCGCCATGTTTCCCATCCCCCAAATCGGGCGAATGTTCACCGGCGTGAGCACCAATCGCCGCATCTTTCGCGCCGCTGCATCGGTGACCCTTGCAGGGATTCTGGTGAAGGTGGTCGCGACCTTCAAGGAGATTGCCGTTGCCGGGGTCTATGGCCGCTCCGACGCTATGGATGCGTACCTTGCGGCGATGCTGATTCCCGCCTTGCTTGTAAACCTGATCTCCGAGTCGATGAACCAGGCACTGGTTCCGACGCTGATTCGGGTCAAGGAACGGGAGGGACAGGAGCGCGCCCAGGAGTTGCTCTCCAGCTCGATGCTGTGGATGTGCATGCTGCTTGCTTCAGCCACGGCCATCATGGCCTTGACGGCGCGCGGCTTCTTCCCTCTGATTGCGTCGCACTTTTCGCCGGCCAAGCTGGACCTCTCGGTGCGCATCTTCTACGCTCTGCTTCCCATGGTGCTGATTACGGGAATCGCCACCAACTGCACCGCGGTTCTGAACGCTTTTGGCCGTTTTGCCGTGCCCGCGCTGGCGGTGATAGTCAACCCGGCGGCCATCATCCTGGGAGCTTTGCTGCTGAGCGGGCGGCTGGGCATCTGGGCCGTGGTTTATGCGACCCTGGCGGGCGCGCTGCTTCACGCGGGAGTTGTGGCGTGGATGATGGAGTCCCAGGGCTTCCGATTCCATCTGCGCTGGCATGGCATGACCGAAGCCACGCGCGAGGTTGCATTTCAATACGGGCCGGTCTTGCTCAGTGCGCTAGTGGCTTCAGGAGGCCTGCTGGTGGACCAGTCGATGGCCGCCATGCTGCCGGCGGGCAGCGTCTCGGCCCTGGTATATGCCAACCGATTCGTGAGCGTGATTCTGACGCTGTTTGCCGGCGCGGTTTCAACGGCGGTGATGCCCTACTTCTCGCGCATGATCGCATTTGGGGATTGGGCGGGTTGCAGGCACACCCTGCGCACCTGGGTCCGCCTGACGGCATTGGTCTCCGCGCCCGTCGCGATTGCGATGATCGCCGGTTCGCACCTGCTGATCCGGATTACGTTCCAACACGGCGCATTCGGGCCGCGCGATACCGCCGTGGTCACGCCGGTGCTGGCCATGTACGCCATTCAGATTCCGTTCTTCGTGACCAGCCGGGTCTTCTACCGCTTCCTGGTTGCCATGCGCCGCACCGATCTCATCTTCTACTGCGGCGCCATCAACCTCGTTCTCGACATTGTGCTCAACCTGATTCTCATGCACTGGTTCGGCGTTGCCGGAATCGCGCTTGCCACCTCCCTGTGGACCGTCAGCACGTTCCTGTTCCTCTGGTACTGGACATGGAGGCTGCTGCCTCGGACTGTTGCCGAAGGAGCTTAAAGTCAGTTTAGGAACGTGGTTGGAATTCGCGGTTACGGTAGGTCAGGGCTTCAGCCCTGACAATCAGGCCGCAAACCATGCTGGCCTTTAGGCCCTGAGGTATGCTCTTATTCCAAACACCTGAACCTCAAGGGCTAAAGCCCGCTCCGACTTTGTTGACGTTATACCAGGGATGAATCCCTGGTCTACCGTCCGAACGAGTTCTCCGCAGCCCATTAATCCACGTGTCCCCAGCGCATCGGCCTGGGGTTGCTTTCCAGCAGGCGGCAGTAAAGCGCCTCCCACCGGTCAAGAACCGTATCGAGACTGAATCGCTCCATCACAAACAGGCGCGCGCGCTCGCCCATTGCGCGTCGCTCCCGCGCTGGGAGCCGCACCATCCTGGTCATAAACTCACCGAGGGCGCTGGAATCGCCGGCTGGGGTCAGCCAGCCGGTCTGCCCATCCAGAATGACCTCCGGGGTGCCGGGAACGCAAGTAGCCACGGCAGGCAAGCCGCAGGCAGCAGCCTCGAGAAGTCCCATCGGAAGCCCCTCCCAGCGGGAGGAGAGAACAAATCCATCCGTGGCCTGCATCCACCGCCTCACATCCGGCACGAAGCCCAGAAAACGGACGCGATGTTCAAGACCAAGTTTCCCGGCGAGTTGAATCAGTTCGCCTTGCAGAGGCCCCGCTCCGGCGATCATGAGCCGTGCAGGCTCCGGAACCTGCGCCATGGCCGCCAGGAGGGTTGGATAGTCCTTGACCGGCTCCAGCCGGCCGACTGCGAACCAGAGAAACTCCCGATCGAGTCCAAGCTCCAGGCGCACTGCCTCCCGGACCGTCGGATCAAATCGCCAGAAGTTCCCATCGACCCCGTTGGACAGGACGATGAGTTTGGCTTGACTCACCATCGAGCAAGACAGGTGCGTAACCGCGGCGGCCTGGCTGACGGCGGTGACTCGATCAACGAGCCACCCGCTCCACCGGTAACCCAACTTCCGGCCCATGGTGCCTGTTGAAGAGCTGTGCAGCGTGTCGACGATAACTCGGACAGGTGCGGCCAGCCTCGACCAGCGCGCCAGCCATGCGGCATGGGGCAGATGAGCGTGAACCACGTCGGGGGTTTCGCGGCGAAGCCAGCGGTTGAACCGAATCCATCCGCGCGGGTCGGCCAGGCCCTTGCGCATCCGTAGGGGCATAAAGCCGGCTCCCGCGGCGAGCAACTCGGCGGCCGCATCGCCTCCGCCGCCTGAGAGCGCCACAACGCTGACCTTCCAGCCGCGCCGGCGCAGTCCTTTGGCAAGCAGAATGACCTGGCGCTCCGCGCCGCCGATGCGGTCGAGGCCGGGAATGACCAGGGCAACATGGCTCATTGTGGACGCTCCCGGATTCTCGTGTAACTCCAATGGGCAACTTCCGGTTTGAGCAGAACCGTTTCGATCAGGCTCTCATAGGCGTGAATTGCGCGGGCCAAGCGAAACTTTTCGATGAAAGCGTGCGCAAAGCGCTCGCCGGGCCCCAAGATTCGAAGTGCCGCGAGAAGCGTGGCGGCTAACGCTTGGGCAGAAATCTCTTTGGCTAACCAGGCGCCAGGCTGATCGCGCAGTAGGTCGCTTACACCGCCGGAGGCAGGCAAGGCCACGATGGGAAGCCCGGCGGCGGCGGCTTCGAGCAGGGCATTGGGCATGCCTTCGTGCCGCGAGGAAAGCACAAACAACGAAGCGCTTTGAAAGTACACCGCTGGATGGTCAACATGACCGGAAAAACGCACGGCGGGCTGCAAACCCAGATCGCGGCACTGGGTTTGCAAGCACGCTTCTTCAGGGCCGCAGCCGACGATCAATAGATCGGCGTTTGGGAACTGCTGGCGCACGGTTGCCAGCGCCTGCAGCAGAAGGTCGAAGCCCTTTTCCTTTGAAAGTCTGCCAACTGCGAGCAGATGCGGCCCCCGAGCTGCCAGGGCCGTCTCCGGCCAGCGAGACGGATTGTCCCTCGCGACGATTCGGATAGCTTCTATGTCCAGGGGATTTGAAAGGACCGCAAGCCGTTCCGGCCGGATGCCGAGTTGGTCGATGAGGTCTCTGGCCATCGCGTCTGTCTGGCAGATGACGCGGTCGGCCCGGCGGTAGAGCAACCGATAGAGCAGGCGCGTATATCCGGGCAGATTTCCCAAGGACAGCGCGGCCGAGACGGTTCCATTTTGCCGTACCAGGACGTGGGTTCCGCGGGGGAAAAACGGCCGCAGCAGCAGCACCAGGAAATTCAAATGGAACATTCCCGAGAGGATCACATCCGGTTTGAGCCGGCGGACGAGCAGGAGCAATCTGAATGCAGCGGCGCGAACACGCGGAACTCCGAGTGGATGGACCTGGACCCAGGAAGGCATAACTTCAGGCCCGATTTGGGACTGCGTGACCAGCCCCAGGTGCAACTCGTACTTCTCGTGGGAGAGTCCTCGCGCCAGCAGCGATGTAACCTGCTCGGCTCCGCCGCCGCCCAGGTGGGGGATGAGCAGCAGAACCCTCGGATTTGGCTTGATGGGCATGGAGCTGCCTGCTTGAGAGCAAGGCGAGTATAAGCCACTGAATCAATGCATTCGCGCTGCACGATACCTTCGTTTTTGCTCCGTCACTTTCCGAACTGTGCAGAACTGATACAGTGACTTTGCTTTCTCTAATTACCTGCACGAGAACTCGATGTGGGTTTCGGGAAGGCGCCCGTTTTGGGGCTGCGGCCCCGTTGGTTTCATCTGATTCAGTTTGGGGGAAAAATCATGACGAACCTACACCTCTGCGCTGCAAGCCGATTTCATTTCGTGTTCCGAGAACATGACTTGAAACCGCAGAGAGCGAAGGTCGTCCCATGTATGTCTCCGAAGCGCGTCAGTCAGTCCCTGTACTGCGTACTCACCCATCACAGTTCACACCTCACATCGTCGTAGGCATCACTCACCCACAAACCTGTCTCAATCTGACCGGGCGTTTGCGCGCGTTGCGCGAAGCGGGCTTTCGCGTGACGCTCGTCTCCAGCCCCGGAGAAATGCTGGAACGTATGGCAGCGAGCGAGGGGATCGAGTCGATTGCCCTTTCGATTCAACGGGAGATCAGACCCATTGCGGATCTCATTTCATTGCTGCGGCTTTGGTGGCTGCTGCTCAAGCTCAGGCCGGACATGACGGAATTCAGCACGCCCAAGGCAGGGCTGCTGGGGACATTGGCGGCCCTGTTTGCGGGGGTGCCGGAGCGTGTTTATATGCTGCGCGGGCTCAAGGTTGAAGGCACGACAGGCTTCAAGCGACGCATTCTGCTGGTTGCGGAGCGGGTAGCATCGGCCTGCGCGCAGGTTGTGCTTTGCAATAGCCGGAGCATGCGTGCCGAAGCAATCGCACTTGGCCTGGCGCCTGCGGCCAAGCTGAAACTGATCGGGGACGGCAGCACCAACGGGGTCGATGTGGAGCGATTCTCGCCAGGCCCGAGCAGCGTGCGAGACCGGCTCGGCCTTTCCGCGAAGGCCCCTGTTTTAGGTTTTGTGGGCCGGTTGACCTGCGACAAGGGGCTACCTGAGTTGATGGAGGCTTTCAAAACCATTCTTCATGCCGAACCGGACGCGCATTTGCTCCTGGTGGGTTGGTTCGATGCCGCGGAAGACGCGTTGAGCGCCGACCTTCGCGTCAGGATCGAAAGTCATCCGCGCGTTCATTGTGTCGGGTTTGTGGCCGATACTGTACCCTACTACCGCGCCATGGATCTGATGGTCCTGCCCACCCGGCGGGAGGGATTTCCCAATGTCGTGCTGGAGGCTGCGGCGACCGGCATTCCGGTCATCACGACGATTGCCACAGGATCGCGCGATTCCGTAGTGCCTGAAGTGACCGGCCTGCTGATACCTCCCGGTTACCCGGAGGCCATCAGCGAAGCAGTGCTCAGCCTGCTCCGCAATCCGGAGAGACGCCGGCGCATGGGTGAGGCAGCACGGGCGTGGGTGATTGAGCATTTTGCGAACCAGCGAGTTCTGGGGCTGATCACCGCGTTTTACAAAAGCCTTCTGGCGCCGGCTCTACAGCGGAACCTGGGGAGCATCGTTACGGATTTGGCTGCTGCGCCACGCTGAGGCCCGGAGTTGTGGTCTGCACGGAAGGCGCTTGCAGGGTGTGTGCTCCAGCCTCCGCGGCGCGCAGCACCTCGCCGGGGGCGATGCCCAGAATAAGGGTGGCGGCAACCGCGAAAAACAGGGCCGCTCCAACAGCGACGCCGACCTGCGGCGCAGCGGCGGTTTCATCGGCACTGTTGCCAGGAGAACGCTGTGCCGCGACCAGGGCCAAACGCAGATAATATGCCGCCGCCAATCCCGAGTTGAGCAGACCGATGATGGCCAGGGCTATCGCGCCGCCGCTGACCGCGGTCGAGAAGGAATAGAATTTGCCGAAAAAGCCGCCGGTGAAGGGAATTCCCACCAAGGAGGCGAGGAAGAAAACCAGCAAGCTTCCCAGCAATGGAGAACGATAGATCAGTCCACGATAATCCTCGATCATGGGCAGTTCTTCGTCGTATCCGCTAACTAGCGTAATCACGGCAAAGATGCCGACGTTCATGGCCGCGTACGCCGCGGTGTAGAAACTGGCGGCGGCAATGCCGCTGTTTCCGAGCCCGGCGAAGGCCGCCAGCAGGTAGCCGGCGTGGGCGATGGAGGAGTAGGCGAGCATCCGCTTGACGTTCTCCTGGCGCAGCGCGGCCAGATTGCCCACAGTCATGGAAAGGACGGCGATGATCCAAAGCAACGGTGACCAGAGCCCGTGAAGGCTGGGGAACATCTCATAAACCACGCGCAGCAGCAGCGCGAAGGCGGCTGCCTTGGGTGCGGTTGAGAGCAGCGCGACCACGGGTGCGGGAGCGCCCTCGTACACGTCGGGCGTCCACACATGAAATGGCGCAGCGGAAACTTTGAAGAGGATGCCGACCAGCATGAGCGCCAGACCCGCCAGAACAAACGAATGATTCTGGGCTGTGGGGGCTAGATGGGCGATCTCGTAAATTTGAGTGGTGCCGGTGGCGCCAAAGATCAACGCGATGCCGTAGAGAAGGAAGGCGGTGGCAAAAGAGCCGAGCAGAAAGTACTTGATGGCGGCTTCCGGCCCGCGTCCGGTGTTCTTGCGGTAGCCAGCCAGGATGTACGTGGAGATGGACGAGATTTCGAGAGCGATGAAGACCACCAGCAGCTCGACCGCGCCGGTGAGCAGGCACATGCCCACAGCGCCGAAGACGACCAGCGCGTAGAATTCGCCTTGATGATGGCTGTCCTCCGGAAGCGTGTCGAGCGAGAGCAGAAGAGCAACCAGCACGATGCCGCAGATAAGCACGTGAAAAAAGATGGTGAAGGCGCTGGTTTCGACCGTCGAGAAAAAGCCCGTTCCCTGGGGCAGGGAGAGCTGCCAGAGACTGGCCCAGAGAGCCAATGTCGTTCCAATCGCGGCCACCCAGCCGAGCGGACGGCGCGGCAATCCGGAAGGCAGCGAGGCATCGATAAACATGACGGCTACACCCGTGAGGGTGAGGATGACCTCGGGAAGGATGCGGTAGATGTCGGGAACTGAATTCACCGCTGGCCCTCCCCGTGAGATGAATTGGGTGTGACTACTACCTGCAGGTATCGCACCTCATTACGAGGCTGCGGGCCTACGCCCGTCTCGATCGACGGCAGCCAGAGCGACGGCGCCAACCCCATGACCAGCATGAGGACAGCCAAAGGACATAGGACGGCCAGTTCCTTGAATTGAAGGTCACTAGCCGGCTTCGATTTGGTCAGTTCGCTCTCCGGTCCGTAGAAAATGCGCTGGACGAGCCAGAGCATGTAGGCCGCGCCGAGAATTACGCCGAGCGAAGCGGCAATCGCCCAGCCTCGGCTCACGCCGATAAAGGTGCTGGAGAGGATCAGGAACTCGCCGACGAAGTTATTCAGCATGGGCAGCCCGATCATGGCGAGGGAGGCGATGACAAAGAGCGTAGCGGCACGCGGCAGCCTGGCGGCAACCCCGCCATAGGCGGAAATCTGGCTGGTGGCGTAGCGATCGTAAAGAAATCCGAGCAGCAGAAACAGCGCGCCGTCGACTATGCCGTGGTTGAGGATCTGGTAGACGGCCCCGGCAGAGCCGGTAAAGGTGAAGCCGTAGATGCCCAGCGTGATCAGGCTGAGGTGGCTCAGTGCGGCAAAGGCAAGCAAGCGCCAGAAGTCGCGCTGCACAAGCGCGAGACACGCGCCGTAGAGGATGCCGATGACCGCAAGTGCGATCAGCCAGGGAGCTACCGCCCGCGCCTGCACAGGAAAGAGCCCAATGTGGAAGCGCAGCATCGAATAAAGTCCAAGCTTGCCGGCCACCACCATGGCCAGCGCCACCGGAGCCTCACTGAAAGTATCCGCAAGCCAGCCGTGAAGCGGGAACACAGGTACCTTGACGGCAAAGGCCAGCAGGAATGCCAGAGAAGCCCAGTAGATGGGTCCAGCGGGGAAGTTCCCGTGGGCAATGAGTATCTGTAGCGTGACAAAGTCGAAGCTGCCTGTCTTCGCGTAGAGCCACAGGATTGCGACCAGCAGCGGCGCGGACGGAATGAACGTGAACAGGAAAAACTTGAGAGCAGCCTTGGGGCCATCCTTGCGCCCGTACATGGCGATCAAGATGGCCATGGGCACCAGCGACAGCTCCCAGAAGGCGTAGTAGAGCATCAGGTCGAGGGAGACGAAAACGCCGAACATGGCCGTCTGCTGCAGCAGGAAGAGCACGAAAAAGATCTTGCGGCGCTCGGTGATGGCGTTCCAACTGGCGACCACGCCGATGGGCGCGAGCAGGCCGGTCAGAACAACCAACCAGAGGCTCAGACCGTCCACGCCAACGTGGTATGAGATTGCTGGATTCTCGACCCAGAGTGTGTTGATCACAAATTGGAAGCCGCCTTGGCCGAGAACAAAGTGTGCCGGCAGATGGAGCGTGAGGCCAAAACTGAAGAGGGCGGTCAGCAAGGCGATCCAGTTGGGCAGCTTGGCCCGATCGGGGACAAGCGCCACCAGCAGCGCTCCAGCGAGCGGGACAAGGACGATCCAGGTGAGAATCGAATTATCGATCGCGTTCATTCTCTAGTGCCCCGCCACGCCGAAATGAATTGCCGTTAGACTGGCCAGCACCGTCGACCAGGGAACCACAACAAAGAGCAACACCGCCGCCGCGCCCGCAACGAGCCAAGCCGCATAGGAACGAAGATTGCCGGACTGCCATTGCTGCAGAAGCGCTCCGAAGAATTTTCCTGTACCGCCAAGCAGCCACGCTGCGCCGCCCAGCAAACCACTGTCTACGAGCCCGCCCAGCAGATACCGGGAGGTGAGCAGCAGCGGCTTAACCACAATTGCGCCATAGAACTCGTCGACGTAGTACTTGTTGGCCAGGAGCTTGTAACTGCCGGGAAAATCAGCAGCGAGTTTTGCCGGACTATCCGATCCTTGCTTGTAGAACAAGTGAGCAACTGCCCAGCCGAGGATCGCTACGCCGACGGCGGCGATGCTCAGTGTCAGCTCAAGATTCGCGCCGCCCGCCTCGGCGGTTCGCACGCCAACCGAAGGAGCCAGGAATGCAGCGAAGCGTTCGATACCGATCCAGCCGCCGCAGATGGACAGCAGGCCAAGAATCACGACGGGTATGAGCATCGACCAAGGAGTGGCGCGATGATGTTCATTTGTGCCGCGCGACTTGCCCAGAAACGCCAGATACCAAAGGCGGAACATGTAGAACGAGGTCAGCAGCGCCGTAACCAGGCCGGCAAACCACAAGACCTTCCCACCCGTGCCTTGCACATAGGCGGCGTAAAGGATCGCATCCTTGGAGAAGAAGCCGGCGAATGGAAAGATGCCTGCAATGGCCAGGACGCCAACGGTGGTCACGGCAAACGTGACAGGAAGCTTCTTCCACAAACCGCCCATCTTGCGCAGGTCCTGCTCGCCGCCGATGGCGTGAATCACCGATCCTGCGGCAAGAAAGAGTAGCGCTTTGAAGAACGCGTGGGTCACCAGGTGAAAAATGCCGGCCGAGTAAGCCGCAACGCCGCAGCCGAGGAACATGTAGCCGAGCTGCGAGATGGTGGAATAGGCCAAGACGCGCTTGATGTCGTTCTGGACTAAAGCTATCGTCGCGGCAAAGAGAGCCGTAGCCGCGCCGACGACGGCTACCACGCCAAGAGCAAATGGCGAGTGGTCGAACAAGACATGCGTTCGCGCGATCATGTACACGCCGGCGGTGACCATGGTGGCGGCGTGGATGAGCGCGGAGACGGGCGTGGGGCCCTCCATCGCGTCGGGCAGCCAAATGTAGAGCGGGAGTTGCGCGCTCTTGCCGGTAGCGCCGAGCAGCAGGCATAGCGCAATGACGGTGAGAATGCCGCCTTGCCAGGCAGGATTTAAGGCGAGTCTAGCGCCAATCTCGCTGAAGGTGAGCGTGCCGAAGTTGGCCAGCAGCAGAAACATTCCGAGCAGGAAGCCGAAGTCTCCGATGCGGTTGACGATGAATGCCTTCTTGCCCGCGTCGGCCGCTGAGGTCTTTTGGAAGTAGAAGCCGATCAGCAGATATGAGGCCAGACCGACGCCTTCCCAACCGACAAACATCACCAGGGCATTGCCGGCCAGCACCAGCACGGTCATGAAGAACAGGAAGAGGTTCAGATAGGAGAAGTAGCGCGCGTAACCTTCTTCGTCGCGCATGTAGCCGACGGAGTAGATGTGGATGAGGAACCCGACGCCGGTGACGACCAGCAGCATCACCAGCGAAAGCTGGTCTAGGACGAAGGTGAAGTCGATTTGAAGCGTGCCGATGTTGATCCAGGGGCCGAAAGTCTCGACGTAAGGGTGAAAAATGGAGCATGGTGGACACGGGGGGCATCCTGGCGGGCACTGAATGTGAGTGAAAATGTAGACGCCTGCGGCCGCAACCAGCACCACGGCAAACGCCGCTAGCGGCGCGAGCAATGCGAACGTGGTCACTAACGCCTTAGGCAGCCGTCGTCCGAGAAGCCCGTTAATCAGGAATCCCGCGAAGGGCAGCAGCGGAATCAGCCAGAGATGGAACAAGGAATTCATAGTTTCATCAAGTCGATGCGGTCGACGGCCAGGGTTGCACGAGCGCGAAATACAGCAATGATGATGGCCAGTCCCACTGCAGCCTCCGCCGCAGCCACCATCATCACGAAGAAGACAAAGATCTGCCCCTTCACCGCATGCCACTGGTGGGCGAAGGTCACAAAAGAGAGATTGACGGCGTTGAGCATGAGCTCAATGGACATGAAAACAGTAATGAGGTTGCGCTTGATGAGAAAGCCGATGACGCCGAGCGAAAACAGCACCGCGCTTAGAAGCAGATACCAGGAAAGCGGAACGTTTTGCGAGAGGAACGAGTTCACTTGCCGGCCTGCCTTTCTCGATCTCCGTCGGGGTCTCCGTGGCCGTGACGGGCCAGCGCAACCGCGCCCAGAATCGCGATGAGGATGAGCACCGATGTGACTTCGAAGGGCAGCAGCAGTTCGTGAAAAAGAACGCGGCTCAGGTCTTCTGTGGAGGTGATGCCGTCTGCCAGCGATGCCACGCCCAAACCTTGCGCCTTGATGATGACGGTGGAAAGGACGGCCAGGATGGCCACCACTGCGGGAAAGCCCACGGCACGCCACACGCGGCTGCCCATGGTGCGCTCCTCGCGGCCGGCGTTCAGCAGCATAACCACGAAGGTGAAAAGGACCATGATTGCGCCGGAATAGACGATGACCTGCGCGGCGGCCAGAAACTCCGCGCCCAGCAGCAGGTAAAGCACGGCCAGCGAGGTCATCACCACGATCAGCGAGAGGGCGCTGTTAATGGGATGGCTCTGGAGCAGCAGGTTGATGGCCCCGGCCAGGCAGAATCCGGCAAACAGCAAGAACAGGAGAAGGTGCATTTTACCGTCGCGTGCGGGTTAGGGCAGGATCAAAAAGAACCTGCGATTGAGGGGAAAAACCAAGGAGCGAACCGCACTGCTTTCGCGATTGGCCCCGGGAAATCCTTCCCGATTGTAACTCAGCGATGAGCCAGCCAAGGCTCGCCGCCGCGAGGTTCAGGAAGGCGGGTGATAGGCGAACCAAAGGCTCGTTGCCACAATATTCAAGATGGCAAGGGGCATCAGGTATCGCCAGCCGAAGTTCATCAACTGGTCATAGCGAAAACGGGGCAGCGTCCCCCTGACCCAGACGTACAGAAACAGGAAGCAGAAGACTTTAAACACAAACCAGAAGATCGGCAAAAAAGCATGGACAAAGATGTTTTCCGGCGGAGGCATCAGGTCGCCCAAAGGACTGGTCCAGCCGCCAAAGAAAAGAAGCGTGGCCACGCAGCCCACCATAATCATGTTGGCGTACTCGGCCATGAAGAACATGGCGAACTTCATTGAGCTGTATTCGACGTTGTATCCGCCGGCCAACTCGCTCTCCGCCTCGACCAGGTCGAAGGGCGAGCGGTTGGTCTCCGCATAGGCTGCCGTCAGGTAGATGAAGAAGGCTACAAACTGCAGTCCGCCGAAGATGTTCCAGGTGACGATGCCTTTGGTGGCCTGTTGCTCGACAATCACGCGCAAATTGAGTGAGCCGGCGCGAAGCACCACGCCCACCAGCGAAAGCCCCAGCGCAAGCTCGTAGCTGATCAACTGCGCCGAAGACCGCAGCGAGCCAAGCAAGGAGTATTTGTTGTTCGACGACCAGCCGGCCAGCGCAACGCCATAGACGCCGATGGAAGTGACGCCCAGGATCACCAGCAAGCCGATGTTGACGTCCGAGATATCGAACAGGTGCGCGCCGGCGGGCCCAACGTTGGGTTCGCCAAAGGGAACCACGGCAATCGATGTCAACGCGCAGCCCAGGGCGATGATGGGCGCGAGCAGATAGAGTGGTCTGTATACCCCGGTGGGGATCAGGTCTTCTTTGAGGAAGGATTTTGCACCGTCTACCAGGGGCTGCAACAGGCCGAACGGGCCCACCCGGCTCGGCCCCCAACGATTCTGGATGCGGCCCACCAGCTTGCGCTCCAGCAGCACGGTGTAAGCGACGCCCAGCAGCAGCACCACCGTCACCACGGCAACCTTGAGCAGGCTCCACAGGAAAAATTGCAGTAACGTCACTTGCCCTTAGCCTTTCTTGCCCAGTTCAGGAACTTCGTGTCGAACCGTTAATCCGCCGCGGTCTCCGTCAATTCGTGCGCCTGATGTTCTTCGAGATCTCTGAGCGCGTTGCTGTAGTTGCCGAGCGTTCCGGAGGTAAACAGTCCATCGTGAGCGGGAACAACCGGAGCGGGAGTTGCGTTAGTCAGGGCCGTAACAGGCACGAAACCGGGCTCGGTTCGCACATCGTTGCCGCCAAATAGATTGAGCCGGTCCACGGCATAGCCGGGAACCAGCCGGACAATTTCGTCGAACAGGGCCATCGGATCGAATGGACTCAGCCTGGGTTCAAGGTTGTTGGCCGCCAGCCATACCGAGTGGCGATCAGCCTCGCCGGATTGCGCACCGCGCGACTGGCCCAGGTCCGCGGTCACGGCTCCCTTGCCGAAAGGGACCAGAGCCTTTACATCCACTCCCATGCTGCCGGCCAGGCGCACCAGAATCTCAAAGTCCGGCTTGACGCCGGCGCGATCTGCAGCTTTCTTGGTCAGTTGTACATCGCCGAATGTGTTGGTGATTGTGCCGGTCTTCTCGTAGAGACTGGCGGCGGGGAGCACCACGTCTGCCAGGGCCGCGGTCTCGGTGAGAAAAATGTCCTGAACGATCACGAATGTATTCTTCAGCGACGCGGGGTCTACGCTCTGGCTGGCGACAGGATTTGCCCCGACTACAAGCAGTGCGCCGAGCTCGCCTTTGCCGGCCGCCTCAAACATTTCAGGCAGAGTCTTGCCCGGCGTCGCAGGCAGGCCTGAATATTCCGCAAACGCGCCGGATGCGGTAACGGGTACGTAGCCGGGCAGCAGGTCAGGGAAGAGCCCCATGTCGGCAGCGCCGCGGGAGTTGGCGTGGTCGCCGAGATAGGCAAAGCGGACAGATCCGGAATTGGGGCCGCGCTTCAAACCCCACCGAACGAGCGATTCGACAGCCTGGCCCCGAAACTCCTGGCCAAAAATCACGACGAGCGACTCCTCGGCGAGCACGGCCTTGGTGAAAGCTGTCTTGCCGGCGTCGAGAATACCAGGCAGATCCTCGTAGCCATCCGGAGGCAGGTTTTGCGCGGCCTTGGCCTGGCGCTCAAGCTTGATGGGCTTGGAATTCGCAACGTAGAGGCGAGCGCGATTCAGCCGCACATTTGTCCGGATGGTCCACGCCAGCAGCGGATGCTCCTCGGTGGGATTGCCGCCGATCAGCAGGATCGCAGGCGCGGTTGCAATGTCGCGCAGGCTGGCGGTCTTGTTCTTGTGCCCGGCGAGGGCGCGCGCGAAGGCGGCGTAGTCCGTGCTGCGCTCATGGTCGATATTGCTGGTCTGAAGAGCTGTTCGCGCAAATTTCTGCAGCAGGTAGTTCTCTTCGTTGGTGGTCTGGTTGGAGCCGATGACCCCAATGGCCGCGCCTGATCGCGTATCGCGAATCTCCTTGAGCTTGCCGGCCGCGAAACGCAGCGCGTGTTCCCAGGTGGCCGGTTCCAGCTTGCCCTGCGCATTGCGCACCAAGGGCTTTGAGAGCCGCTCGGGGCTTTCGACAAAGTCGAAGCCGAAACGCCCCTTGGCGCAGAGGAAGTCGCCGTTGATGCCGCTCTTGTCGCGGTTGTCGGCGCGCACAATTTCCGACCCGTCGTTCACCTGGCGCACACCCAGCGTCACCTTGCAGCCGTCGGCGCAATGCGTACAAACGGTAGAAACGTGGTTCATCTCCCACGGCCGAGTCTTGTAGCGATAGCTGCCCGAGGTGAGCGCGCCTACCGGACAAACGTCGATGCACATGCCGCACTGCTCGCAGTCGAGGCGGCCGGTTTGGCCATCGGGCGTGAGACTGTTGGGCACAATCACCGAGTTGACGCCGCGATTCTGCACGCCGAGTGCCCACACATCCATGCCTTCGCCGCACATGCGGATGCAGCGGTAACAAAGGATGCAGCGCGGGCGGTCGTAGAAAACGGCAGGAGACCACTGCTGCTCATCGCGGT
>Ga0224559_1000815_pt1 | contig 18704 bp, 20 predicted proteins | sample 714S33034metaG_FD_180676 | JGI IMG/M metagenome (GOLD analysis project Ga0224559, IMG submission 180676) | Peat soil microbial communities from Stordalen Mire, Sweden - 717 S3 30-34 | ecosystem: Environmental > Terrestrial > Soil > Wetlands > Peat | place: Sweden: Norrbotten County, Stordalen... | reverse complement strand
TTTCCGTTGCCATTTACTTCACCTCATCCATGCTACTGTTCTCCTGCTCAAGCCCTACAAGTCGCAACTTGCCGTAACGTATGATGTTATTCCATCGCCAGTAAATATAACCCGCCCGCCCGAGGCGGAATAGGCTCCCAAGCCAAAACCGAAGGTATTTATAGTCGTGGTTCCCGGAACAGTACAATTAGTACATGACCAAGCTGTAGCATTTCCCACTACTACTATCGTTGGGGTTGAGGCCATTTGCACGGGAAATGAGATATAAACAGCCCCATTCGCGGCACCTGGGCCGGTCGCCATATCTGTGTGAGTTATTAGCGGGGACTGATATCGCCGCTGGCACCGCGCCAGTTCCACCGCTAGCGGGACAATTTCAAAGGATGTGGGGGCAGCAGTGCCTACCTCCAGTTGGCATTGAGAAACATATATAGAAGCACTTGCGCCAAGTGATCCAAAATTTATGTCTATTTCAGTGCCAAATGTATAATTGCTATTAGAAGGGATGGCAATGCCCCAATGAGACCAATCAGTATTATTAACAAATCCAGATAAAAGGGTGGCATTGGTGGCGGCCATTTGTAAATTCACAGTACCCGTCCAAGCGTTGGCTGTGGAGGGTACCGACGTGGAAACCATGGGCGTTGTAAGATTTGAGCCTGTTGCATTAAGTACCCAGAAACTTAGATACGTATTATTTCCATACATTGCTTGGATTGTTAATAAAGATTCAATTCGTTGGCCTAATGTAACAGTGGCGGCGCTTGCTGCGCCCGTTATTTTTAGTGTATAACTGTTTCCAATATTGGAATTCGGAATATAGCCACTGGTATCCTGGGAAACCGATGCCACTGATGCCGTCGTCGAGCGCACGAACCATCTATCCGCCGTGTAAACTTGCGCGGCGGTCTGTGCGACCACAGTGGAAGGTGTACTGCTGGCAATGGGCGATGCACCTCTTTGAAAAACATTGAAGTTTCCATTGTCTAGCAGATTTCTGTTTATAGGCTGGGAAATGGAAAGAACACCAGAAGCCAAGGTCAGCGGATAATTAGCCGAGATTACACCGGTTGCTCCCGTTGCACCAGTCGCACCTGTCGCGCCAGTGACGCCGGTCACACTTATGCCGGTCGCCCCCGTTGCGCCCGTGGCGCCAGTCGCGCCGGTAATTCCAGTGGCGCCAGTGACGCCGGTCACACTTATGCCGGTCGCACCCGTGGCGCCTGTTGCACCTGTGGCGCCTGTCGCGCCAGTGGCGCCCGTACGGCCCGTTGCGCCAGTGACACCGGTCACACTTATACCGGTTGCCCCCGTGGCGCCCGTGGTGCCGGTGGCGCCAGTAACTCCAGTAGCTCCAGTACTTCCTGTAGCACCGGTTGCGCCAGTCGCACCCGTAGCGCCCGTTGCGCCGGTGACGCCAGTGGCGCCCGTCGCTCCCGTGCGGCCAGTTGCACCTATGGTTCCGGCGGCCCCCGCAGTACCAGTAGCACCGACAGAGCCAGCAGCACCAGTGGGGCCAGTAACACCCGTAGCACCATTTGACCCTCCTAATCCCGTTGCACCCGTGGAGCCGGTTGCACCGATATTCCCACCGGCCCCGGTCGCCCCGGTGATCCCGGTTGCACCCACGGTTCCGGCTGTCCCGTTTGCACCTGTCGCTCCTGTTGCGCCTGTGGCACCTTGATTTCCGTTTGCACCTATTGCCCCGGTTGTGCCAGTTGCACCCGCGCTTCCAGCGCCACCAGTCGGGCCTGTAGCTCCTGCATTTCCATTCGAGCCTGTTGCGCCTGTCGGGCCTGCTGATCCCGTAGCCCCTGGCAATCCAGCACTCCCCGTAGCGCCAGTAACGCCAGTAGCACCAGCACTGCCGCTGCCAGTAGCCCCGGTGGCGCCGGTCTGTCCGTTGGCTCCTGCTGTGCCTGTGGCACCGCTGGCTCCTGTAACTCCCGTAACGCCCGCCACGCCTGCACCAGTTGCACCCGTCGCACCTTGCACCCCCATTGCGCCTGTAGCGCCCGCTCCGCCGGCAGGGCCGGTGGCTCCCGTCTGGCCGGTCGGGCCGATTGCTGTAGACGCGGCGCCGGTGGCACCTGTAGCGCCCACGCCAGCCGCCCCGGTAGGGCCAATAGCACCAGCCGCACCCGTTGCGCCGGTCACGCCAGTGGCCCCCAGTGTTCCTGCGCCCGTTGGGCCGGTTATGCCGGTTGCCCCCGTGACGCCGTTGACACCTATTATTCCGTTAGTACCTGATGCGCCCGTGACGCCCTGAGCGCCTGTGGCTCCGGTTGGCCCTGGCGTTCCCAAACCAGTAGCGCCGGTGGCCCCAAAGCCAGTTGCACCAGTTGCACCCGCGCTTCCAGCCGCGCCCGTGGCTCCCGTGTTGCCATTGGCACCCGTGTTCCCCGTGGCCCCTGTAACTCCCGTTACACCCGCCACGGCGCTGGCGGCTGCCCAGTATGGCCCGTTTGGCCCCTGCATAAGCACCTGGCCGGGTGCACCCTTGGGGATAACGACCTGGTTGCCCTCTTTAGGATTATTCGTATCCGTGCCTAAAACATCCACAGACTCTGCGGCGAGTGCGGAAAGCGTGAAAAATGCGAGCAAAAAGATTACCTTTTTCATGTCGGTTGTCCTGGCACTTGTTGCGGTATGATTACCCAAACTGTCGTATTCTTAGAGCAAAACCAGAGCGTGCCATTGGCATCCGTGTACATTTGCGAATATGTCACCGGCACCGGCACATCCGCCAGAGCCGCATAATCACTCGTATCGTAGCCCGCCATTGAGCCGGACGGCGCCGCCGAGGCCACCGTTAGTATCGGGTGGCCGCAAGTATCTGTGCCCACGGTTAGCGTGATATTCGCGCCGGCCACAAGTTTTAGCTGCACGGCCATAATCAACCCCTGCTCTCGTTCCAAACGCGCCGCAAAAACATCTTGGCCGCCTTATCAAATTCCGACCACACCTGATCCGAGGTTGGCGGCGTCACTAAAATCTTGCGTTGCGGTGGCCGGTTCGGTACTGTGCCACCCGCTTGGTGGTATGCGGCTATCCGGCCCACGGAGGACTTGCTATCGGGGTGCATTTCCGGGCCGCCAATGCCATACTCAAACGTAGCGCCGCGCTTGCGCATGATGTTGGCCGGGTTGCCCACAGAGAGCGCCCGGAAGAGGGTGCCGGTATCGCGCAAAATTGAGACGCTGCCATGTGCGGGTATCTGCGTGGCGCGCTGGTTAGCGCCCTGGCCGTGTGATGGTGCGTAGCCATAGGCTTTGCGGAAGAATTGCTTGACGCGATTCTCTGCCCGCGCCATTGCCCGCGCGTGTTGCGTGGAACCAAAGACCCGGCGCACCTTATATTTTACGCCATTTTCTTTTTCAATTCTTTCTGAATAACCACGGGCTAAATTGGCGTCTGCCTCTTTTTTTGCCCGCTCGACCGTGGCGCGCGCGCGCCGGTAAATCGTGGACGGTGCCAGCGGCTGCCAGTCGCCGCCGCCCCGGCTGAATATATTAAAGCGGCGTTGCGCAAACGCGGCGTACATCGCCAGCACCTTCAGGCCAAAGCTGTCGAAGGCCGCAGTATCGCCGCCCTTGTCCGCGCGCTGCATGTATTCGCGGTACCGCCGGATGTGGTCAACGTCGCCAGTGAGTTCAACCGATATTTGAACCATGAACAGCCTCAAATTATCGTTGGCACGGTGGGGTTGTCACCCCAGCGCCGTGCGCAGTTGAGCTGCATTGACCCGGCGCGCACTCGCATAATTTCAGCCACAGTCTTGGCGCGCGCTTTCTCAAACTTCCCCTCGCTCTTATCTTCGTCCAGGTGGCCGCGCGCGGTGTAGAGGTGGTAAACGGCGAGATCCACACACCACTCAGTCACGACCCCTTGGGCGTAAATATCGCCAAAAACCAACGGTATGGCATAACCAGAGCGCATGAGCAGGCTGTTGATTTGAGCCGTGGCCCAGTCAATGCCAGCCTGCCAGCGTTGAGGCAGTAGCGGGCTATTGTTTTGGCCTTCCAGCGCACTCCACATGGTCAAGTTGGTGTGGCCGTAGCGGAGAATGAGGTCGGATATTTCACAGTAACCCATGTTTGCACTTCCTTCTCCGCGTTCTGTTTTCCTTACTGTGCTGGCGTTGCCGCTGGCGTTGCCGCTGGCGTGGTCGTTGGGAGCGCCGTTGTTATTGAAGTCACCACGGGAACCGTGATGCTTGTTACGACGCCATCAACCTTATTGGCCTTAATCAGCACGGTATTAAGGGTCTGTGCTGTCTGCGAACCGGGGGCCGCTGCGTTCACAATGGCGTCTGCCGCTTTCAAAGTGTCATCGGCCACTTGCACCGCAATCGCGCCGTCTTGCGCAACTGATATTGCCGTGGCTTTTTGAGCCGCCGTGCAACCAAAAAGAGACAACACCATCAGTCCGGCCAGAATAAATCTCATTATTATTTTCCTCCTGTTATATTCCCGTTTGAGGTCACCACATGCGGGTTTCTGCCCCGCATCATGGCCTTAAATTCTTCCACTGCCGTTACGCCGTCCACCGTGCTTTTTGCCAGCGTTGCCGCCGCCGTGCTTACGGCCACCACTTCGGTCAGCTTTGGGCCGAGCGAGCCGCTGGCCGTAAAAAGAGTACCCGCCGCCGCCCAGCCGCAACCATTGAGCGCCAGACATAGCGCCATGACCAAGATAGTCTTTGTCAACGCCGCAATCGTAGCCTTGTGTCCCCGGCCTCGACCATGCTGCCAAGCAAGCGCAACCGCCATGGCACCCACCAAAATAGCCACTCCCAAAATCCAGTACCTCCAAGCCCACACATTTTTAACATCACTCGACACCGCCTGAGATGTTTGCGCTATCTTGGCTATTTCCGGTGGGACTTCGAGAATCACCTTTATTTGCATCGCCCCCGGCTGCACCTGTACGGCCCCCGGCTCGACGCTGAAATTCAAACACCGTGGGTAAAGCGTGAAGGCAACCGCGCCCTCTTTGATCGTCATTGGCGCGTCCAGTGTTATCGGCATATCGTTATGCAAAAGCGGCGAGGAAAAGGTTGTCTGCACCGCACCGGCCTGCACAGTCCCGGTAACGGGCACTTGCACCGCGCCGGGTTGAATTGTGCCCTGTACCGCGCCCGCGTCCACGTGCGCGACCTCAACCTTGCCGCCGTCCTTGGCTTCGTCGTGGATGATCGCTATCTCCGCGAACGAAAGCGAAGGCAATAAGTAAAGTATGAGCCAAAGGTGCTTCAAGGCTTTATCCCCGCGTCTTTGCAGGCCGCAATCAGCGCAGGCGAAACGCCCGCTTGCTGTTCAGTGCTCACATTTTTGTCGCGCGCGCAGAAGCCCATCAGAAATATGCTCGCGCCCATCAGCGCCACACCGTATTTCTCATAACCTGGGACGGTTTGCAGGTAAGCGCCCGCTGCCGCCAAGCTGCCCGCCGCCGTGGTTTTCCAGCTTTTGTTGAACATGGCTATTTCTCCAACTTGGCTTCGATGCGCACAACCGCCCGGTCAATCTTGTTGATGGTCTTGTTGGTCTCCGAAAATTGTTCTTGGACTTTGGCGTTTGTTTCTTTAAGGGCCGCGGCCAAAATCTCCTCAGACCTTTTTTGCTCAAGCGCACGGGCCTTAAGCGCGTCTGCTACGTCTGCGTCATTTTTCTTTTGCGCGGTCTCGTGATCGCTGAACCGAGTTTCAAGTATGTTGCACTCGTCACAGGCGGCCAGCGTTCTGTATCCAAACCACCCCAGCGCAAAGACTACGAGCGGTAGAACCAAAAAGATGAACAGATCGTGCATCGTGTCCTTGATCTGCTTTACCACTTCAGGTGCCATGTTCCTTCTCCTCACCTGATTTTTTCTTCTCTACCGCGCCACAAAAAACGCATTTGAACGGCTCATCCTCGCGCGCGCGGTTGTGGTGGGTAGTAAGACCACAACTGCAACAGTACGCTATTTTATCGAGCCGGGGCCGCTCTGGTGCTTCCATGCTCACCACCTAAAGAAAATGGGCGAGGTTTTTCATGCCCCGCCCATTTGAAGGGCTACTTAATTTTCAAGCCAGCTTTAGAATTTGACCGTGGCCTGGTAAATCGCGAACGGCACCAGGATCGCGGGCAGGAAGGTGTCTCCCTGGAACTCCACGATGCTCGACGGCTGTTTATCCACGCCCATCTTGGCGAAGCCAAAGTGGCCATAAGCCTCTTCCAAGCTGTCCATCAATTCCATTGCATCCTTTGCCAAAATGGCGTCAGTCGGGATCGGGAAGCTGCCCTCGATCAGTTCATACCACGGCTCGTCAAAGTCGGGCGTGAAGACCACGCTGTCCGGCCCAAAGATCGGGATGGCCTGATTGGCCGTAAGAGCCGCGCCCGGATTGGGCAGGTCTTGGCTGTAGAAGCTCTCGTACATCTCATGCCACTGGAAATCAGCGAAGCCGTCCACAATTTTGTTTTTGATGAGCGCGTCTTGAGCGCCCGTGTTGCGTTTCATGTAATCTTTGTAGCCGGTGTTGTTGAAGATGTAGCTCTTAACGTTGATGCCACAGAAAGCGTGCACCAGCGGGTAGCCGGTTTGCAACACGGCGATCTGCTTGATCGTGTTAAGCTGGGTCAAAATATCGGTTGCGATAGTAGACCAAGAGGCGCTGATGATCGGGTTGTTGACCACCTGCCCGTTCGCGTTGTAACGCGGCACGGGCAACTGGCCCTGATTGGTGCTGGGTATCTGGTAATTCACGGTGCGCGCGGCGGGACTGGCGCCGGTAGTGCCGCTATTCAGTGTCAGCCGGCCTTGGGCGTCCCACATGATCTTGCCGTTGGCGAGCATCATGGTGATCGCGGCCACCCGCAAGTTGCGGAAGGTGCGGGCGAAGTCGCCGGTCTGCCGGCCAATGGTCTCCATGCCGATGCGCTGGCGGTTCTCATTGCCTTCGTCCAGCAGGTTCATCAAGGCGCTGGGGTTGATCGCAAAGTCTTGGAAAGCGTGGATGAAGTTGACCGCGACTTCTTCAACGCCGGTCGCCTCATACGTCTGGGCGGGGGCGCCGTAGTTGGTCACGCGCGCGGCACGCCGTTCGCCGATGGTCCGGTGATAGGTGCCGTAGTTGCCGGATACTTTCCGGCTGGGCGTCAAGAGTTCGGGCGGGAGTGTTTTTTCCCGCAGGCCCGGCTTGACTTTTTCGATGACGCCAATGATATTCTTGGCACCCAAAACCTGCGCGAGTTGTACGCCCATGATCGTTCTCCTAATTCCTTGTCAACCAAGGCATTGACGTTATCTACACGTCACGCCTTCTGACGCCAAAGCCCCGAACAAATCGGGGCGGTTTGGCGGGGGTGTTCATTACATGGTAGAGATATAGTCGTCGTCAAACTGCCAGAACCCGCCGCTATTGGCGCGCAACTGATTCTTGAGGTACGCATTGAAGGTGCTGCCGTCGCCGGGGTAGTTGACGATGTACGCGGTGCGGACGAAGCCCCTCAGCAAGACTTCTGGGTAGATAACATCAATGCCTTGCAGGAGCGCGTTGAGGTCGGATACGCCGGTTTTGCTGGGAGATTTGAAGAGCGTCTTGATTGCTTGGCTGCCGTCCGTGGGCTGAATCCAAGAGCCAGCCACAAACGCGCCGTTGACCGCCGCCGTGGTGCGCGTGACGCTGATTGAAGGCGAGACCGCGCCGGAAACAAGCGCGGTGGCGGCGGGGTCAATCACGGCCAGGGTCTGCGGCAGGCCCGCGTAGCCGGTGCCAGAGAAGGTCAGGGTAAACCCGCCAGCTATGGTGCCGCCGGTCGTGACGGCTACAACCACGGCGCTCGCACCAAGCACCGCGTCTAACTGCGCCTGTAAAGTTGCAGCCGAAGAACTATACACTGTGAGGAATTTTTGCCAGACGCCATTTTTATCCAGGATGCCCAGCGCGAAGGTGCCTGCGGTCAAAGTCCCGGCGGTGATGCCAGCGAAGCCCACGGTTTGGACTTCATTTACGCCGTTCGCGGTAATGGTGATTGTCCCGGCCACAGGCACGCCCACGGTGGTCATCGTCGCAACGTAGCCAGTGGTGGTCGTGTAGGTCAGGCTGGTATCGTCGATTGAAATTAGTTGCTGAGGCAGTGCCGCGTAACCCGTGCCCGAGAAGGTAAAGATCATGGTCTGATATGCGTATGTGGTACCCGTGACCACGCAGCCATTTGCAACGCCCGTCGCCACGTCCAGCGCGGTTTGCACGGTCGGAAGGGTTGCGCCATAGGCAATGGCCGTTGTGGTCTTGTAAGTCACGCCGTCTTTTTGCAATACCGTGATCGTGAATGTGCCGGCAGACGGCGCGCTATTCCAGGTGATCGTCTGCACGCAATTGACTGCCGAGCCGCTGCCAACCGCCGAGAAGGTGGTCAGTATGGTGCGCACCGCGCCGCCCGCAGTCGCCGGGCCGGTCAAGTTCAGGGTGCCGCTTGCGCCAATGCGCCGGACGATTTCAGCCGCTTCAGCGGTGGTCAGGCAAGTGAGCGTCGTCGCGCCAGTGGCACACGCGGCGGAAAGCTGGCCGATTATGGCGTTGGCGTATTTCAGGGTTGAAGTCACCTGTCCCATCGGCAACCCGTCGCGCAGCACGTCAGAGCGGCTCGTGGTAGGATTGTCAGGGTCACGGGTGAGCGTGCCGTCAATCGTGGCCGAGAAGGGGAGCATATCCCCGGCCTGCGGCTCGACACAAAGCAATTCGCGGATCGCCGAAACCAGCGCGGCGCTAATGCCGGGAAGTGCGGACGGATTCGCGTTAAGGTAACCAGCGGCCATGATCTATCTCCTTGCGTTCTCTTTGCCGGGGTACTACTTTTTCAGTACGTGGTTGGCTGCGTTCGCCATGACTTCAAGCATTTTCTGTTGTTCTTTTTCTTCGTCTGCATTGCGGGACAGTTCGCGGGTCGCGGATTGCGGGCCGGTTTTTTCGCCAACCTTCAAAGGCCGGTTGTCTTTTAAGGCATCCAGCACAAGGTTGGTGATGGACTTGGCGGCTCCGGTCGCTTTGCGCGAGAGTGCGTAAACGTTACGGCTGTTCTCCGCGCCAACCAGCACGGCGGATAAAGCTTTTTGCACGGCGGGGGTGATCGCGCCGCTCGTAACCAGTGTGTTCAGTTTCGTTTCGGCGGACTCAACATGGGCGTCCAGTGCGTCGGGGTCTATCTCAAGCATGTCCATCGCCAAGCCTTTTGATCCGCCCGCGTCTCGGTGCGCAGCGGCGGCGTCTTTCATGCCAGCGTGTTCCGCGAACTTGGCAGCGTCTTCATGGGCTGACTTGCTGCCGGAGCGGAAAGCACGGCCAGCCGCTTCGTGGTATTCGCGGTCTGCCTGTTTGATTCCGCCGTGTTTTGCGGCCTCTTCGTGCATCTTCGCCACGCGTACGTTTTTCGCGCCGCCACCACTACCAAGATGTTCCGCCGTAGCCGCGTGTGCCGCGCTCGATGTAGTATGTCCGCCAGCGCCGCCACTGTCAGAAAACCGGCCACCTTCGTCATGGTACGGATTGAAGAGTTCGTATTGTTCTTGTAGTTTGATCGCTTCTTGCGAGAGTGCCACCATTTGCGAAGTCAAAAGCTTTGCGCCATTCTCAGCCGTCAACAGTTTGGCGTTTTCGGCGTTAAGGTGCGGCTTGAGAATTTCGAGTTCTTTTTCATTCAGCGGCATGGATAGAATCCCCTAAGTTTGTCTCTGTTATGTTTTAGCCAAGTTAATGACTCAGACTCAAACAAGCCACGTCAACCAGGTTGGTATTATCCAGGGATAGCTGGCAGAATCCGCCCTGGTTTGGTACGATTGGTTCAGGCGTAATTGCCACGTGCCTTGTTGCTTCTCCATATTTTTTACCCGTGCCGTCCTGCATTTTTTTATCAATGAGCACGGAGACCTGACCAACACCATGCGCCATTTTCTGGGCTTCCGGGCTGTTGAACTCATGGATGGCGTACATTTTGTTGGGGTCAAGCGGCGCCTGGTCAACCGGCAGCTTGGCAAATTCAGGATGTGACTTAATAGCATCCGGCCCGCCCTGGAACATGTCTTTGATATAGCCAAGCGTGTTGGCCGAGCCGGGTTTGTGATCGGCGTAGATCGGCACCTTGACGCCAGCAGCTTTCATTTCAGCAAACGCGGCGCAATAGTTTTTGATTTTTTCGGGTGTTACATCCAGGCTCCACTTTTGTATCGGGTGCTGATATTTGCCAACGCTCAAAACATCCTTCAAGCTGGTAAGTGCTTTCGGCCCCGCAGGATTGGGCAGCCCTTCGCGCTCGACGCCCGCGTTGTTCGGGCCTTCGATACTAGGCAGCGCATAGAAGGCGGCACCACTGAAGGCCAGCAGGGAGAGCGCTGGTTCCTCGATGGTGGAAGTGACGCGCCCGTCCCTGACGGCGGGTGAGATATTGGAAAAGCAAAGTGGATTTTGCTGGTTGTTTTTTTCTGTGATTGCGCGTGCGGCTTTTTTAGCGGGCGTTTCGGCGTTTTGCTGGACGGCACACGCGGCCTTGCGCAAGTGGCTGCCGGCGAGTTCGATGTGGGCCTGTTTTTCTTCCGGGCTTGGGGCCTTATCCGCCGCGTCCTTGTGTGCCTCGCTGGCCGCCAGGTGGTCTTCATGCTTGCCGGAATTAAAGGCTGTACCCGCTTTGGTTTCTGCGGTTTTTTTCAAGGCTTCGTAGCCATCCGCTTTTGCGGCTGAGAGCGCGTAAACCTGTGGTGACACCAAGTCCTTGAGCAGCATAGATGGCCTCCTGATTTATTTTAGCCGTTATAACGTTGACTAAATGTTTACTATCTGCTACAAAAAGCAGCCATGAAAAGGGATGACATACTTTCAATAAGGTTGCCCGCCGATTTGAAGCGGACGCTGGCGGCGCAAGCCAAGCGCGAGGGCCGCACCCTCTGCGGTCTCGTGCGCTGGATTCTGCAAACTGCGGCGGAAAGGAAATAGTGCTACACTGTTTTCTCTGCAAAAAGAAGGTCGCGGTTATCGAGCGCCGGATTGACGGCCAGCCGGTGAAGTGCTGCGCCCTCTGCCAGCACCCGCTATTCCTCGCGGGAAAGCCGTTTAACTCAAACAAACTGCGCACCACGGCGGCGATGTACGCGGACGCGGCGCGCGCCAAGAACGGGAGCGTGTCTTGAAGGTCATTGATATTCATATCAACTCAAAAGACAACCCGCTGCACGGTCATGGAGTCGGAGACACGATTCTTATGCTGGCCGTCATCAAAGGTGTTGCGAACGTCAACCCAGGCGCGCTTGTGCGCGCGGTTGTGCTCGAGGGCCGCGAACAGTGGGCGCTCCTTGGCTGGCCTGACGTGGTCACTGTCGACAAAGACTTGAAAGCAAAAGAGCCGCTCTACAACGAGCTTTATCCTCAGCGCCATGAATCATTAGGCGGCGACCAGAAGGCCATTGACCGCGGACTGACACGTCAAGCACTTTGGGCGGCGGAAGTCGGGGTCAAGGCGGTTCAACCCGTGCCGCGCATCCCAGCGGAGGCCCGTGCCTGGGCGGCGGGTATGCAGACTAAACTCTTTGGCGATAAGCCCGTGGTGTGGATAAGCCCGTGGGCGTGCGCGCGCGAGCGCACATGGCCGCTGCGCCGCTGGGCTGAATTGGCGGACGGCCTGATTGCGGAGGGCTACGCGGTCGCTGGCATCCACACCGCCAAGGAGTTATTTCTTGACGGCGTGACCTGGTTTGAGGCCAGCGCCTTCCCGGCAGACAGGACGGCGGCGATGTTTGAACTCGCCAAGTTGGTGATCGGGAACGACAGCGGCATGGTGCATCTGGCCGGGTTCCTCGGAGTGCGCACGTTGGCGATTTGCGGGCCGACGCAAGGATGGGTAATTTTTGGTGATTATCCGTCCGTGTGCGTGGTTGACTCGTGGCTACGCTGCGCTGGCTGTCTCGGCCTCACCTCTGATTACAACCCACGCTGGTGCCGGTTGGAGTGTGAGGCGCTGCACGATATTTCAGCGGGCCGCGTGTTGCTCACGGCAAAAAGGATTTTAAATGCTGCCAGTTGAAACCTTGGCGCGACTCATGTAAAGATGATTTCGTTTGACCTGTTCACCAGCGGCGAAAACCTTAACACCGTGGGTGAGCGCGGTGATTATGACGCCCATGTTGCACTCGCAAAAGAAGCGTTTGCGGTGTGCGCTTTTCAGGAGGTAACATGGGTAACGCCCTTGCCGAAAACGTAACCCTCTTGGCGATTGATACTATTGATTTCAAGCGTGGTCGTTTGGCTTTGGAAAAGTGCTTGGACAAGGTTCCCTTTAAAAATTATAGTCTCATTTGTTCTTCAAAAGATATGCCTTATGAAATGCCGCACTCCATTCCTGTTTTACCTCATATTCTCAATGCTACTATGCCGCTCAATGCGTACTCTGACTTTTGTATCCGGCAACTGTGGAAGTGTTTTAAAACTTCGCATTGCTTGATCGTCCAATATGACGGCTGGCTTGTGAACCCGGAGGCGTGGCGGGACGACTGGTTGCAATATGATTTTATTGGTTGCATCGCGGACTGGACGGAGCCGGGCGATAACGGTAAGGGCGGCTGCGGAGGGTTTTCTTTACGCTCGCGGCGTCTTATGGAATTGGCCGCGCGCATTGCCGATAAAACACACGAGGAAGATGTGATCCTGAGCCATGCCAGGCCGCGCGGCAGGCGTGACGATTTTGAGGCGGCGGGCATGAAGTTCGCGACCAATACGGTGCAATGCCAGTGGGGTTATGACGCGGGCCATTGGCGCGGCGAGTTTGGACACCACCGCGCGCAAGAGTTTGGGCCATACCAAGAAAGGTGCAGACAAAATGTTTAGGTTCCTGATTATCACGCCCACGATTCCAGGCCGCGAAGACCGGCTGAAGCGTTGCATTGCCTCTTGCGCCATGCAGCGGGTGGACGGCAGGCCGTTTTACAACTACCTGCATTTTGTGGTTGGCGATAAATTCAAGCCGGACGTCAAGGGTGCCTATGCGTACCAGTCTGAGACGACCGGCGGATTCTGGGGCAATCCCATCCGCAACGAAGTGCTCAAGGACTATCACGAGCACGGCGCCAAGGTAAGGGGCGTGCGATGCGAATACGTCCTATTTGTGGATGATGACAACATCTTACTGCCGGGTTGTTTTCAGCGCCTCTGCCAGCAGAATGAGGATATTATCATTTCGCAAATGCTCTGCATGGGGCCTCAAGAACGCCAGTACATCATTCCGGGTGAGCAACCCGTCAGGTGCGGCACACTTGGCTCGCTAAATTATTGTATTCGCCTGCCGATAACGGAGGGTTGTCTCTGGACGGAGCGCTATGAGGCGGACTGGGATTTTTACGAAGCTTGCCGCGCGAAGGCCGAAACGGTGGCCGTGCTGCCGGAATATCTCTCAATGTGGTGCAAGGACGGGCTTTAAGGCTTACGCCTAATATTTTATTGTAGGCCGTCATCCATATCGTCCGGCGGCGGGGTGCCCCACGGCAGGCCAGTCACGGGGTTGTCGCCTTCGTCCGCCGGGCCGTAAGCCGCTGGGATATTGCTTTCAGTTTCGCTGAACGTTGGAATGGCTGTGCAGCGGCAGTTGCTAATGACGATGCCTTGTGCTATATAATAACCTGGCACCGTTTGGAGGTCGTAAACATGGCCAGTAAAATTGATCATCTTGACGTTGGCAACCTTGTCAGCCGATACCGCGCCGGAGAAAGCGGCTGTAAGTTGGCTAAGGAACTTGGAGTGAAGCCCGTAACTTTTTACCGTTGGCTTCATAGCAAAGATGTTGTGGTCAGCCAACAACCGATAGATCGCATGGGGGTTGGCGAGTCTGTTAAGCAGCGGTATCTTGGCGAAGAAAGCGCCAAGAGTATCGGAGATAGCATTGGCGCTGTTCATGGGACTATCATTCAATGGCTTAAACGGCAGGGAGTCAAAGTCCGCACTCAATCCGATGCGGAGAGTTTGAAGTGGTCTAAGATGCCTACCGATAAGCGCGCCCATCAAGTCAAGGCCGCGCATGATGCTACTCGCGGATGCACTCGACGCTTGGAATCCCGCATCAAAACCGCGCAAGGTATGTATCGGAATCAAAGCACTCGCGGCGTCGGATCCTACAGCGAGTTGGTATTGATGAAATGGCTGGGGGGCGCGTTTGAGTGGCAGTATCCTATTGGCCCCTACAACGTTGATTTTGCCATCGCAGAATCGCGCATCGCCGTGGAGGTCCAACGCGGAGAGTTTACGCGCAAGGGTCCGGGCCGATGCACTTCCGTTAGGGGTGAACGACTGGAATACATCTTCAATGCGGGCTGGCGCATCCTGATTTGTTCTCTCATTCCCAAGAAGCCCGTCAGTTGGCCGATTATAGCTGAAAAGTGTTTGGCCTTCGCCAATTTTATTCGCGGGAACCCAACCGTCAGCGGTCAGTATGGGATGATTGGGCGTGATGGACAGCTTATTACCCATCGCGGTTTCAATCACGACAAGTGGACCAGAATACCGGGTTTTTAGGGCGTGCTGGACATTGCCGCGCACAAGCGTTTCACCCGGCACGCAGTTCCAGCCGCAAAGCGGATAATGCGTCTGCCAAAAGGGGTCATCCTTTGGGCCTGTAAAATAATCCCATTCTAAATGTTCGGGACGTACCCTGTTGTCCCCCGTGCAAACGTAAAGAAAACCGGCGTGTACTTCCGCCAGTTCCGGGTCTCGTAACGCCTGCCACTCCCCGGCGGTGTACGCTGCACCAAGATTTGACCTCACCAAAGTTTCGCAGAGGAAGGGGCTTGGCTCGACGATGCCCGCGCTTTCAAACGCGCCTTTCAGCCGCGCCATCGCGTCCCTGATATGCTCGCCCTTTTCGATGCTTTCTTGGATCGCCGCAGTCGCGCGCCGGTCAACCAAGTCGCTGGCGGACTTCGTGACGCTGAGCGCCTTCTGGCCGTAGAGCTTGCGCAGCTTCTCGATGTCCTCCGGCGTCAATTTCATCCGCTTCTGATAATAGCTTAGGGCGTCATCATAGGCCGAGAGTGCTTTACGGTGGCCGGCCAAGCCCTGCGCACTCAGTTTTATTGCGCGCGCGCGCCCGGACAGGTGGCCGGCCACCATGCTATCGAGGATGATCGGCTCAACGCGGGCCATGTAGCGGCCAATCATGGCGCTGATCGTGGCCTGGCTGGCGTGGTCATTGAAAGCGGCGGAAACTTGGGCGGCGAGGATTTTACCGACGGCGGCGGCGGCGGGCACGCCGATGCGTTCAAGTGAGACTTTATCGCGGTTGATGAGCGCGGCGGTCTGGCGGGGGGTATTCAAGGCTACGCCCCCTTGGCTTGTGGTTCCGAGACGGCCAGCGCCAGTTCGTCATGCGCCTGCCGGTAGACCTCCGCTATCGTCGCCACCATCGACGCCTCTTTGACGTCCGCTTCCGGCTTCTCCGGCCCCTCGCCACCCGGCGCTGGCGTTACCGGCTTGGCCGCTTCCGCCGTGGCTTCCAAGTCTTCTTGGCTCACCGTTATCTTTGGCGCTGGCAGACCCGCCGCGCTTACCAGCGATTTCATATCCACCAACTTGAGTAGCAACTGGATATTGGCCGGCTGGCCTAGCGTAGCCGTCACCATGCCTCGGTAGAAGGCTTGCAACGCCGGGCACACGCCCGCACGCTTGATCCGCACCGTGCCCTTGGCCTTATCGCCAAAGTTGTAGACCAGGAGGGGATTGACAATCTGTTGGTTGAACGTCTGCACAAGGTCTTGCAGTGTAACATCAACCATCATCATGGCGAAGTCGGCGGCTGTGCCGCTATCGGCCCGGCTGCCCGCCGTTTGGGCCTCGACTGCGGCCCGCTCGGGCACAAGCCAACCGCGCAGCATCAAGCTCTCGCAGTGCTTCATGGCGTCCGTAAACTCGGCGCCGTGCTGGCTCTTGGCCTCGAGAAAGTCAATACGCCAAGCCTCCACGTCCGCCGGCGTCTTGCCGTCGCGCGCCACTTCCTCAACCCAGGGGGCCAGGATGCGGGGAACGGCGATGCCGTCACCGTCTTGGAGTGCCTTCACCAGTTGGACGGCAGTGCGATAATTGGGGATGACGGCCCCACCGGCGTCTTTACCTTCACCATCCGGGTAATGGACTTGTGGCACCGCGCCGGCCGATTTCTTGAAATACTTGGCGCGCTTTTTCTGGATGTCGCACCACTCAAGGTAGGCCGTGGTGCGGATGTTTTCATGGCGCGGGCGCCCGTACAGATTCCCGGCCTCGGTATCGTGGGAATACAAGAACGATTCATCTTCATTCAATTCCACTTTGGCGTTTTTCAGGCCCGTAAAGTTGCCGTGGTCATCGGTCAGGATCGTGGTTTTGTCCACAGCCAACGGCTTGACGCGCGCGAGGACGGTCTGGCCCTCAGACGTGTCGTAAATCAGTTCGCCTGCGGAGAAGCCATAATCAAGGGCTAAGAGCGTGTCGTTAATCAGGTTATGCCAAAGGGCGGTAAGGTTTTGTTGGATGAATTTTGTCTGCTCTTCGGGCACGCCGTCATCGGCTTCGAGAGTCCACTCGGCGGTGCGGATGGGGGCGGTGGCCACGATGCGGGCGAGCGCAATTGTGGGGTTTTCGCGCATTTTGCGGTAGGTTCGATAGGTGGGTTTTTCGGGCGAGAGGTTCCCGGCTGAATAGCTCAGTGCCACGCCAGCGAGGGCAACCGCGCTGTTTGTGTCGCGTTGCTGCTTGCCGGTTTGCTCAGACGTGTTGACAGACTTCTTGCCAGCCATAGACGGGGTCTCCCGTCATATTTTAGCCCTTATAATAGGTAATCAGGTTCGTCTTATCCGTAAAGGTTTTAATTTCCCAGCCGGTAGAATCGGCAATGTCTTGGCTATCGGCTTGCTTTCCAAGCAGCTTTTCAAGGAAAGCCCCGGCCAGTGCCAGCAAAGTTTGCTTCCATATCATACCAGCCGTGTTGGATTATCTCACTGACACGGGAAAAAAGTTCTTTCCTGTTGACTGGCGGTGTAGCTGGAAATGTGTTCATTTTTTTATCATTCTCCGGTGGGCTTCTATGCGCTCCCGGGCCAGTTTACAGTAGTCTTTTGAGATTTCCAAGCCAATCCATGACCGCCCACAAATTTCCGCCGCAATGGCCGTGGAGCCGCTTCCCATAAAGGGATCAAGCACGATTTTGGCCGTGGTGGATTGTATGCAGCGTTGCGCCAGTTCCACGGGGAACGGTGCGGGGTGTGGATTGTTTTCTTCTTGTGTGATTGTCCACTAAAAAACCCCGAAGCTGGCGGCATCGGGGCCTTTAGAACCGGGAAGATTTATTCCTCCCGTAAACTGGTCTCACGCCGCCAGCGTGTCAGATAAAAATATACTCCACCACCGCTTGTTTGTCAAGAAAAATCTTAATCCTGCACCCGCCTCATTGTCTTGGGATCCCACTGATAAGTCACCTGGTATGTCCCCTTGGGCAACTTGAAGTGCGGATGCTCTGGATGCACAACCGACCACGGCTGATCCGCCACGATCAGCGGCCCCGTTATTTCGCTGGCCTGGACGTTCTGGGGCGCGGTCACATATTCCGGCAGCGTTGTGCCCGCGTACACCTTTACCGCTCCCTTGGCCATGTGGCGCGCGCCATTGGACGAGCCAAGCGCGATCTGCACCAGCTTGGCACCGATGCGCTTCCCGTGCGGATGTTCATCGGCCACGCGGTGAACGTAAACATCTCCCTGGCGCACAGCCTTGCCAATGTCCAGGGGGTCATATTCACGCACCTTCGTATCCGGCTTACTATCGCGCACTTTTTTTACAGCCGCTTCAACAGTCATCATGGCTCTAACTCTCCCCTAAAATTTTTGATTCGTCGAACCCACAAATAGCGGTGTGGGCTTCCGCGCAAGTCTTGACATTATCGGGCACCGATAGAGCAAAAAACTTGCCCGTGCCTCCGTCGGTGCAAAACATGTACTGGTTATTGCGCTTGTCCTTGAACAACACTCTGGGTGCACTTGTTTTTTCGTCAGAGTCAACCAACGTTGCGCCGCTTTGCGTAAGATATTTTTCTACGCCCATGCGCTCGATTAGGACGCGGCGCACTTCCGTGTTGGCTTCCTTTTCTACCTGTTCTACGGTAAGTGTTTCTGGTCGCATAATAATTTGCTCAGTAACCTTGAATCCGTGCCAATACCACAACTTCCAGCCATCCCGCCATTCGCAATACGGCCCGGTTTCACAATGCGGCCTGTTCAGTTCGTCCATTTTAATATACTTGGGGCGGTCTGAGATCATACAGAATTCTGGCGTGCTAATTCGTGGCCCGCCGTGTACTGCCGCAGTTTCATAGTGTTGCCACTTCTCATATATTTTTAACTCAAGTTTTGCGATATGTTTAAAGAAGCTCAGGTATCCGCACCATCCAGACCACTGATTTCCACCATCCCACATATTGTAATAATTTCTGATACAACCCAATAAAAATGAAACCGCGCTAGTGGCGGCGCGAGTGGCGTCGCGAGTGGCGTCGTAAGTGGCGTCGCTAGTGGCGGCGCTAGTGGCGTCGTAAGTGGCGGCGCTAGTGGCGTCGCTAGTGGCGGCGTGAGTGGCGTCGTAAGTGGCGGCGCTAGTGGCGGCGCGAGTGGCGTCGTAAGTGGCGTCGCTAGTGGCGGCGCTAGTGGCGTCGTAAGTGGCGGCGCTAG
>Ga0224559_1000813_pt1 | contig 18736 bp, 16 predicted proteins | sample 714S33034metaG_FD_180676 | JGI IMG/M metagenome (GOLD analysis project Ga0224559, IMG submission 180676) | Peat soil microbial communities from Stordalen Mire, Sweden - 717 S3 30-34 | ecosystem: Environmental > Terrestrial > Soil > Wetlands > Peat | place: Sweden: Norrbotten County, Stordalen... | reverse complement strand
TCTTGGTGACCAAGAAACCCGATCCCGCGGGGATGCTCGCGCTAATGCAAGAGGCCGGGGCGAAACCGGACGAGACGGTGATGATCGGCGACAGCCAGGTGGACGTACTCACGGCGCGCAACGCCGGCGTGTGGTCGATCGGCTGCACCTTCGGCCTGTCACCCGAGACCTTGATGGCCACCCCGCCCGACATCCTCGTCGATTCTCCGCAGGAATGGACCGCGGCCCTCAGCCCTGCGCAAATGGGCTGACCTGGTGCGGCTTCGGGCGCGGGCCAGCTTTCGCGCCCGGTGCCGGAACTTCTCGACCGGCTTGGGCGTATCATTCTTGCGAGGCGCCTCCATCATGAAGCCGATTCTTGCCATTTGCCTGCTTGGCGCCGCTTTTGCGGCTGCAGCTACGCCAGCCTATGCGGACCGGGATGCGGTTCATTTCTTTTCCGACATCAAGATCGCCCCGGATGCCACGGTTCACGACGCTGTCTGCTTTTTTTGCAGCGTTCACGATGAGGGCGAGGTGGAGGGAGATATTGTCGTCTTCTTTGGCAGCGTTCACATCGCAGGCAAGGCCGATCACGATGTGGTGAACTTCTTCGGCGGTGTCTCAGCGGATGACAACGCCCAGATCGGCCAAGACCTGGTGAGCTTCTTTAGTGAGGTCCGTCTCGGCCAAAACGTCTCCGTGGGCAAGGACATGGTATCGATGTTCGGATTCGTGCGTGCGCCTGAGTCGGTCAGCGTGGGTCACGACCGGGTAACCATGCCGTTTATCATCGTCCTCGCTCCCCTTATCCTCGTTGGCCTGATCGTGATCTTTGTGGTGTACCAGGTCCGCGCCCATCGCCGCCGCCAGTTCTTCAGCGCATACAACATTCCTCCCGGCATGTAGGGAACCAGCAATGCCCTCGCGGACGCTGTAGGCTAGTTCCATGGACGAAGCCCACCTGCCCGCCGCGCCCGGCAACTCCGATGTCAATGTATTCATTCCTCAAGCATTGATTCAGGGTTTTACGAGTCCGCGCCCGCGTCCGCTGCGCATCGTGCTCCCCGGCGGCAGCGGACAAGTGGGCCAGATGCTGGCGCGCTACCTTCAGAAGCAAGGTCACCAGGTGACCGTGCTGACCCGCGGGCCGTATACGCCGCCCTGGCAGACGGTTCACTGGGACGGCGAGCAGATCGGCCCGTGGACCGAGACCCTGGAAGGCGCGGACGTGTGCATCAACCTCTCCGGGCGCAGCGTGAACTGCCGCATGAACGCGACCAACCGGCGGGCCATGTACGACTCGCGCATTGGCACCACGCGCCTGCTCAATGAGGTAATTTCCAGGCTTTCCGATCCGCCTCGCGTGTGGCTGAACGCGTCGACCGCGACCATCTATCGCCATTCGATCGATCGGCCGATGGATGAGGCAACCGGCGAACTGGGCGGCAACGAACTCATCGGAAAAAGACGGCGCGCGCCCGACACCTGGGACTTCTCGGTTCACATAGCGAAGGAATGGGAGGCCGCATTCTTCGAGACGGAAACGCCGCGCACGCGCAAGATTGCCCTGCGCAGTGCAATCGTCTTCAGCCCCACGCCGGGCAACGCCTTTCAAGTGTTCTCGAATTTGGTCCGGATGGGGCTGGGGGGCACGCAGGGCAACGGACGGCAGTACGTCTGCTGGATTCACGAGACCGATTTTGCGCGCGCGGTCGATTTCCTTGTCGCCCATGAGGAGATGGACGGACCGGTGAACATTACCGCGCCTAACCCGTTGCCCAACCGCGAATTCATGCAGGCGCTCCGCGACGCCTGGGATATGCCCAACGGGTTCCCCGCGCCGGCGCCGCTGCTCGAGATCGGCGCATTCTTCATGCGCACCGAGTCGGAACTGGTGCTCAAGAGCCGGCGCGCAATTCCCGGCCGGCTGCTCGACGCAGGCTTCGAGTTCGAGTTTCCCGACTGGCCGGAAGCGGCGGAAGACTTAGTGCGGCAGTGGAAAAGCAGGGAGTAGAAGACAGGGGTCAGGGGTCAGGGATCAGGGGTCAGGGAAAAGCTCCCGGCTCTAACTAGAAAAACGTAGTATGGTTTCGGTGCTTGCGTACATATCAGGAGCGCGATTCTGGTTTTTCTGATCCCTGACCCCTGACCCCTGATCCCTGTTCTTTCACTTCGGCGTTATCTCGGTCACCGGCAGATCCCAATGACCGAGAAGAATCTCAAACCGCCTCTGCTCTTCCTTCCGGTAGGCCGGCTTGTCCGGCCATAACTCGTCAATGAACTTCTCTTCGTCGGGATTGGTTGTCGTGGCAACAGTCGAATTCTTATAGCGAATGGTCACGCGATAGTCCCAGCGCCCGTCCTCGGTTGTGTGATAGGCGGGCGAGTCGATCTTGACGGAGAGAATGCGGCCGGTAGCTTCAATCTTCTTCAGCAGCGGGTAGTGGTTTTTGAGGAATAACTGCAGAAACTCCTGCTGATGCCCCCATTGGCACTTGTAGTAGTACTCGATGGTGTACGGCTGATCGGCCCCACCTTGCGGCGGCGCTCCCTGCGCCTTGAGCGGGACAGCAAGCGAAGCTGCAAAGACCAGGGCGAGAACGGCGAGAAGAATCCTGCGCATATTGCCTCCATTGAACGAATGAGAGCATTGTATCGTGAAGCCTCGATCCTCTTCGCAGCATGGGAGAGCTTAGTTCGTTACCTGCAAACGAAGGTTTTGCCAGTTGATCTGACTCAGGAGAGCTACAATCGAATCGAATCGAATTCAAACCGGGAGAACTCGTACCAAGCTTTCCGAGAGCTATGTCTACCCCGCCCAGAATGCCCGACGCTTCTTCCATCGCACCCGTGCTGTCCATTGCGGTGATCGGCCCCGACAATTTCAGCCGTGACACCGTGATCAATGCGCTCTCGGGATGCCTGGGGAGCTTGACCCCGGACTTGGTCACAGACCCCGCGCGCGTCGACGAAGAGGCGCTGGCGATTGCATCGAACTGCAACGTCGTCATCGTTGGACTCGACCGCGATCCGGATTTTGCTCTCGACCTGGTTCAGACCATTTGCGACCACGGAGCGGCGGTGGTGATGGTCTATTCGGCCCAGGCAGACCCTGACCTGGTTGTCCGCGCCATGCGGGCCGGCGCTCGCGAGTTTCTTCGTCTCCCTTTGGACCCGGGCGCAATGGCCGACGCGCTGGCTCAGGTCTCGGCGCGCCGCAAAGCTGCTTACATCTCGCAAAGAGCCGACGGCGAGTTATATGTATTTCTTGGCGCCAAGGGCGGCGCAGGAGTTACCACCCTGGCCTGCAACTTTGCCGTTGCGCTGGCCGACGAGTCGAAAAAGAACACGCTCCTGATCGATCTGAATCTCCCTCTGGGAGATGCGGCAATCAATCTTGGCATCAAGGCCAAGTACTCGACCGTAGATGCGCTGCAGAACGCCGCCCGGCTGGATGCGAGTTATTTCGCCAATGTGCTGGTGCGCTATAGCGCCTTCTTGTCGGTACTCGCGGCGCCGACGGAAATGACCCCGTACGAATTCTCCAAAGACGCCTTCGACCGGCTGGTGGGAGTCGTCCGGCAGGAATTCGATTACGTTGTGGTGGATGCCGGATTGAGACTCGACCTGCAACGAACGGCTCTGTTCGATAAAAGCGCCACCATCTATCTGGTCACGCAGGTCGGCATTCCCGAACTTCGCAACGCGAATCGGCTGATTGCGCGGTTCTCGGAGCAGGACAGCCCGAACCTCGAGATCGTGATCAATCGATACGAGTCGGGCGCGATGGGAATCCCCGACTCGGAGATTTCGAGAGCACTCACCAGGCCCCCGCAGTGGAAGGTTCCCAACAACTACGCCGCCGTGCGCAAGATGCAAAACACGGCCACTCCGCTGGCGCTTGAAGACTCGACGATTTCACGCACCATTCGTAAGATGGTCAAAGCTGCGTGCGGGAATGCCGGCATCCCGGAAAAGAAAAAGGGATTCAGTTTCTTCCGCTAAGAACTCAATCCAAATCGCCGGATCCGATACCTATCGGGTGCTGCAAACGTCTTGTATCAGGGCATGACTTCAGTCGTGCCGAAAGTGGCCACTTCAGATCCCGGCTTTAGCCGCTGCGTAATTGCAAATAGCTGAAAACAAATAACGCAGGGGCTAAAGCCCGACATTTCTTTGTTGCCTTTGCGGCACGACTGAAGTCGTGCCCTGATACAAAGCCTTTCCCCAACAGAGTTCTTCTGACGCCTATTTAGCCCCTGAGAGACGGCAACCCCCGAATGCGCGACCCCTTCTGAAACACGCTCTAACAGCGGGCGTAGTTTTCCAAAGCGGCCTTGCTGGGGATGGTCATCATGGAGCCATTGAAGTCCACCAGCCGGCGGGTCTTGAAAAGGGTGAGCGTGCGGGTGACGGTTTCGCGCGAAGCGCCAATGAATTCGCCGATTTCGCCGTGAGTAAGGGAGAAGCGCAGCCGCGTTCCACCTTCCGTCGTCTGTCCGTTCTCACTCCAATCGAGTAGCAGCCTGGCGAGCTTTTCCGGCACCGAGGCAGACAACCCGACCGTTCGCAACTGCTCGCATGCCGCGGAGATGTTGCGCGTCAATTCCTCGGTCAGAGTCTGGTAGACCTCGGGATGGCGCACGAGAATACCAAGAAAATCGCGGCGGCTCAGAAACGCCAGCTTGCATGGATAGAGCGTCTCGGCCGTCACCTCATACGGATTGCCGGAGAGAGCCGAAGCGAGCCCCAGTATCTCGCCTTTCTTGGCGATGCGGAGAATGAGACGCCGCCCGTCGATCGAGTTCATCGAGAGCTTCACCTCGCCTTCAAGAACCAGATAAACGCCGTAAGGCGGCTCCTTCTCTGAGAACATGGTGCGGTTGGCTGCGTACGGCGTCGGATGTGCGATCGAGGCCAGATCCTGGAAGGCAGCTGGAATCCACTTATCGAGAAACTCGCCGGCCCATTGTGTCTCGATGCTACAACTGCTCATGGTGTCACGCATGGTACTCATCGCTCTGCTCCCGCCACTTCACGCCTGAGGCTGTTCGTCCGGATCTCATCCGCCAGATACTGTGTCCACGGCGTGCTGACGATAAGCTCCGCGTTCGATTGAGCATGGATATGTCTCAATGCCTGCTTGCCAAGAGCATCCGCATAAGTCACGTTGCGCAAGTCGAGCGACAACTTCCTTGAAGCAAGTCGAGGGGCCGTTTCCATCCAGGCGCGGCTGATTTCAGCCACCCACGGCCCCGCAATTCGTCCTTCCAACGTGATCTCGATTGCTTGTTCGTCTTCCTGGGTTGTGATTCGCAACATCCACTGGCTCGTCCTGCGCCACGCATTGACTAAGGCACGGCGAATGCCAAACCGGACGGCAAGCACCAAGAGCTGTGAATTGAATTGACGGGAAAAGATTTATCCGCGGAAGTTCCCAAATTGGAGCGCGCGGCGACAAACCGGGTGACGAAGTGACGATGACGAAATTCCGTCACCGAGACTACATATAGTCGCTTCGCTCGATCCCCAGCTTCTTTAATTTGGAGTTCAGGGTGGTCCGCTTCAGGCCCAGCCGCTGGGCCGCGCCGTCAGGCCCGCCGATCTGACCCTTTGCGTCGCGAAGCACGCGCAGAATGTGTTCGCGTTCGGCGGCCTGAAGCGTGGGGCTTTCCGCAACTGCGCTCACACTCTCTAACATTGCACTGGTTTCTAGCTCGGCCAGCGGGACATAGAGCACCGGACCTCGGGTCAGGATGACCGCACGCTCGATAAAGTTCTCCAGTTCGCGGATGTTGCCAGGCCAGGGCCAGCGAACCAGCGCCTGCATCGTCTCCTCGGGGATGGACTCGATGGTCTTGCCCATCCGCCGGCCATGAGTGGCCACAAAATGGCGAACGAGAACAGGAATGTCGCCGGCCCGGTCGCGCAATGGTGGAGCAAAGATGGGGAAGACCTTCAAGCGATAGAAAAGGTCGCTGCGAAACTGCTTTTCTGCAACCATCTGGGCCAGGTCGCGGTTGGTCGCGGCAATCAGACGAACGTTGATCGGAATAGGCCTGTTTCCGCCCAGCCGTTCGATCTCGCGTTCCTGCAGCGCGCGCAGCAGCTTGGGCTGCAGGTCGAGCGGCAGCTCGCCCACCTCGTCGAGAAACAGAGTCCCTTCGTGGGCCAGCTCGAGCCGGCCCATCTTGCGCGCAATCGCTCCCGTAAAGGCGCCTTTTTCATGGCCGAAAAGCTCGCTCTCCAGCAGTCCCGACGGAATGGCGGCGCAGTTGAGCTTGATGAACGTCCGCTCACGGCGGGAGCTCAGGCGGTGAATGGCGCGGGCCAGCAGTTCCTTGCCGGTGCCCGTCTCGCCCTGAATCAACGCCGTCGCGTCGGTGGGCGCCACGGTTTCAATCTCCTTGAGCACCTGGCGCAGGCCGGTGCTGTCGCCCACGATGTCTTCGAAGCGATTTTCGAGGTTGATCTCCTCTTCGAGGTACTTCTTCTCCTGGCGCAACTTGTCGCGAAGCTCGGCAATGCGCTGAAAGGCCATCGTGTTATCGACGGCCATGGCCACCTGCGCCGCGATCCGGCCGAGAATGTCCGCGTGCTCCTGGCCAATGCCGCCTTCGAGCTTGCTCAGCACCCCCATGGCGCCAATGGCCTCGCCGTGATGAACAAGCGGGACCCAGCAACCGGACTGCATTCTCAGCCGGGAGAGGCTGACCATCGTATCGAGAGCAAATTCAGCGTTCGCTACGCGCTGCAGCAGCACCGTCTGCCGGGTACGGAAAGCGACTCCCGAAACCGTCCCTTCAACCGGAACGCGCACATCGACGGGGAAGACGTCCGTATCGTGAGGTCCGAGAAACTGCACCGCCAGATCGCCTACAGCCGGGTCGTAGAGCGCCAAAGCTGCAGTGTCGTGCGGAACGACATCGTGAATGCTCGCCGAGATAGCGGTCAACAATCTCCCCACATCAAGATTCGCCAGCAGCGCGTTGCTCAATTGCAACGTCACCGCCTCTTCGGCCCGTTTGCGGTCGGTAAAATCGCGCGTCACCTTGGCGTATCCGGTCAGCTCGCCGGCATCGTCGCGGATAGCCGTGAGCACGACGTCGGCCCAGAAGCGGGCGCCATCCTTGCGCACGCGCCAACCCTCGTCCTCGATGCGGCCACGCTCCGCCGCCAGTCGCAGCAGCTCCGCGGGACGGCCGCGCTCCACATCTTCCTGCGTGAAGAAACGGGAGAAATGCAGCCCCAGAATCTCATCGGCAGAGTAGCCCTTGATTCGTTCGGCGCCGGGATTCCATGTCATCACCGATCCGTCGCGGTCGAGAAGATAAATGGCGTAATCGCGGACGCTTTCAAGGATCGATCGAAGCTGCAGGTCCTTGCCGCGCAGGGCGTCTTGCGCCATCCGCTGCCCGGTCGCGTCGCGCGCGAAGCTGAGCACTACCGGACCCGAGGGCGTCTCCAGCGGCTTGAGCACGATGTCCACGGGGAACTCCGAGCCGTCCTTGCGCAGGGCGAACAGGTTCAGCGTTGCGCCCATCTGTCGCGCTCTGGGATGCGCGTTGTAGTTTTCACGATGGCTGGGGTGGCGGCCACGAAAGCGCTCGGGAACCAGATTCTCGATGGGCTGGCCAAAGAGTTCAGCTTGAGTGTGACCAAAAAGCTCCGCCGCGCGCGGGTTTGCGCCCCGAATGACTCCCTCGGGGTCGGTGACGAATATCGCGTCTGGAGAGACTTCGAAAAGGGTCTCCAGCGCGAACCGCGCGAAGTCTGCCCGTTCTTGCTCAGCCGAAGCCTCTGCGACCTGTTCCTGGGGATCAAACGGGCGCATCAAGGCTCCAAGGCTAATCAAGAATAAGATACCCGGCGGGTCTCAATGCTGCAACCTGCGTAAAGTTACGAAAGGGCCGTGGCGGGAAAGACGCGCGGAGCCTATGCTGGCCAAATAGACGACCTGAACGTCGAACTCCTTGCCTGATTGCACGCTGGCAAGTGCTCCCGATCACAACACAAAGCGACGCGGCCGGACTATCATAATTGCTTTACATGAAGGGGATTAAGCCAATGGATTCAAAAACATCTCGCCGTGAGTTTCTGTCCGCCGGGCTGATGCTTCCAGTCGTCGGCGCCAGCTCCGGCTTCGGCATTTTCAGCCCCTCCGAGAAATCTGCATCCGACGCTGTCGGCTCCGCTGTGAAGCTCAGCTACAAAACGCTGGGCCGCACGGGGTTGAAGGTGACCACGGTTGGGTTCGGCTGCATGATTACTTCCGACCCCAGCGTCATTGAGCGGGCCGTCGATATAGGGATCAGCTACTTCGATACGGCGCGCGGTTATCAGCACGGAAACAACGAGCGGATGGTGGGTGCGGCCCTCGGAGCCAAGAGGAAACAGATCGTGCTCTCCACTAAATCCGGAGCTCAAACGAAGGAAGGTCTACTCAGCGATATCGATACCAGCCTGCGCGAGCTCAACACGGATTACGTCGACATCTGGTACCTGCATGGCAAGGACAGCCCGGCCGATATTCGCGACGACATGATCGAGGCGCAGCAGCTCGCCAAGAAGCAGGGCAAGATTCGGTTTGGCGGCGTGAGCACCCACGGCGGCCAGCAGCAAATGCTGCCCTGGATGGCGCAGAAGGGCGTCTTCGATGTGGTTCTGACCGCCTACAACTTTTCTATGGACGCAAGCATGGAGCAGGCCATCGCCGCGGCAGCCAAGGCCGGCATGGGCGTGGTGGGGATGAAGGTGATGGCCGGAGGATTTCGCAGCAATAAACCCGGCACTCCGCTGTATCAAAAGCTGCAGCAGGGTGGCGCCCTGCTGGCCGCGTTGAAGTGGGTCGTCGACAAGCCCGACGTTGCCACCACCATACCCAGCATGACGGACATGGACCAACTCGACGAGAACCTCAAGGCCATGGCGCATCCATTCTCCGACAGCGACCGAAAGCTGCTGGCCGCGCATCTGGAGAAGATTCGGCCGCTCTATTGCAACATGTGCGGGCAATGTGACGGAGCCTGCCAAAAGGGCCTGCGCGTGGCCGATGTGCTGCGCTGCCTCACCTATGCCGACGGCTACGGCCAGTTCGCGCTGGGACGAGAGAGATATCGGGAGTTGTCGCCGGAACAGGCAACAGTCCGCTGCGGCGATTGCATCGAATGCACGGTGAAATGTCCCCACGGCGTCCAGGTGTCGAGCCGCGTGGCCCGCGCCCAAGAGCTGTTTGCATGAAGAAAACTGTCTGTACGCTGATGACCCTGCTGCTGACGGCCGGAATGGCCCGCGCGCAGACCTACCTCGACTGCCGTCTCGCGCCCGGGTGGCAGCAGTCTGGCCCACAACGCCAGTATGTGGCTGACAATCTTTACGAATACAAAGATGGCGCCGCCGAGGGGTACCTGATCTTCGGCTTGGTGCGCATGCAGGGAATCACGTGCCAGTCGGGCGGCGACACGCTCGACATCGACGTCTCGGAGATGAGCGATGCCGACTCGGCATACGGCATGATCGCGGCCAACCTCGATCCAAGCATGCCGATCGCCAGCCTCGGCATGGGCGGGCAAGTGCACCGGCAAGCCGCCAGCTTCGCCAAGGGCAAATACTACGTGGAAATCGTGGAGACAGCCGCCAACCCGGACAAAGATCAATCCGCGATGTTGAAGGTCCTCGCAACCGCGATGCTGGGGCATATGGAAGGCCGCGACACCGCTCCGGAGGCGCTCAACTGGTTTTCAAAAGACGATCTCGTCTCTCTCCGCGTTGTTCCTGAAAGCGTGCTGGGTCTCAGCCAGCTCAAACGCGGATACGTGGCAAAGTACAAGCAGGGGCAGGCGTTTTTGGTTGTCGAAGATTCGCCGCAGGCAGCCGCGGCGGTGATGAAAAGCCTGCGCGAGCGATTTGACGGCGATTCATCGTCGCAGATTGGCGACGAGGCCTTCCAATCGAAGGTAAAATACCTCGACGGAATCTGCATCTTCCGCAAAGGCCGCTACGTTGCAGGCTACGCAAACCTCCCCGAATCCCAGTTGGCAGCCTCCCAGGCCGCAAAACTTGCCGCTCGAATCCCTTAGAACGTCCGAGCGCAGTTTCGGCTGGGAATCGGCTGTCCGGGGAATTCATGGCAACTGAACTTGATCGCCGGCTGCCCGGAACCGGGAACTCGATCCGATTCGCGTTGGCGGATTTGATGGCGTATGTTTGCGGGTAGTTTCGGTGGGCACCCTACCCGCCAGCTAGTTTATAGCAAGCGCAAGTGGTTGAAAATTAGTCTGTTTTTCAAGATCGTTAATGAGTACTATTGGGAAGTCGATCGATGGGGCGCGAAAGAATCCGCGCGCGACGGAACCACATTGCCCCCATGTGCCGGGCTTGGTTTCTGCGGGCGAATCAGCGTATGCGGTCAAGGTTCGACAGATGAAAGTATTCCTCTTGAGGTCTCGAGATTGGTTTCAAAGGACACTTTCGGCTGTGCTCACGCGGCGGGGCGGAAGCGATTGATCTCCGGTCGGCGAACTTCACGCTCAGGGAGGTCGTTTCGACCACCATGCATTCAACAAATTCTGGGATGTGCAGGAGGGCCCCATGATTCCGGAAGAGAAAAATGACGACGTTGTGCGCGCGCTGTGGGAAGCGTTTGGGGTAACCGAATTCGAAGCCATCCAGCCGCTGACTGCGGGTCTTTCAAGGGCGCTCGTCTTCCGCATCGTCGTGCGGGGACGTCCCTACGTGTTGCGTCTCGTCGTGAATACGGATGGCGCCGTTGGCCCTGGCCAAGGCAATCAAGCACACCACTTTGCCTGCATGAAGCTGGCAGCGGAGGTTGGAATCGCGCCAAGAGTCTGGTATACGAGCGCGGAAGACGGGATTTCAATTACAGACTTCGTGGCGAGACGGCCGTTTCCAAGAACCAGGGCTCTGGCCCTGTTACCCGCCACGCTTAAAGGGTTGCACGCGCAACCGCCCTTTCCGTCTTCGAGAACGGTGAACTACCTCGATACCATGGATGGACTGGTAGGAAAACTTCAGGCCGCAGGAAGCTTGACGGATTGCGAAGCCGCGGAAATCTTCGAACTCTATGCACAGGCGAGGGACGCCTACCCGCGTGTCGATTTGGACATGGTCCCGAGCCACAACGACCTGAGGCCGGAGAACATCCTTTTCGACGGGGAGCGCGTATGGTTGGTGGATTGGGAAGCAGCTTTCACAAATGACCGATACCTCGACCTGGCTGTCGTGTCGAATTTTGTGGTCGCCAATGGCGCAGAGGAAGAAGCGTATCTCCAGACATATTTCGGAGGACCGGCAGGTCAATACCGGCAAGCGCGGTTTTATCTCATGGGTCAGCTCGTTCACATGTTCTACGCCGCGTTCCTCATGGTGTTGGGCGCAGCCGGAAAGCCGATTGAGTTGAATGCGAAGGCTCCGGATTTCAGAAACTTCCATGACCGCATCTGGGCAGGTGACGTCAGTCTAGGCAGCAAGGACGCAAAGCTGCAATACGCCAGCGTTCATGTGAATCAGTTTCTGCAGAATGCGCGTGAGGCACGGTTTCATGACGCATTAGAAATCGTCTCCATCGGCAGATGAGCCAGAACCTTTGCGTTACAACGGCTTGCCCTGCACGGTACGCGCCACACTGAATTCCATGCGCTCCGACTGACCGGTGAATTGCCGGCGGCCGATGCTTGCCCGCGCTGGTTCTTCCACAAACTGCGAGGAAAAAGCAAAAAGAGAAATGGGTCAAATTCGAGTGGAACTTTGGGCCGGACGCAGTCGTATTTGCGTTCAAGGGCTACCAAGATGACAAACGATCTGAAAATTGCGTTGCGCAAGTTGTGGAAGTCGCCGGGGTTTGCGGTGACGGCGATCCTGACCCTGGCGCTGGGAATTGGGGCGAACGCGGTGGTGTTCAGCGTGCTGAACGCGCTGGTGCTGCGACCGGTAAACGTGCCGCATGCGCAGAACCTCTATATGCTGCAGCGTTTCCAATTTCCGTCACAGTCTTATCCCGATTACCTGGATCTGCGGGATCGGAACCGGACGTTTGACAGCATGGTTCTGTTCAACATCATTGGCCCGGTGGGTGTGAATACGGGCGGCGATCCCTCGACCGCCTGGCCCTACCTGGCCAGTGGAAACTACTTCGACGGGCTCGGCATTCAGCCGTATGTGGGGCGTTTCTTCCACGCAGCCGATGAGCGCGGACCGAACAGCGCTCCGTATGTGGTGCTCAGCTACTCCTACTGGCACGGCCATTTTCATGACGACGCGGGTGTGGTGGGACGGATGGTCGAGATCAACAAGCACCCGATGACGATAATTGGAGTGGCGCCGCGGGACTTTCGGGGTACGGAGCTGTTTTTTTCGCCGGCGTTTTGGATTCCGATTGTCGAGCAGCCCATCATCGAAGGCTACAACGCCCTGCAAAACCGCGGCAATCACTCTTCGTCCGTGGTGGGACATCTGAAGCCAGGGGTGACGCCGGCGCAGGCAACGGCGGACCTGAATACTTTGGCGGCATGGCTCTCTAAAACCTACCCGGGAGACGACGAAGGCTTGAAGTTCACGCTTGCTCGTCCGGGGCTGGTGGGTGACGTGCTCGGCGGGCCGGCACGGGCGTTCATGGGGGGCCTGATGCTGTTGGCGGGGCTGATTCTGCTGGCGGCGTGCGCCAACCTGGGAAGCCTGTTCGCGGCGCGGACGGCGGATCGCGCCAAGGAGACGGCGCTGCGGCTGGCGCTGGGGTCGCGGCGCGGGTTGATCCTGCGGCAGATGCTGACCGAGGCCGTGCTGGTATCCGTGGCAGGCGGAGCGCTGGGGCTTGCCGGGGGCGTAGCGATCCTGCACTGGCTGAGCGCATGGCAGCCGATTCCGGATATTCCAATCAACGTGCCGGTGAATCCCGATGCGGGCACGTATTTTGTGGCGCTGTTGCTCGCACTGGCGAGCGGCCTGCTGTTCGGCATCGTGCCCGTGCGGCAGATCATGCGTGCCGACCCGTGGCAGGTGATTCGCACCGGTGCGGCCGGTGTGGGCGGGATGCGGCGGTTCACCTTGCGCGATGTTCTGCTGGCGGTGCAGATTGCGATCTGCGCGGTGCTGGTGACCTCTTCGCTGGTGGCCGTGCGCGGGCTCGCCCGGTCGATGCACAGCAACTTCGGCTTTATCCCGCAGAATGTGATGCTGGCCGGTTGCGACCTGCACATGGCGGGCTACACCGACGAGACCATTCCGCAGTTCCAGCGGCGCCTGCTCGATGCGGCAAAGGCCATTCCCGGTGCAACGTCGGTGGGGCTTACCGACCACCTGCCGCTGGGCGTGGGCGTCGGCGACTCGTATGTCTACACCGACAGCACGACCGATTTCCGGCCCACCAATGAGGCCGCGGACGCTATAAACTACACCATTTCGCCCGGCTACCTTGCCGCCGCCGGCACAACCCTCCTGGCAGGCAGGGACCTGGCCCCCAGCGACGACAGCAAGGCGCCCAAGGTGGCACTGGTCAATCGGCTGTTTGCGGTGAAGGTCTTCGGGGCGGTAGACAAGGCGATCGGCGGGCATTTCAAGTACTGGAACGGAGCGCGCGCGGAAATCGTGGGTATCGTCGAGAACGGGAAATACCGCACGCTCACCGAAGATCAGCAGCCGGCCATGTTCTTTTCGTCCCTCCAGCGGCCCTCCGGCAGCACCATTCTGCTCGTGCGCTCCAGCCGCGATCCGCAAGAGATCTCCAGCGCAATCGAGCGCATCGTGCATGGGTTGGACCCGGGCTTGCCGTTCTTGGTCAGGACGTGGAACCACGAGATGGGCTGGGCGTTGTTTGCCGCACGGGTTGCCACTGTGGCGTTGGGCGTGCTGGGACTGCTCGGCGCGATGCTGGCGGTGACGGGGATCTTCGGAATGGCATCGTATACCGTGAGCAAACGCCTGCGCGAACTGGGGATTCGCATGGCGCTGGGTGCGGGGCGGAAACAAGTGCTGCGGGCGGCAATGGGGCGAGTATTCGTGCTGCTGTCGGTGGGCTCGGCGGCGGGGTTGGTGCTGGGCGTTCTGGCGAGCAAAGTGCTGTCCTATATCGTGTACCAGGCGGGGCCGAGGGATCCGGTGGTGTTGGGCGGAGTGGTGCTGACGATGCTGGCGCTGGGGTTGGCGGCTGCATGGATTCCAGCGCAAAAAGCGCTTGCCGTGAATCCGGTGATCCTGATGCGGGAGGAGTGACGGACGGGGGAATCGGATCTTCGGAAAACTTCTGCACCTCACAGGCGCGGCGACGAATCAAAAGCCGCAAAGGAGAGACTTCCCCATGTCTGAGAAAATCGCATTCATTACTGGCGGAAACCGCGGACTCGGCTTCCAAACAGCACTCGACCTGAAGGACGCCGGCGTGAAAGTCGTTATCGGTTCCCGCGACCTGGCGCAGGGAGAAAAGGCTGTTGAAACGCTGCGCGCCGCGGGCGTTGACGCAGACGTGCTGCAGTTCGACATCACCAAGCCGGCGGATTACCAGACCGCCTACGATTACCTCAACTCCAAATACGGACGCCTCGACATTCTCGTGAATAACGCAGGAATCGCCGGCGGCAGTTTTCCAGGCACCGGTCCCGAGCATTCCGCCTCCGAAGTTCCAATGGACCTGCTGCACAAGGTCTTCGAGACCAACTTCTTCGCGCAGGTGGCGCTGACCGACGCGCTGTTGCCGCTGCTCAAGAAGAGTCCCGCTGGGCGCATCGTCAACCTATCAAGCATTTTGGGATCGCTGACCTTGCACGCCGATCCGAAATCGCCAATCTACAACGCCAAGTCGTTTGCCTACGACGCATCGAAGACCGCGCTGAATGCATTCACCGTGCATCTTGCCTGGGAACTGCGCGACACCAACATCAAGGTCAACTCGGCGCACCCCGGCTGGGTGAAGACTGACATGGGCGGCGAAAGCGCCCCCATGGAAGTCAGCGAGGGCGGCAAGAACAGCGCCGCGCTGGCTACGCTGTCCGACGATGGGCCGAGCGGCGGGTACTTTCACCAGGGGCAGGCGCTGCCCTGGTGAGCGAATTGTGCCCCCAGGTTTCAGAATCGGGACTTGGGGGGCACAAGGCCGGTTGAGAATCCCGCAACGGGTTGATGTCGAGAAGGGGACTTCAAAAACGTATCTTGTTTCGTTTCTATGACTTACCTAACACGGAAAAACGTATCTTGTTTGGTTTCTGTCATTTAGCTAAAAACAGGGGGGGAGGGGGTATCGGCCGCGTCCGGTTGGCGCTGGGTTTTCCCGTATCGCTTTGTTCCCATTGTGCGCCGACGGAGGGAAATTATCGGCAAATTGGGGCGGCGGGAGCGGGGAGCTTTCGGTATGCCGCTTCTGAGGTTCGTTTCGGAGGTTCGCGGTGGAAATGCAGGTCCTTCGACTCCGCTGAAGAACGCTTCGCTCAGGATGACCGCCTCTATTGCTGTTTCGGGACAGCATTTGTAGTACGGCAAGAGATGGGGTCAGATTGCGATCTTGGTTTCGATGGCGTCGTAGTCGGCGCGGACGCCGCGGGGCGTGGCTTCGAGAAGGCCGGCGCCGGCTAAGGCTTTGACGTCGGCATGGACGTTGCTGTAGTCGCGCTTGAGCGCCTTGGCCAAGGCCCTGACGCTGGTCACGTTGTTGCGGCGCACGTAGCTAAGCAATTCCATGCGCTTGCCTGTGAGGACTCGGGCCAACGTGTCCCAGTTTTCGAATGCCAGGTGGCGCTCATGGAAGGTTTCTCCGCGTTCGGCGCGATGCCAGGCGTCGATGAAGCTGCGTGAAGCTTCATCTTCAAATGCGCCGCCGACCGTGACTTTCATTTCGCTCATAGGGATGGGTCTTGTTTCATTATCTCCCAGGTCTCAAAGCGAGACCTGGGGCACTCGGCGCCTTTCACACCCCAGCTGCCTTTCTCCATTCAGCCCACAGTTTCGTGTCGGAGGCAGACCATGCCTGGAAATGACGCAATACCAAAGCAACTTCGTTAAACACAGTATGATCGAGAGGGATCAGATTCTTGTCTGGCGAGAAACAAAAGTTCAGTCCATACATCGGATCATCGGCCCACAGTGCGGAAATAAGACAGCGCACCTTAAACTTATCCTGAGAATTCTTCTTAGACCACGACGCTATGCCTATACAAGCCGACATTTGATCTACGCAGGCTGCTTGCTGCGGGTATGCAGAGGCAATAGCCTGTATCAATAAAGTTTCCAAACAGCCCCGTGCATCGCTAACCGGCGCAGGGTGCGGGAGCATAAGAATACCTACGGATGGATAGCCATTTTTCTTGGCAATCTCCAAGGGGCGCGAAGGAGATGAAAATCCAATAGTGTTCAGTTGATTCTTGATCTCCTTGAATGAGTCGTCTGCTGATTCGTCATTGTCGCTGATGAGTAAGATGGAATTGCACTCACCAAATCGCGGCGAAGCGTACATGCCGTCAAGGTATTTACCAAATCCTCCGTTCCCGCCAACACAACCGAGTGTCAGCCCGGTAATTTGTCGATTCTTGCATAGGTAATCCAAGAAGGACCTATCCCGTTCCCCCTCTCCCAACACTACATGCGGCCCTATAACTTGGGGAGGAGCAGCCACAACATCTCCGATCTCACTAGCGCACTTCAAAATCTAGGCTAGTGGCAGATTCAAGTGAGTGTGCAGGAATCCTTTTGATCACGCGCTCGCCCTTGGCGTCGATTTCCGAGCGCATCAATTGCGAATCCTTTGCGATGCTTTCCTCAGCAAGAACCGGGGCCGAGGCCTTCAAGAATTCGTAGCTGTGCGTTGAAACTACGAGTTGCACTTCTTCTTGAACGCACAGTTTTACCAAGGCAGCCCACACCCCCGGCATGTCCTTGTAGTAGAACCCAGATTCGATTTCGTCCACGGTAACCGTACCGCCAGGATTGGCGAGTATGCCCAGGGCAATTGTGACGAATTTGGTTATGCCACCCGATAAATCCCCAAGCGGCAACCGCTCGTCAAGTTCGGTTGCCACGCACAAAGTTGTATCTGCGCCAATTATCTCAAGCGTTAAATCCTTCACTTGTGGGTAAATGGACGCAATTGCTTTCACGAGGGACGTAGAGCGGAATCTTCTACTCAGAGAAGAAAACGCAGAGCCAGTTTCAAACGATGTTGTATTGATCGCGTTGTAGTAAGCCAGAGCAGCAACCGGGGCAGAGCCCTCGACCGTGAATCTTCCCTCCTTGAAAAAGATAGAGGTGTTATGCACGACGCCACCAACCACCCATTTAAAATTCAGCGGGGACAAGGTAAATGCGTGGGGCTCTGGTCCTTCGAGATTAAGCCCGTACTCCTTCGAGTCTCCGTAAGAGATTTCAAGTTTTCTAGATCCAGAATTGCTGTCTTGGGACTGCAGGACTGCTCCGCTATTTTGATCAAAGTTGTAAAAGAGATCGCGGAACAGCGACTGATAGGATTCTCTAGTCCCTGAGAGACCTACAATACGCGAAAACCCTCTCCAGTTCCGCAAGCGGAAATAGATTTCCGGCGAACCACCGCCCAACAAAAACAGGGCTTCCATGAGAGCGGTCTTTCCGCTGCCACTTTCGCCAACCACGATATTAAACTTCTTCAGAGAAATATCCAGTTGCTTGAAGCACCGAAAATTCCTGAGTTCCAAACGATTAATCATGAGGTACCCGCCATTCTCTACGGATCGGGACTGGTCGTCAAGGACGAAAAACTGACTAGAACACACCGCAACGCCGGGTGGCCCAGGTCTCGCACTTGAGACTTGGGAATCACGCAAGCCGACAGGCGTATCACATCATATATGATGTGATACTATAGGCGATATGAGACTCGTGCTCGACACCGATGTCGTGGTGGCGGCGATGCGCAGCCCGCGCGGCGGGTCGGCCGAGCTGCTGCGGAGGATAGACGAGGGCAAGGCAACCATGTTGCTGAGCGTCGCGCTCGCTCTCGAATATGAGGCCATCTGCACACTGCCCGAGCATCGTCTCGCTTCTGGTTTGAGCGCTGCCGATGCCGGCGTTTACGTCAACACCTTGATAGAAATGGCCGAGCCGGTGGAGTCGTGGTTTCGCTGGCGGCCTCAGCTTCGCGACCCTGGCGATGAAATCGTGTTGGAGGCCGCAGTCAACGGACGAGCGGAAGCGATCGTGACATTCAACGAAAAAGATCTGCGCCCGGCGCGCAGCAGCTTTGGAATCGAAGTGCTTCGTCCCGGCGAAGTCCTGAGGAGGTTCAAGTCATGACCACCCGAGTTTCTACATTTCCCCTGCGGCTGCCCGTCTCGCTGAAGGCCGCGGTTGAACAAATCAGCGAGCGCGACGGCACCAGCATGAACCAGTTCCTTGTCGTCGCCGCCGCCGAGAAGATCGCCGCCATGGAGACCGAGCGCTTCTTCGAGGAACGCCGCAAGCGTGCCGACCGCGAGGCCTTCCTTCGCATCCTCAATCGCGAAGGCGGCGAGGCGCCGCGCCCCGAAGACACACTCGACTGATCGATTGCTTGGCGGCGTGGCCATTGTGACCATCGCAATACGCATTCGCGGAATCGGGATTCCACTCCGAGTTGACAGCCCGTGGTGAAAGGCCAGATTGCTGAAGAACTTCCCTCAGGGGCTAAACAGGCTGCGGAAAAACCCCTGATCTGGGTTAAATGCGACGAAAAGCATCCCTCAGGGGCTAAAGCCCGCATTGATTCTGTTGATCTTATGCCAGGGATGAATCCCTGGCCTACCGC
>Ga0224559_1000812_pt1 | contig 18772 bp, 12 predicted proteins | sample 714S33034metaG_FD_180676 | JGI IMG/M metagenome (GOLD analysis project Ga0224559, IMG submission 180676) | Peat soil microbial communities from Stordalen Mire, Sweden - 717 S3 30-34 | ecosystem: Environmental > Terrestrial > Soil > Wetlands > Peat | place: Sweden: Norrbotten County, Stordalen... | reverse complement strand
GGTCTGATAAGTCCCGATCCTGCCGGTCTCATCGTCGCGGGCCAGAAACTTGATCATGTACTTACCGGGCAGCAGCGTGAAGCCGGTATCATATTCGATGGGCCGCTTGGCCAACTCGAGCGCGGTTGCGTCCGAGAGCTTGATGTTCACGTTGTCGCGCACATTCGTAACCGTTGTCCCGCCAACCAGGTCCTTGATCTCGCCCACAAAGTCGATCAGCGTGTGTTCGGCGCCGCCACGTTTGGCCAGTGCCAGCTCCCGGCCTGGAATCTTCACCACGATGGGAACAAAATACTCTGCGCGGTTAAGCTGAAAGTGATCGATCTCCATCGCGATGGAAAGCTCTGTAACCGGGTCCTCAAGCATCAGTGCATCTTCAAGCTGGCGTTCCTTGTCCACAACCGTAAACTTGCCGAACTCCTTGTCCGCGTAGTAACCCTGGCGGTATTCCAGCGTGGCCGTGTCATCCTGCGCGAGCGAGACCTTGATGCGCCGGAAGTGGCCATTCTTGGCTGTGTTAGTCGCATAGTAACCAATCATGTAGTAATCGGAGATAGCTTCCTGCGCCTGAACGATGCCGTGGTCGAGGTCGTTGTTATCGAACAGCGCCTTGCCGCCGGTGTCTCCAGCCAGTGCGAACAGCGTATCCTGCGACTGCTGGAAGTTGCTTGTATTTGCCAGCGCAGCGGTGCCGGTGTACATTCCGGAGTTACCCGGCGAGCCTTGCGTAGCGTCGCCCAGCGGAGCCGATGCCACCAGCCCGCGCGCATCGATCGGCCAGAAGGAAACGCCTGCTTTGATGGCCGCATCGACTGTGGCGTGAAGCTGAGCCTGGTTGTCAATCCCGTTCAGACGCAGGCCGCTGGCAAAGTAGATGAGCGATTTCTTCTCGTTCAACTGGCCCAGCATCTTGGCCGCAGTCTGCAGCGCCGAGAGTTGCCGGTCGGTGTTGAAGACATTGAACTCGCTGTCGTCCTGGCCGAAGGCCGCTCCCGTGTCCGCACTGCTCGCGTCGTCGATGGTCTCGTCGTTTCCCGGCCCTTGACCCACGATCATCGTCTCCAGCACACTGAGCAGCTTGTTGCGATCGCTCGTGAAGTCCTGGTAGATATCGACTGCACCGCCTTCGTAACTAAGGATTGAAACCAGATCGACACTGGTCATCTGCGTGCGAATAAACTTCTCCGCCGCCGACAGCGCCCGTAATTGGTCGGCCGGGTACATCGCCGACATATCGAAGTAGAGAGCAAGCAGCCTGCGATTCCTATAGCGATCGTTGTCCACTGTTTCAGGCGCAATCTGTGTATGCGTCAGGCGCTTGTAAATCTTGATATCTTCGTTACCGGGCTTTGACACCGGCAGCGGCTCTGCAAGGGCAGTTAGCGCCTGATGCTCGCAGAAACTTATCGACTGAGGTACGCCGTCCTCGGTGAGGGTAAAGTCCTTTGTGGTAAGTCCCTCAATGGGCTTCCCATCCTTGTCCCTCACCGCGACCGCTTCAACCACAAGTTGCACTTTCACAGTCAAGGTGAAGTTATCTCCGGCGCCGGCCGGCTTATTCTGCCCAATCTGCTGCGCGCCTGCAAGAGCGGCGGCTGCGGTGACAAATATCAAAAGTCCTGACACGCTTCGCATCTCAGAACCTCAGCCTGATCGTAGTCTGCAAGCTGCGCATGGGATTGGCGGCAGCGGGCAACCCGAATTGTGTGCTGTTGACGGTCGTAAACCAGCCCGTGAAAACGCCGTGATTCAGCATGTTCGTCGCGTCCACGCGCGCAGTCAGATTAAGCTTGGTTTTCACACGGAACGTCCGTTCCAGCGAGCTATCCAGGCTGAACTGGCCAGGTCCGGTAATCGAGTCTCTGCCCGCCGTTCCCCATTGACCAGTTAGCGGCGCCGTATAGGCTGCCGCGTTCAGGTGAATGCTCGCGCCCGAAATATATATAGGCGCCCCGGTTGGATCGGGGCGAATCGTCCCCGTGAATCCAGTGCCTGGAACCGCGGCCAGATAACTCGGAGTCTCCGGCATTCCTGTCCCCGCTGTAACTTGCGTTACCAGTGTCCATTCTTTCAGCAGCCTGCCGCTCCATCCTCTCATCAAGTCGCCGCCGCCCAGCCCTTGCCCGCTCGTGTATTGAGCTTGCACGGTGAGCAAATGACGCTGGTCGAATGTCGACAGCCCACGCTCAGCCCGCGGATTCAACCAGTTTTGTGCAATCGCGAATGCCGCGGGTGTTGAGCCCTGGTCGCTCGCGGTCACATGACCCTGCCCGCCCAGCACGGCGTCATCGTCGATCGACTTCGAATAGGTATAAACAAGCGATGCCATAAAGCCGCTGCGCAGCCTTCGCCGCAGTTGCACCTGTCCCGATTCGCGCGTCGAGTTACCACCGGAGGTGCGATAGTCGAAGCCTACCGGGCAGGATGGGCACAGGCTGGTTGCACCAATCGGGTAAGTATTGGGCAGTATCTGCTGCGCTCCATGCGTGCCTTTGATGCCGGCGTAAGTCGCGGTTAGTTGCAGCGAGCCCGGCAGATCGCGCTGCACAGATAAATGCCAGTTCTGCGAGTAGCCGATGCGCAGATTTGGATCGACGGCAAAGGTGTCGGCGGTAACTGACGAGCATGGGCTGAATCCGCTGGCCAGAGTAAGTGGGCAGGCCGCGCTATTCTGCACGCTCAGACTGGTCGAGAGAGGCGCCTGTTGCGCGAGCTGGGGCACAAATGCCTGATAGACAGAGGTATCGTCGTAGACGCCGTAACTGGCTCTTACCAGGACGGTGGAAGCGGGTATGGGACGCCACGCGACGCCGATCCGTGGTTCGAATCCGCGCAATTCAGCGCGGATAAGCGAGCTCGGATAGTGCACGCCTGTCACCGGTCCAACCGGATTACTGCCTAGCACAGGACCGGCAGCCGTGAAGTTGGGTGCGATGTCGAGATTGACCAGCCGCCCTTTGAGCTCAGTCATAGGTCCGCCGTAGTCCCAGCGCATCCCAGCGTTGATTGTGAGGTTGGACAAGATGCGCCAGTCGTCATTCACGTAAGCATCGTACACCGGCTGGCGGAAATACTTATCCGCATTGCCGAATGCAGTCGAGCTTGTGTCGGGAATGCCCAGCAGAAAATCGGCGAGGTCTGAGCCGCTGCTCGCCGCGCCCGCGGTAGCCGCGCCCGTGAATGTAAACGCCCCGCGTGGATTCTGCTGAAAGAAATCGTTGTATTCCTGTTTGCGAAAATCGACGCCCACCGTTACGTTGTGATGTCCGCGATAAATGGCAGCCGACCCTGAGAGAAGATCGGTGCGGTTGCGATTGAACGCGCTGTTTGCATCGCTGAGGCCGTAAATACCGCTGGAGAAATTCAGCGCCGGCGGACCCCAGTCAGCCGGGTCCTCGCCAATGCTTTTGCTGCTTGCGGTGCCGCCGATGCCCGCCGCGAAGGCGACGTTCTCGCGGTTTTCAAACTCCGGCACAATCTTCGTTCTCAGCCAGCTGAATTCGTAAGTCGCATGCACAAACAGATGTTGGCTGAAACGGTGTGCCCAGTTGACATTTGCATTGATGCCCAGCGTATCTGTCGTATCCACAAAGGCGAAGAGGTTCTCGTTTGCAGCTCTTATGCTCTGCAGGTTGAACGCGCCATATAGATGGTCCTTGCGGCCGAGGGTCTTGTTGAGCCGCGTTTGCACCACGTCCTGATGGCTGCTGTTGAGCACAGAGGCCTGGTAGTTATAGAGCGAATTTGGGGAAATGTCCGGGTTCGGTACGGGGTAGAGCTTTAGCAACGCCTGCGCCTGCATACTTACCGGGACTTGATTGTTCTTGAACGGCAACCCTGTTGTCGGATCATAGATAGTTACTGGCAGGTTGGAGAGATTGCCCCCGCGTTCGTCCTCGGTAGGCACCAGTCCGGGCAGAATCGCCGCGGTATGATCGCGTGTCCACTGGTAACTAACAAAGAAGTTAGGCCCGCGCGGCAGCACATGCGGAATCTTGATCGGTCCGCCCAGCGAAACGATGCCGGTGATACGGTCGTACATGCTCTTTGGCGATTCGAACCCGCTCAGCGAATAAGGCCGCGCATCGAGAGCGGAGTTATTCAGAATCGCGGCAAATCCGCCCGTGTACAAGCTCTTGCTGTTCGGCCTTCTGTTCCCAAATGCCTGGTCTAGCGAGTATTGACTCGTCGCCGCGTTGTTCACGCTGCCATTCACCAGAAAGCCGTCCGCAGCCTGCTGGCTTTGCTCATCTTGCGGCTTCGGAAGCTCAGCAGCCGTTGCGCCAGCATCCGTCCCCTCAGCCTTCTTCGCAGGCGCGGGCGGAACCAAAGTTGGCGGCATATTCGGCGGCGTTCGCGTAAGTTTACTGAGCGCCATTAGTTGGTCCTGCGGTAGCAGCGTCAACTCCCACTTACCCGCGGCCATCTTAGGCGCAACAGCTACATCCGCATGGATCGTCGAGAAACACTGCATCTCGATATCGATCTTCCACGCGCCATCCGCAAGGTCCAGGAAATCATAAAGACCACCCTGATCCGTAACAGTGCTGACCTTCTTCTCCCCTTGGATCGCAGTGATCTTAACTCCTGGAACAGGAAGCGCGCCGAATGTAACTTGCCCATGATAGTCCGAAGCCGCGGCCACGCAACAAGCGCCAAGACCTGCAAGAACACACAGAAGCGTCATGTAGGCAAAACGCCGCGCCATCCGTTGGCCCAACCTGATGTTAGTTCTCCGAAGGTCTCTCGATATGATCGATGACAAGCGCCTCCACATTGGCCCGTGTCGATTCCAGTTTCAATCCAAGCTGTTCTTGCAGCGCCGTGAGGATAGAAACTCCCGGCGATTCCTGCGCGCTTGCCGTCCCTTGGCTCGCGCCGGCCCCATTCAACGTTGCACTGCGCGCTTCATCCGGCGTCCAACTCAACATGAAGTCATAACTTCCTGGCAATCCGGTTTCGTCAATAACCACCCGCCCACTCATGTCGTCCCTGCCCGATAACCAGTCCGTAAACAAGGCCATCGAAACAGCTCCTGCCCTCAGTTCTCCTCTCGACCCTCCGGTCAGAGTTGGACTTCGCTGCATTTGGCTTTCCAGAGGTACATTCACCAAGGCCGGCTTCGGTCCATTCTTCGCCACGACTAATGCATAGACCGGCAGCTCCTTCATCTGCCGCCTAACTCTCAGCTTGAACCGATCTATGAGCAGCGATCGAACCATCAATCGATATTGGTCTAACTTCTGCTCGGATGCGAGTTTGTTCATCGCGTCATTTTGCGAGTCAGCAATCTTGGCGTCGATATCGAATCCATCCGACCCGATCCAGCGCGGTTCTTTCGGAAGCTGATCGTCGGACTTGATGTTGTAAGCAAACCTGATCAGCGCGGTCACGGTGCCGTTCTCCACTCTGAATCTGGTGGCAGAGATCATGAAGTTATGCAAATTACTGTCCGAGTTGCTGGGTCTGATCGAAGCCACCTCGAATGCAGGCAACTGGGGCGTGGCGACCTGGCTCTGCGGAGCAGGTGCGCTCGCCTGACCCAATGCGCACTGCGCTGCAAGGGTCACCAATCCAACCATCCCCAACAATACGTCTTTGCCGCGCCTTGGTATGCTCATGACCTCTCAAGAAAATGTCTGGCAATGAAGCAGATCGGTAGAACTTCATTCGAAGTCACTAACTTAGACGCCCGCCAGCTCCCTTTTGCTCTCATGACCCATTTTTCTTGCAGACTTAACACGCCGCGTACCTGCTCTAGTTATCCGAAGGCTTCTCGACATGATCGATCACCATCACATCGGCGGGAGCCTTGGTGGCCTCAAGCTTCAGCCCGATCTGCTCTTGAATCGCCGTGTACAGATTCGGCGGCGCATTGGCGCTGTCTGTTGGTGGAGGAATCCTGGCGCCCATACCGCTGAATTGCGAGTCGTCCGGCGTCCACTTGAGAGTAAAGTCCCACCGTCCAGCGATCCCCGTCTGATCCAGCACTGGACGGTCGAGGACGGCGCTCTGCATCAAGCCGGAGAAGTCGGCCATGTTCGCATTGCGAACGTTCAAATCGCCCAATTGCTGGAACCACAATCCAGGCAGTCCGCTCGGGTCGCCTTCGCTCTTGGTCATTTTCTGACCGGTCTTGGCGACGCTCAGCACATAGACCGAAAGCTCCCTCTTGTCGTGATGGAAGGTGAGCTTGAAGCGCTCGACCAGAAGCTTCTGCAACATGCTCTTCCATTGCTTGTCGCTGGGCGCGCCTTCGCCGTCGGGCTCGGCATCAATGTCGAATTTGTCGGTATCGGCCCACGCCGGAGCGCCGATCACCTGCTTCGAGTGCACCCCGTAGGCGAACGAGATCAGCGCATTGAGCGTCGTATTGACCGTCTTGAAGTGACGCCCCCTGATCATGAATGCCCTTCCCGGCGTGTCGGGCTTGCTAGGCTTGATGGTGGCCACTTCGAACTTGGGATCGGCATTCGCGGCCATCGGCGGCAACTTCGGCGTTGGCGGCGGAATCGTCCACTCCGTCGAAGGCGTGGCGCGCTCCAGGTTCAGAGCGAGCGGGTTGGGCCCTTGGGTCCAGGTTCCTGCAATCGTCTTGCCATCCGCGCTGAGTTTGCCCTCGTACGTGCCGCCAATTGCCGTGACCGACATCTTCACAGTCGTCCCATCCAGCGTGATCTTGGCAACAGGAACAGGGTCGCCGCCCTGGTCGATGCTGTAGAAGGCCGCCTTGTATCCGCCGCCTTCGGCCTTGGAGATCTTGGCAACAATGCGCAGGTCTCTGCCCGCATGAAGCGTGCCTTGCCAGGTGTCTGCAATGCTTTGCGCAGGATTTTCAGCCGCAGCCTGTGCGCGGACGTGAATCACGTTTACAAAACCGAATGCAATCGGCATCGCCAAAGCAGCAATACCAACCTGATTAAGGAACATTCTCCTGTTGAGCCCAAATTTGCGCACGAAACCTTCACTCATCATCCAGACAGTCCTTTTCTCCGTTCGGCATCCATGCTTTCAGAGCGCGAACCAGCATTCATTCTTTGAACTTGACGAGAATACACCGATAAGACGCTTATCCGTCCTCTTTGTTTCATCCGTTCCGCAGTTTTGTTGCCGGCTGCGATCGTCCCATTTCCCAGTCACTCAGCCCTGCGCTACACTTGCAGGTTAATCCATTTATTGCGCAGCCGGAGGGTCAACGAGCCAAGCCTCTTTCTGAAGGAGGGTTTCGGTGTCCAGGCAAAACAAGGACGATTCCGCGCCACCGCGAGACCGGCAAGAGCTGCAGGCCGCGCAATTTGCCATGCGGATTTCGCTGATCTTTGGCTTTGCGATGCTTATCGGCAAGCTGGCCGCATATTTCATGACTCATTCGGCGGCCATATTCTCCGACGCCGCCGAGTCGGTGATTCACGTCATCGCCGTGGGTTTCGCAAGCTTCAGCCTGCGCCTCAGCGCCAAGCCGGCTTCGGGTCACTTCCTCTACGGATACGAACGAATCGCCTTTTTCTCCGCGGGATTTGAAGGCGCATTGATCGTGGTGGCCGCTATCGCCATTCTCTATGAATCTGTCTATGAATGGATGGCGGGGCTGCAACTGCAGCGCCTCGGCTATGGCGTTGTGCTGATCCTGATCGCGGGAATCCTCAATGCGGGCCTTGGCTACTACCTTATCCGCACCGGCCGCCGGCTCAATTCCCTCATCCTCGAAGCCGACGGCAAGCACGTTCTGACCGATAGTTGGACCAGCTTCGGCGTGGTCGCCGGACTGGGCTTGGTGATGCTTACGCACTGGAAGCCATTCGATCCCATCGTCGCCATCGTCGTCGCCGTCAACATTCTCTGGTCAGGCGGCCGCCTTTGCTGGCAATCCGCGGTCGGCCTGCTCGACTACTCCGATCCTGAAGCCGGCCGGCGCATTCGCGAGCGCCTAGACGCCATCTGCGCGGAACTTACTATTCAATACCACGGAGTGCGATTCCGGACCACCGGCTATCGCCAGATTATCGAGGTCCACCTGCTCTTCCCGCGTCTCACGTCAGTGGCCGATGCCCACGCCCTGGCTACAATTCTTGAGGAGCGTCTGTCCGCTGAACTGGGAATGCCCGCCGAAGTGATCACCCACCTCGAAGCATTGGAAGACCACGCCGAAGTCCACCACCACGAGCACTACACAGGAAAACCTGGCTGATGAGCTCCGATTTCACAAAATGCGCATCGGCAGCGGCTTCGACGGCCCGGAGAAGTGTCGTCGGACCCACTTCACCGAAATGAAATACGATCTCAACAAGCAGTAGCCTTACGTTTTGAACTGAGTCAGGGAGTCACAGTCCTGATTCTGAGACTTGGAAACCCTCAGGTTCTCCTCCGCCGGGACCTCAGTCAGTTGAATTCAATCCAGTCAAATCGATTTCCGTGCTAAATTCTCATCATGCAGGTAACTGTGGAAATCCCGGACGAGATGGCTCAGAAGCTTACGCTACAAGGCCAGGACCCGGCCCGGACCACGCTCGAAGCGGTGGCCATTGAGGGCTACCGCTCGGGTGCGTTGACCGCGCATCAGGCGCGCCGCCTGCTTGGATTTGAAACTCGTTACGAACTTGACGGCTTCCTCAAGGAGCACAATGTCTGGGAGCACGCCTACAGCCTCGAAGACTTGGAGCAGGATCGCGGGTGGCTCCGGATCTCGATTCTGGAGCCTGGGATTCCACAAACCTAATTCGGGAACCCAGCGGGCATACTGTTCCCCGGTCCCTGATCTCTGATCCCTGACCCCTGATCCCTGTTTTTGCTATGATTACGTCTATACAGTGAGCGCCCCGTCCCCTCAAGGCCCTCCCCGGTGGTGTTTGTGTCTCGATTCTTCCAGCGTCTCGTCTTCGTCCTGTCCGTCGCGGTCTTTGCCGCCCTCGGCCTGGGGTTTGCCCTCGGTGAATTTGGCTGGTTCGGCGTACACGCCGGCGGCGAGCAGGATGGCGCTTACCGCCAGATGCGCGTCTACTCCGAGGTCCTCAAGAAGGTGCAGACCGACTACGTCACCGACCCTAACATCAATGACGTCACCGCTGGTGCGCTTCACGGCCTGCTCGAATCGCTCGATGCCGATTCCAGCTACCTCAGCCCCACCGAATACAAGATCTACAAGGACCGGCCCACCACTGGCGTTGCCCAGATCGGCCTGGTCGTCTCCAAGCGCTTCGGCTACGCCGCGATCGTCAGCGTGCTGCCCGGCTCCCCCGCCGAAAAGGAGCATCTCGCCGACGGCGACGTCATCGAGTCCATCGGCGGCCAGTCCACCCGCGAGTTGTCGCTGGCTGTCATTCGCCTTATGCTCGAAGGCAAGCCCGGAAGCAGTCTCACCCTCTCGGTGATCCGCCCGCGAAAGGCCGACCCGGAAAAGCTCACGCTCGTCCGCACCGTCGCCGCCGAACCCTCGCTAGCCGAGCAGCAATACGACAACTCCACCATTCTTTATCTCAAGCCCGGTCCGCTCACCTCGATGCGCGTCGACGAAATAGCCGCCAGGCTCAAATCTGCCGGCAAGAATCGCAAGATCCTGGTCGATCTTCGCGACTCCTCCAGCGGCGATCCTCAGTTGGGCCTTCGCTTAGCCAACTTCTTCATCAAGCAAGGTACGCTGGCCACGCTCGAGGGCCAGAAGTTCCCCGCGCAGACGTTTGCCGCCGATCCCGCGGTATTCATCACCGCAGCCCCGCTCGCCATCCTCATCAATCGCGGCACCTACGGCCCCGCTGAGCTCACCGCCGCTGCAATCCAGGACGCCAAACGCGGCGATGTGGTGGGCGAGCGCAGCTTCGGCGAGGGCTCCGTGCAGAAAGTGATCGACCTCCCCGACGGCGCTGCCCTGCTGCTAACTGTCGCCAAGTTTGAAAGCCCCGCTGGCAAGAAGATCCAGGACGATGCCGTCACCCCCGCCGTGGTGATTGGCCAGCCCGAAGACCAGGACGAGGAAACTCCTCCTGCCAAGGGCGACGAACCCCTCAACAAAGCCCTGGAGTTGCTGAAAGCAAAAAACAGTTGACCTTCCCGCGCTGATTCGGCGTGAGGCCGCCGGTTCGCGGCTTCGAGAAGACCGCGTTTAGACCTTGCACTCCTTGAATCGTTGCGCCAAGATTGTGTAGTGGGAGAACAGTCATGACAGCAGTCATCGCGCCGCCGCTCATTCCTGTCGGCAAGATCAAGAGCTTTGGCGCTTTCGGCCCGAATTATGAGGTTGGCCGCGCCCTTCGCCAATTGGACGATGGCGACTGGCTTGTTGACATCAAAATGGTGGAAACCGGCGAGACGGCCGAGTACCGGATGACTCATATTCTCGATGACCCGGAGGCCCGCTGATGTATGCAGTGAATGGCCAGCAAGGGTTGAAATGACCTTTGCGCGCCACCCAACACTGCCTTTTCTAGCCGGACCCGGCCGAAAATCCCCGCGGCCTATTGCCCACAGATTCCTTCCCGTTCCCACTCTTGCATCGGCTGGTGCGCGTAACCCTTAAGTTACATACTTTCGCAACGCAAAAATGCTAGCCTTGAAATGAAGCATTTCCTCCCGTGCTTCTTGAGAAGTGCTCACGAGGCTTGAATCGCTTGGCGACCCTCCCCCCAGAGCGCCTGGAACCTTCGCGCCGCACGCCGGCGCGCCCTGTTCCGTCGCGACATGCTGCATCGCGCATCGATTCGTTGCGCCTGGAACCGCAGCCGTTTACCCGCCCACGCCGTGCGCAAGTCAAGACCGTCTCCGCCAGACGCCGGCGCAAGCTCGTCGGCAAGCTTACCCTCGTCTCGCTGCTCGTCCTGGCCGTCATCACCGGATCGCTCGCCGGCCTCACCCTCGTCTATTCCTTCGATCTGCCGCAAATAGCGGACCTGGAAAAATACCGCGCCTCCACAACCACCGACCTTTACGACCAGAAGGGCCGCGTCATCGGCTCCTTCGCCCTCGAGCGCCGCGAGGTGGTCGGCTACGACGGCTTTGCCCCCGTCCTGCGTCAGGCAGTCATCTCCATTGAAGACAAGAGCTTCGAGTCCCACTGGGGCATCAATTTCTTCCGCGTTGTGGGCGCCGTCTGGCACGACATCCGCAACAAAGGCCGTGCCCAGGGCGCATCCACCCTCACCATGCAGTTGGCCCGCAACCTTTTTCTGTCCTCCACGCGAACCGCCACGCGCAAGATCCAGGAAGCCTATTTGGCCATCCAGATTGAGCGCTCCTTCACCAAGGAGCAGATCTTCACCCTTTACGGCAATCAGATTTACCTGGGCTCGGGAATGTATGGCTTCGAGGCTGCCTCGGAGTACTTCTTCTCCAAGCACGCCAAGGATCTTAACCTCCCCGAAGCCGCTCTTCTGGCCGGGTTGCCCAAGGGTCCGGCAGCCTTTTCGCCCATCCTTTACCCTGAAAAGGCCCTCCGCCGCCGCAACCTCGTCCTCACCGAGATGGAGCAGGACAAAGCCATCTCCCACGCTGAGGCCGAGCAGGCGCGCCAGTCCCCTCTGGGCCTGCACCTCGCCCAACCTGAAATGTCCGTCGCCCCATGGTTCCAGGAAGAGGTCCGCCGCGAGCTCGAAAAGCGCTTCGGCAGCGAGCAGGTGCATGAGGCCGGCCTGAAAGTTCAAACCACTCTCGATCTCGATCTCCAGCTCACCGCCAACCGCGCCGTTGAAGACGGTCTGGCGGCCTACGAGCGCCGTCACGGCTGGGCCGGTCGAGACAAGCCAAGCAAGCTGGAAAACGTCCTCGCCCAGGGCGTTGCTCTCGATGACTACAGGCATCCCGACTGGGTCATGAAAGCGCGTCCCGGCGACTATGTCCACGCCTTGGTCACCAGCGTCCTGCCCAACCAGATATTCGCCCGCATCGGCCCTCCCAGCCAGGTCCCCGGAAGCCAGCGGCAGGATGAGGTCGTCCTGCTCCCCGCCGACTGGCAGTGGACCGGTCAACGCCACGGCGACGACCTCGTCAAACCCGGCGACATTATCTACATCCACCTCTCTGAAGCCATGGAGGGAACGGCCCGCCGCGCCACCCTCGAGCAGGATTCAGGCGCGCAAGGCGCTCTCATGGCCATGGACAACACCACCGGCGACGTCCTGGCCATGGTCGGCGGACGCGACTACGCGCTCAGCCAGTTCAATCGAGCCACGCAAGCGGAACGGCAGACCGGCTCCAGCTTCAAACCCTACGTCTACACGGCCGCTATCGAAGACGGAGCCAAACCCACCGACATCGTTGTCGACGGCCCCGTCAGCTTCGGCAGCTACACGCCCCACAACTACGAGAACGATTACAAAGGCGCCATGACCCTCACCAACGCCTTTGCCGAGTCGCGCAACATTCCCGCGCTCAAGCTGGCCGCCCGCGTCGGCATTCACAAGGTCATCGACATGACCCACCGCTTCGGCGTCACCAGCAACATTCCCGCCTATCTGCCGGTCGCCATCGGCGCGGTCGAAATCACGCTCCAGGAGCAGCTCGCCTCCTACGCCGTCTTTCCCAACGACGGCCTGCGCGTTACGCCCCGTTTCATCCGCAAGGTCTCCAACTCCGACGGAATTGCGCTCTGGGAAGACAATCCTGAAGTCACCGAGGTCATCGACCAGCAGACCGCCCGCACCATGATGACCCTCCTTCAGGCCGTCACGCATTACGGCACCGGGGCCGCGGCGGCGCAGCTCAATCATCCTCTCGGCGGCAAGACCGGAACCACCAGCGACTACACCGACGCCTGGTTCCTCGGCTTCTCGCCCTCCATCACCTGCGGCGTCTGGGTCGGATTTGACGACCGCCAGTCGCTCGGCGAAAAAGAGACGGGAGCCAAGGCCGCGCTCCCCATTTGGATGGCCGTCATGCGCCAGGCCATCGTAGGCAAGGACGACGAGCAGTTCCTCGCCAATGAGCCGGCCCAGCGATCCTCGCCGCTGCTCCAGGCAGTCACCCACACACCCGCCGCGCCAGCGCTTGCATCCGCTGCTTTCGGCGCCCCAGCCAAGCCGAATCCCCCGGCCAAGCCGTCAGCTTCCGCGCCCAAAGCCGTCTCCCTGGCCAAGCCTCCAACCCTGGCTGCTTCCAAACCAGCCACAAAGCTGAGTGAAGCCGCCTTCGCCACCAAAGCCCAAGTCAAGCCCGCGTTGATCCCGCAGTTCGCCCCAGGCACGCCTCAAGGCACCGTCAAGCCAGCTTTGGCAGCCACGCCCTGACCCTACGATCCAAGCCGGTGCCCCATCCATTTCGCGTTCTTTGCGAGATGGGTGGGAAGCCCGGAAGTCCATAGTCCGGTTGCCCCAGGGTCTCGCCCTTGGGACCTGGGAGATGCAAGACCGCGCCATTCAGCAAATCGAGCGCCAAAGAAAAAGCTAAGAGCTGCCCGCCAACCGGAAATACCTCTTCGCCTTGGCCACATCCCTGAATATCTGCCCCTTCAGCGCCTCCGCCGAGGGCCATTCCATCTCCCCGCGCAGCCGCATAAGAAACTCCAGTTCAATCGGGGTCCCCACGGACAGGTCTTGGTCCGTGGGGTGATCAATCGGCGTGTAATCATCCATCTCCATCGGCTCAAAATCCAGAATGTGCGACTCCACCGCAAACGAAGCCTCTCCAAACGTAGGCCGATTGCCCACATTCGTCACCGCTTGGAAGCACCGCTCCCCGACCGTCAGCCGCGTCACGTACACGCCAAACTCCGGCAGCAATCCTTCATACGCCGCCAGGTTCACGGTCGGCACCAGCAGCCGCGTTCCGATCCCGCGGCCTCTAGCTTGTGTGGACCGCACCCCAAACGGCCGTCCCAGCATCCATCGCGCACGCCGCATATCTCCCGCCGCCACCTGCGCTCGAATCGCCGAGCTCGAAACCTCAAGCCCATGCACCCGAACCGCCGCATGCACATGGACTCCGAATCCAAACCCGGCGCCAAACTCCTTCAGCTCCTCCACTCCCGCCTCGGCCTTATTGCCAAAGTGAAAGTTTCCCCCCTCGTGCAGCGAGCGAACCGCAAGCGCGTCCACCAGAATCCGCCGCACAAACTCCTCAGCCGGCAACACCGCCAGCGCCTCGTTGAACCTCAGCACCACCACCGCATCGATGCCCGTCTCAGCCAGCAGCCGGATGCGCTTGCTCATCGGCGTCAGCAACTTCGGCGCCGTAGCCGGCCGCAGATACTGCTCCGGGTGCGGATCGAAGGTGACCGCAACCGCGCGCGCCCCCGATTCACGCGCCTCCTCCACCACTAACTGAAGAATCTCCGTGTGCCCCAGATGCACGCCGTCGAAGTTCCCAATCACCGCCACCGAGGGGCCAAAATCGGCGGGAATCTCCCCGATCCCTTGATAAACCGGAACCACGCGCCCCTCAAACTCGCTCATCTTCCGGATCATAGGCTCACAGCCACTTCGAGCCCGTCGTAGGCCAGCGTCACCCCGGCAGGCAGCGTCCGGTTGGTCTCTTCGTGCCCGGCTCGTGCGCAATGTGCGTCAGCCACGTTTGTCCCGCCCCAATGCGCCGCGCCCATCCAATCGCCTGGTCGACCGTGGCGTGGCTGGGGTGCGGCTTGTAGCGCAACGCGGAGAGCACCAGGTGGTCCAGCCCTTCGAGCAGCGCAAAGCTCGCTTCGGGAATATCGCTGACATCGGTAAGATAGGCCGCTCGGCCAAACCTGAAGCCGGCGATTTCCATCTCGCCGTGCATGACCGGAATGCGAATGAACTCGACTCCATGAACCGGATTGCGCTCAGCCAGCGGCTCCAGCCGCACCCGCGCCCGGTTCGGATACGTGGCCTGCGGCGAAAATGTGTACTCGAAAATCTGTTCCAGCACCGACGCCGTCTCTGCCGAAGCATAAAGGGGAATCGGACCGCCTTCTTTGAATGCAGTAAAGCTCAACGGCCGCAGATCGTCCAACCCCAGTATGTGGTCCGCATGGCAGTGCGTATAAAGCACGGCGTCCACCCTGGTCAGCCCCGCCCGCAAAGCCTGTTCGCGGAAGTCAGGCCCGGTGTCGATCACCACCACCCGCTCCTGCCCGCCGTTCGGCTCATTCCAGCGCACCAGCGCCGCGGGCCGCAGCCGCCGGTCGTGGGGATCGACCGAAGTGCACACCGCGCACCTGCACCCCAGCGTCGGAACCCCCATCGAAGTCCCCGTCCCCAGAAAAGTCAGCCGCCCGTCCATACTCTCTCGAAAAACTGATCACTGATCACTGACCACTGACAACTGTCCTACCTCTTCCCCGGCGGCGGGCCCGCTGGCGGCTGCATACCTTGCAGCGTGATCATCCTGGTCAGTTCCATAAACGCCATCCGCGCCTCAAACAGAACCGACTGCAGCATCCCATCCTCGGCATCCGTCAGGTTTCCTTTCGTCTTCTCCGCCAAAACGCCGAGCAGATCGATCGTGTTCCGCGCCCCCAGAATATCCACCCGCGGACGCTGCCCTTCCTGCGCTCCCGCACCCATCTGAATCATCGCGGAAACGTAAAACTGCTGCACCAGGTGTTCGAACCCGACCGGCGGCTGTTCGCCCATCCCTGGGTTCTGCGCTCGGACGATATCCTCCAGCCGCTGTGCCGAAGCATCGTAGGCAGTCTTCTGCTCTTGGGTCTCCGCGGCGGTCGGCGCAGGCGGCAACTCCGTCTCCGCCGCAGCCTCCGCGACCTCAACCGGCTTCGCACCGGCCTCATGCCGGCTCTCGTTCACCACCAGCCGAGGGCCGCCGCCCGTCTCCACCGGCTCGGTCTTCGCCGCTGGCTCTACCGCATTCCCGGCCGCGGCCTCGCTGGCAGCCGTCTCACGGTTCGCTTGTTCTTCATCCGCCTTGAACTTCCGGCGGTCGATCACGGTGAATTTCGGTGTATCGCTCATAACCTCGCTTTTCCTATCCGCTTCAATGACTGAATAACTCCACAGGTGCCCCAGAGCCTGCCCTGTGCATGCCGAAGGGTCTCGACCTTGAGACCGGGGAGTCAACCACGCCAACTCGCTAACTTGCCAACTCGCTAACTTGCCAACTCGCCAACTTGCTAACTTGCCAACTCGCCAACTTGCTAACTCGCCAACTTGCCAACTCGCCAACTAGCCAGCTCGCTAACTAGCCATTCCCTAAAGCTTCGGCGCCGCATCCAAAATCCGCGCCGTCCCCTTGCCCGTCCCACAGCTATAGTGCAAGGCCTGGTTCCGCGTTTCCGCACTCCCGCGAATCATCCCCAGCGCAAACGTGCGCTTGCCTGCCGGCAGGGCCAGCTCAGCCGCACTGGCAATATGCCCCGCGGCCGTCTCTCCGTCCAACGCCCCGTCTTCGAAGTGCAGTTCCGTTCCCGGCGGTGGCGGCGGTCCAAAGATCTCGAGCTGCCTCAGGTGCCTGTGAACGCCCCCGCGCGACCGCACTCGCTCCACGACCTCCTGCCCCAGGTAGCACCCCTTGTTGAAATGCAGCGCCCTCATCTGCGAGGTCTCATGCGCCAGATCCCGTTCCACCATGTCCACCCCGTAAGCCGGAATCCCTTCCGCAATCCGAAACGCCTCAACTGCATTTGTTCCCACCGGGGTCGCCGCCGCCGTTCGCAGCCCCAGCCACAGTTTCGCCAGGCCCGCCAGAGGAACCCAAATCTCATAATGCGGCGCCAGCACTCCAAAACTGCGCATGATCCGCAGATCGAACCCGATCCACTCCACCCGCGTTCCCGTCAACGGCTCTGAAAGCGTTGGCAGGCTCAGACGGCCCAGCACCTCATCGGCCGACGGCCCCGTCAACCCCAGCGCCGATTCCCCGCTCAAATCCGCCAGCTCCACATCGTCCATGATGATGAAGCGTTCCAGATGCGATTTCAGCTTTTCGTATTGGTCGGCGGCAATATCCAGTTCCAGTCCGTCACCCTCACGCCAGACGGTCAGGTCGCCCTGCACCCGCCCCTGCGCATTCAGCACCAGATTCCACGCTCCGCCGTGGGGCTCCAGTTCGTTTACCGTGTTGGTTACCATGCCGCTCAGCCAGCGGAACCGGTCTTCTCCGTGGACCGCCATGCGCTTCAGCCAGCCCAGGTCGTGTACCGCCGCTTCTTTCGTCAGTGCCTCTATTTCACGCTCTGGCGCGTCCAACTGAATAGGACTCAGCACGCCACGATAGGGGCCGAGTTCATGCGGTGTAGCCGAAGTTTCAAGCAAGGCAGCCATCGGAGTTGGCTGTATCGTTGCCGCAAGATCGATTTCAGTCAAGTCGCTTCCAGTCATATGCAACGCTTTTCTGCGGTCATCCGCGCAGTTTTTTGAAGAGAAATCTCGCGCCAAACCGCTTCATGATTATAGCCTTGGAATTGAGATGCGGTAGCCCCGCCCGTAAAGCCCTGAACCTTAAGGCCGGAACCCGCGCTCCGCATATTGCGGAGGAATTCAATGCGGAGGGAGGCGGGGGTTTCAACCCCCGCATAAAGCGCGCAGAATCATCAGGGGCTTTAGCCCCGGAAGGACACTCATTGCAGATTCTCCCCAAGCCTCGACTTTTTTCTGCCGCGATCTCCGCTCTCTGCGCCGCCCTTTTCTGCCTGGCACTCGCAATCGCCGCCCCCGCTCAACAGCCCGCCAGCGAGAAAGACACCCACATCACCCCCGACCAGGCCAAGCAGCTCTTCGCCCTGGTCGACGAGCTCATCCAATTCTCCTCGCAGGAGACCGGCCTGCCCGTCAAAGCCACCGTCAAGCGCCAGCTCACCACCCGCGCCGCCGTCGAGAGCTACCTGAAAGAAAAATTCGACGAGGATGCGGGCGCCAAGCGTCTCCAGAAAGGCGAAATCGTCCTCAAGAAGTTCGGCCTCCTCGACCGCGACTTCGCCCTCAAGCCCTTTCTCCTCGCGTTGCTCGACGAACAGATCGAAGCCTACTACGACACCAAAACCAAGACCGTGAACCTGCTCGATTGGATCAGCATCGACGAGCAAAAGCCGGTCCTTGCCCACGAGCTCACCCACGCCCTTCAGGACCAGCACTCCGACCTCGAAAAGTGGAACGACCAAACCCCCGACGACGTCTCCACCAACTCATCGGAAGACACCGGCCACCTCGCCAAAGACGAGCTCGACACCGCTCGCGATGCCGTCGCCGAAGGCCAGGCCACCGCCGTCATGATGGACTACATCCTCAAGCCCATGGGCAAAAGCCTCATCAAAGACCCCGAGGTCATGGATTTTGCCAAGCAGCAAATGTCCGCCTCCGACAGCTCCCCGGTACTCTCCCGCGCCCCCCTCATGCTCTCCGAGTCGCTCCTGTTCCCCTATCGCGAGGGCCTCAGCTTTGAGCAGGACATTTGGATGGACAAGGGAAAGGAGGCGGCCTTTGCCGGAGCACTCGACCATCCCCCCACCTCCACCTGGGAGATTATCAACCCCCGCGAATACGAGCTCAAACACACCCCTCCCATCCCCCTGATGCCAGATATTCATCCCCTCGTCGACAAGGTCTACCGGCCCTATGACATCGGCCAGATCGGCCAGCTCGATCTGCGCATCCTCGCCGAGCTCATCGGGGGCGACGGCGCCGCCCGCGACCTTACACCCGCCTGGGATGGCGGCATTTATTGGGCCGGCCAGCGGCTCTCCGCAAAAACACCCGAGGAACAGGCCAACACAAAATCGCTCGCTCTTTTCTACCTCTCCGCCTGGAAGAACGCCGCCTCCGCCCAGGAATTCGCCCGGCTCTACTCCAACAGCCTCGGCCGCAAGTACTCCGGACTCAAGCCCGACCTCGAAGCCCAGCGTTCCAATGCCGCAACCCTC
>Ga0224559_1000809_pt1 | contig 18837 bp, 12 predicted proteins | sample 714S33034metaG_FD_180676 | JGI IMG/M metagenome (GOLD analysis project Ga0224559, IMG submission 180676) | Peat soil microbial communities from Stordalen Mire, Sweden - 717 S3 30-34 | ecosystem: Environmental > Terrestrial > Soil > Wetlands > Peat | place: Sweden: Norrbotten County, Stordalen... | reverse complement strand
GTCTGCTCCCGTAGGGAGTCATCGAAAATAGCCCAGGGCAAGCGCAGCGCAGCCCTGGGTAAGAGGCAAAGAGAGAGTCATCCGCCCTGGAAGGGCGGATCGAACTTTCACACCGCCCCTCCGGGGCGGGAATCCCTCGGCCAAACGCTTCCCCAGGGTTTCACCCTGGGCTATTTTCGACTCCTCCCTCCGGGAGGAACTGCGCTGAATGCCTCGCTGCTCCCCCCATTTAGAATTGCTGCGCTCTCTCATCTCCTCTTGGAATCTATGGGGAAAACTCTGTAAAGCCCGAACCTTTCACTCAGTTTTGTCCTTATACCGGCGAAGGGTTATAGCTACGGATTCTTTGCCCTGTTTCGGATTCTCCTTCACAAAAGCATCGACCTTTCTACGGTATGAACTTGCGGACCCCGAATAGACTTCAGTTGTTGTCGGAACCTGGGCCCTCACACACCAGAGATACCCCTCCAGAAACCCAAGTTGCTGTGCTTCGCTCACTTGGCTCCACCATTCCCCATTCAGATACCAGTGTGCATTCTTCCAAATTTCCTCTTGCCCCTTCGAACCCCTGCTGGATTCGGGCTCATCTCGAACCTTCTGCCACACATCAATGACGTTGAGACTCACCGATCCGGGATGCGATTTATAGAACCTGTCGATCCTGTCCATGATCTGCTCCGGGGTGGCACTAAACCCTTTCTTGTGCGCCGTCCAGGTTAAGCAATCGGCAACTCCATTGAGTAACCCAGATCGCTCTTCTGCGTCCGACTTGAGCCACCAATCGCGCGCAAACGATGGCTTCGACGTCTGTGGCCACGCGCCTGCTGCCAACATCAGGACGATCATGCATAAAAGGCTTCGCATGGATTCACCACCAAACCATCGGACAGATTCCCAGCTTCAAAGCCGCCCTAAAATCCCGCCAAATACTGATGCACAAACTGCACCGCGATGGAGCCCTCGCCCACCGCCGAGGCCACGCGCTTCACAGAGCCGTGGCGCACGTCGCCACCCACAAAAATGCCGGGGACACTGGACTCCAGCAAGAACGGCTCGCGCGGCTCCTTCCAAATGCCAGGCAGCTTGCCGTCGGTTTTCAAATCGGGCCCGGCCAAGATGAATCCTTTCTCGTCGCGAAGAATGCAAGGTGGCAGCCAGCCCGTACCCGGCGCCGCCCCGATGAACACGAACAGCGACCCAGCCGGCACTACCTTTTCCCCCTCCGGCCCAATCAAGCGAAGCTTCTCAAGCCGTTCCTCGCCCACCGCTTCCAGAACCTGCGTCTTCGACTCCAACACAATATTGGATGTGCGCTCGATCTCATCGATCAAGTATTTCGACATGGTGGCCGAAAGCCCGTTGCCGCGAACCAGCATGGTCACCTTGCAGGCAAACTTGGCGAAGTGCAGCGCGGCCTGTCCGGCCGAGTTGGCCCCGCCCACGATAAACACCTCCTCGTCCTTGCATGCCGCGGCCTCAACCAGCGCGGCACCATAATAGATGCCGCGTCCGGTCAGCCTTTCCGCTCCGGGAATGTCAAGCTTGCGGTAGTGAACGCCCGTGGCCAGCAACACCGCGTGACAAGAGACCTCGCGCCCGTCCGCCAGTTGCAGGATTCGGTATTGCCCTTCGATACGCAGACTGGTCACCCGCTGGGTCAGGAACTCAGCGCCAAACCGCGAGGCCTGTGCGTGTGCCCGCCGTCCCAAATCCGCTCCCGTGATGCCCGAGGGAAACCCCAGGTAGTTTTCAATCCTTGAAGTCGAGCCGGCCTGTCCACCCGGCGCTTCCGGCTCGATGACCAGCGTTCGCAGCCCTTCGCTGGCGCCATAAACAGCGGCCGCCAGCCCCGCCGGACCCGCCCCGACCACGACCATGTCGTAAAACTCCTGGGTAGCCTGGGTGCTCAGGCCCACGCGTCCAGCCAGGGTTTCCACATCCGGGTCCACCACCCAACTGCCGTCGGCAAACAGCACTACAGGCAACTGGTCCGGATCGAGCTGCCGCTCCTTCAGCAGCTTCAGAGCGTCCTCGTTGGCGGCGATGTCGAGCCAACGATAAGGCACCTGGTTGCGGGACAGAAAGCTGCGCACGCTGTGGTCCTTGAGCGACCAGCGATGCCCGATGACGCGCAGCCCCTCAAATGGCGGCTGATAGCCGGCCTGCCAATCGTCCAGCAGGTCGCTCAGCACGGGATACAGCTTCTCTTCAGGCGGGTCCCAGGGTTTGTTCAGGTAGTAGTGGATGCGCGCGGTATTGATGGCGCGGATGGCGGCCTCGGTGTCTGCGTAGGCCGTGAGCAACACGCGGCGCGCGTCCGGATAAATCGCCCGCGCCCGCTCTAGAAAGTCCACTCCGGTCATGCCCGGCATGCGCTGGTCGCTCAGGATCAGCGCCACAGGCTCCTGGCGCGCTTTCAGTTGGTCCAGCGTGTCCAGCGCCGCCTGGCCGCTGGCCGCGCGCATCACGCGGTAGGTGGCGCCGTATTCACGGCGCAGGTCCTGTACCACCGCTTCCAGAACGCTTACATCGTCGTCTACCGCCAGCAGAATGGGCCTCGCCATATCACTCAGTGTATGGCCTGCATACCACAAAAGGGACAGGTGGAAGTCCGCTCTTACTCAAGAATTTTCGTGACCCGCGAGGTCGAATAGCTGTAATCTTCTGACTAGGAAAGTTACCAGAGTGTAGTTGTTTCTGAGGAGCGGGCGGTTACGAAAGACATCCGCTCCGATTGTTGCTGTCGCAAATTCGGACACTTGCAAGATTCGGAGGAGTTTTGCCGATGATGCGGCAAGAGGCAGGAAGAAATGCCGGCGGTAGATATTGTGTCGATGGGAGACGGGATTGAGCCGGCTCACAGAAAGTGAAATTGGGGAAACAAGGCAGAAGAGGCGCACATCATGAACAAGATCATTCTAGCCGATTCGCAAGCGATTTTCCGTGCAGGTACCGCCAAGGTGCTGGCAATGAACGAAGAGCTGCGCATCATTGCACAATGCACGGATCTGGATCGCATGTACCATGCCATCACCACCTTCCCCGGTTCCATTGTTTTGTTTGCCTCTTCGCTGCACCCCGAATTGACCCGGCTCCGCGTTCTGCTGGACGGGGCAAACAGCCGAGGCATTGTGATTGCAGAGAACAACGAGGCCGCCGCTTCCTATCTGCAGCAGGGATTCCGTGGCGTAGTGTTTCGCAACGTGACCGGGACATCGCTGGTCGAGTGCGTTCGCCGCGTAGCCGATGGCGAAACTTGGACTCCGCCCAAGCTGATGCAACCCGATTCGCCCGAAGAGGATATGGTGGGCACGCGTGTGCGCGACCGGCTCACTCCGAAGGAAATGCGGATCGTCGCGCTGATTGTTCAGGGCTGCAAGAACCGCGAGATCGCCATCCGTCTCAAGACCACCGAGCAGGTGATCAAGAACTACCTCCGCTCGATTTACGACAAGACCGGCGTAAGCGACCGATTGGAACTGGCGCTGTTTACCATCCATCACCGGGTTCTAGCCCAAGCCGCCGCCGAAGTAGGCAGCCGCCTCGAGGCTGAGGCACTAGCCGCCGCGGTCCCGTCCGCAGTGGCCTAAAGCTCGCTCCCTGCCCTTCGACGGGTGCCCCATCCACGCCACGACTTTGTGGCTTGGGTGGGATAGATCCAACTATCTACGGTCCGTTCCGCACACCAATAGTTATCGCTTCGCAAGGGCGTGGGACCGCAAGGGCGCGGGACCGGAGGGAGGCGGGGGTTTCAACCCCCGCATAAAGTCAGCCGATCGACGCGGGCTTTAGCCCCGGAAAGACGCTCTCCGCCCATCGCAAACCGGGCAAGAGCGAGGTCCCGCAAAAGCCAGTCCGAGCGTTTCGCGAGCGTCCGCCCTTATAGCTTCTCCGCGACGCTTTTTGCCTGCGTAAACAGCGTCAGATAATCCGGCCCCCCCGCCTTGGAGTCCGTCCCGCTCATATTGAATCCGCCAAACGGGTGCGCGCCTACCATTGCGCCCGTACACTTGCGGTTGAAGTAGAGATTGCCCACGTGAAATTCAAGCCGGGCGCGATTCAGGCGCTCCCTGTCGGCCGTGTAGATCGAGCCGGTTAGCCCGTACTCGGTGTTGTTCGCCACCCGCAGACCCTCCTCGAAATCCTCCACCTTCACGAGAGCCAAGACGGGCCCGAAGATCTCTTCCTGAGCCAGCGCGGCATCGGGAGCAATATCCGCAAAGACTGTGGGTTCAACAAAGTAGCCGCCTTCGGGCGTATCAACGGCATGCCCCCCGGCGATCAGCCGTCCTTCCCGCTTGCCCGTCTCAATATAGGCCAGCATCGACTTGAGCGCATTTTCGTTGATCACAGGCCCCAGGTTGTAGTTGGCTGCCGGGTCGCCCACCGTCAACCTGCCAACCCGCTCCCGAATACGCTCGGTAAACTCCTCATAAATCGGAGCTTCGACGATGGCGCGGGAACAGGCGGAGCACTTCTGCCCGCTGAATCCAAAGGCCGAGGCCACCACTCCCTCGACGGCGGCGTCCAGATTCGCATCCGCGCAGACGAGGATGGAGTCCTTTCCACCCATCTCCAGTACGGTACGTTTGATCCAGACCTGACCCGCTTTAGTGCGAGCCGCGCGCTCGTGAATCTCCAATCCAACCGTCTTTGACCCCGTAAAGGAGATGAATCGGGTTTTGGGGTGCTCGACGAGGTCGTTGCCAAATATAGCTCCCGACCCTGGGCAAAAGTTGACCACGCCCGGCGGAAGTCCAGCTTCCTCCAGCACTTCCATGAACTTGGCGGCAATGGTCGGAGCGTCGCTCGAAGGCTTTAATATCACCGTGTTGCCGGTAACAATAGCCGCCGCGGTCATGCCCGCCATGATCGCGAATGGGAAATTCCACGGTGGAATGACAGCGCCCACGCCGAGCGGGATATACAGAAGTTCATTGCGTTCGCCGGGGTATTGGATCGGAGTAGTCGCCGCTGCCAGGCGCAGCGCTTCGCGAGCGTAAAACTCCAGGAAGTCAATGGTCTCGCCCACGTCGGCGTCGGCCTCCGCCCAATTCTTTCCGACCTCATAAGTGAGCCAGGCGCAGAACTCGAACCTCCTTTCGCGGATCGTATCGGCGGCGGCGAGGATGACGGAAACTCTTGTCTCTACGGCGGTTCTTGACCACGATTTGAAGGCTTGAAGAGCGGCGGTCATAGCCTCTTCCACGTGTTCTGCCCCCGCCTTCTGGTGGATTCCGACTATCTGCGCGGGACGCGCGGGGTTTACGGAGCGAATCTTGGCTTCGGTCCTCAGACGCCGGCCGCCGATGATTAGGTCGTACTCGCGGCCAAGCCGGCCAGCGACCAGGTCCAGGGCGGCCTGCATCTGACGCACATGATCAGGCTCTTTGAAATCGATGAACGGCTCATTGGAGAAGACGCCCTGGGGCGTGCGCGGCTGAATCTGGGTAGTGACGGAAGCGGTGGTCATGACATATTCAGTTTAGTTCAGACAAGGACCAGTGATCATCGAATCCCACACTCACGACGAGGCCTTGCACGTAGGTCAAATGTTTCAAAGCGACATCGGGGCCTATTTGGGCTGCACTTCTACCGGATCCTTGAGATTGATCTCCTTCGTGTGCGCGGGAACAACGACGCGCTGCCCCTTCGCCAGGTAGTGTTCCATCACCTCGCGCCGGCCCCAGTCCAGCGACCATCCGTCCTCAATTGCCACCACGATGTAAGCTCCGGCAATGACGTGCTCAAACTCGAAGCTTCCATCGGAATCGCTCTGGTTGATGCGCGAGTCTTCCTGGCCGGATGCGGGGTTGGCCGGCACAAGCACAAGCAAGACCCCAGAGACCGGGCTTCTATCCAGCTTTGCAAAACCACTTACTGATGAAATCGATTCCGCTACCTGAGCAGTAACGGTCACCGGCTCGCTGCCGACTTTCAAAAGACGGCCCTCGACGGTGCCGCCGGTAGCGCTCAGGCGAGTAACCGCCATCGGGGAGCCCGCCGCGCTTGCCGTCACTTCGTAGCTGCCGGGATGCACCGGCTGCAGATGGAAGCTGCCATCGGGCGCAAGGCGCGCCATGAGCCGTTCACCGGTTAGCTGAGAAGTGAAGAAGAGAGACAGATTCGAGGGCAGAGCGCCCGCGCCTGCCATTGCAACTTTCCCTGAAATCTCCGCAAGCGCCACGGCTATGGAGGGGTCCAGGTTCAAGCGGTCCGTTGAGGCATCCAGGGTCATTGACCTGGACGGCTGGCCATTTGGAGCCATGAACAGAGCGTCATATTGGCCCGGCGGAACACCGTTAAGCTCGACGGTGATCTCGGCGTTGGGGTTGCGGGGATCGCGGCTCCTCATCGTGGCGCCGGCCAACGAAACGAACTCGGAGTTTCCGAAGATATCCTGGCGCAGTTGCGGCATAGCCAACCCTTGGCCAGGGCCGGGATTTGGAACCTGCATGACGATATGAACCGCCGGCACGGGATGAAGCGTGAGGTTCACCTGAACGCGATCGCCTGCAGTTACGGTGATGGGCGAAGCGGAGCTAGCATCCGTAACATCCGGGTAGTAAGTCACGGTGTAAGCCACGTCCAGCGGAGAACGGGGCAAATTCTCGATTGGAATTCCATGCGCGTCGCGTACCTGACGGCGAGTTGCATACCACGGTGATCCAGCCACAGCCAGATAGTAACTGCCTGGCGCCAGCCGGGATATCGTGTAGAACCCTATGCCGTCGCTGTTGGCTGAATTCACCCGCACCATCCTCCCAGTTCCGCTGGCCGGGTCAACGCGATAGAGAGAGACTCGTGCGTTGAAAACAGGGTCGCCGGAATCGTCGCTGATGGTGCCGTAGAGCGCGCATTGCGGCTCGAGCTTGAATCTGAGATCGGTGGTGTCGAGCCCGTCGCCGGCAACAATGGCGGTGAAGGATCCGGTCTCATGCTGTTCGTATGCACCAGCGATATAGCCGCGATGCGACGCGCGCAGCACGTACTTGCCGTCGGAGAGATTGGAGAATGAGAAGCGGCCCTCCGCATCGGTCTGCACCGAGTCAAAAAGCTTGCGCTCATTGGCTTCCGCCAATGTGACTGTGGCATCGTCAATCGGCTGGCCGGTCCTTTCATTCAGCAGCACTCCGCTGATGACTCGATTGCCTGTCTGAGAAACAGCCTGCGATTGAGCCAACAGACCTGGCTGACAAATACATGTCGCAACCAGCGTCAGGGAAACGGCAACCGCTTGGCGAGTCCGGTTCATTGCGTCTGTCCTTCTCCGCCGTTCTGGGCCGTTTGAATCACGTCCACCTGCACGGTTGCAGCGGCGCCCGGTTCCACTGTGACGGTCTGGCTTTGAGAATTGATCCGCGCCATTGCCTGCGGATCGTCCATGTCGATCTCCTGCGGCTTGTCGAATGCGACCACGCGATACGTGCCCGGCGCCAGGTTCCCGAACATCAAGTGGTATGTAGTCTGTGCGGCCGCCATCGCTATCTGCGCAGTGCTCGGAAACTGCGGGATTGCGTAGCCAAAGACGATGCTTGAAACGCCTTCGTCGGCGCTGGATGCGGAGTTACCCAGCGAACTGGGATTGATGGCTGCGTCGATCCGGCCGCCGTTGTCGCTCAGGCTGATTTCGATGGGCGCGGCGGCCCCGCCCGGGCCTACAGCCAGCGGCTCCCGCGCTAAGTCGGCCCCGCCGCTGCTAATCGAACTGACATAGCCCTGGAAGGCGTTTGTTTGCACCCAGTATCTTCCAGGTAATACGTCGGCCATCTCAAAGTAACTGTCGTCGGTCGAGCCGGCTGGATGTTGCAGGTTGTGGCCGCCCATGTTCGCTGTGAGTGAGTCCACGGGAATGAGGCTGATATTAATTCCTGGGTTGGCGCCGGCCATCGCGGATCCTACGACGATTCCCGTGTGCGCGCGGTCGTTCGCGGACGTGAGGTCCTTGTGAATTTCCACCGCGATAGGGCTAAGCGGGTGCAGCGCCATGCTCAGGCCCACCACCGGGCCGCCTGTTACCTGAAAATCGATGCGCCCGTAAGCAGATGTCTTGCCGTTGTTGGAACGCGATTCGGCATAGTAACGTCCGTTGGGTAGATTGACTTCGGCCAGTCCCTGCTGCGCATTGAATCGTGCCGGGAATCCAATGCCGCGCCAGGTTTGATCGCTGATTGAAATCCCTGCCGGTTGCCCTTGCGGACGATTGGGTACGAGAATCGAAACCGGGTAGAATGGCTGACGCGCAATGGTGATTTCAGCTTCGAGTTGCTGGCCGGGAGATACAGTCAGCGGACTTGCGGTGGAGAGATCGGTAACTCCCGGATAACATACGGGCGGATAGCCATAAGTGGTTTTTCCCGATCCCGCCGCGGTCATACTATCTTCTGTCGGCGTGCTGCACAGTATATAAGAAGCGGGCGCCTCAAGATTCATCATGCGGAGATTTCCGTCGCTATCGGTGGTGTAGTTTCCTTGCGCCATCCACATCCCGCGACCGCCAAAAATGCGCTTGCGATACGCCATAAATCGGATTCCGTCAGCTGCATCGCCGCCTGAGAGCGTGACGTGGACCGTGATGTTAGCTTCGGGAGTTAGATAGAAGGTGAGTTCAGGCGTGTTTGGCCCCACCTTCACGGGATGCGCAAAAGTTGCTCCGGTGGGGTTGTAGCCGGGACGCCGGACAGCGATATTCGCCATGCTTGCCGTGAGGTTGATTTCAAAGCGGCCGTCGTTGTCCGTCAGAACCGCGTCGGATTGGCCGTCCACCAGCACTCGCGCGATCGGACGCCGGGTAAAACTGTTTAGCACAACGCCACGCACCGGGTAAGTCGCGGGCGCTTCCTGCGCATGGCAAGCGACAATGAAGCTCCCAAGCACACAAAGGATCGCAACCCCGGCCAGAGCACGATTTGGTTTCAACCAAGAGAGCATTATGAGATTACTTCGCCAATTTCTTGGGCTGGTTTCATGGTGTTTGACGAACCTCACGGGTCTTGGTTGCAAGCGCCGCATATTCTGGCATGCGGTTTCGAAGCCGCCACTGCTTCCCCGGCGATTGATTTTCAGGGCAAGATCGACGTCTCTTGCGAGGCCGGGGCTGCCTGCCGGCGATTGAAGGGCTCAATTGATGCCGCGCCATAGCATTTTCTCAGGTGAAGTGTTGCGGAATTCGCTCGGCACGGCTATTTTACGCGGGAAGGCGCCGGCCTGAGGAACTATGGTTTGTACTTCTGGGTTGGCAAACCGAGCCGAGCGTGTATTTTGGGATTGGGTCGACGGGGAGGATGCGATGGCGCGAGTGGCTGTGGTTGGGGTAGGGGCGATTGGCGGAGTGCTGGCTTCGCTGTTGGAGACAACTGGGTCGCATGAAATTACGCTGTGCACGCGGCGGGAGATGGAAGCGCTTACGGTCAAGACGCCGGATGGTGTGGTGAGTGTGAGGGCGCGGAACTTGACCGATCCGAAGCAGGCGAATGCGGTGGATTGGGTGCTCGTGGCGACGAAGACCTACGACGCGGCGGGTGCGGGGGAGTGGCTCCGCGGGTTGGCCAAGGACGGAGCGAGTGTAGCCGTGGTGCAGAACGGTGTCGAGCATCGGGAGCGGTTCGCGCCCTATGTCGATGCGGAACGGATTGTGCCGGTGGTGATCGATTGCCCGGTTGAGCGGCTGGCGGATGGCTCTGTGGTACAGCGCGGGAAGGTCACCATGAAGGTGCAGGAAGGACCGCTGGGAGGCGAGTTCAGGGAGCTCTTCAAGGGGAGCAAGGTGGAGATCGAACTGGTGGATGACTTCAAAACTGCGGCCTGGCGGAAGTTGTGCACCAACGCGGCTGGTGCAATCAACGCTCTGACCATGAAGCCGGCCGGAGTTTTTCACGATGAGGCGGTGGGACGGTTGGCGCTGGGGATGATAGCCGAAGTCGTCGCTGTTGGACGGGCCGAGGGCGCGCGGCTCGACGACTCGGTGGGGCAGCAGGTGCTGGATTTGTATCGCGGCCAGCCGGCGGATTCGGTGAATTCTCTGCTGGCGGACAGGATGGCCGGACGGCGCATGGAGACGGACGCGCGCAATGGCGTGATCGTTCGGCTGGGCGAGACGCACGGCATTGCGACGCCGTTGAATTGGATGGCGGTGACGGTGTTGGAAGCTTGAAACGCGGAACAGGGAACAAGGAATGGAAATACCGGCGGCTTGCTGCCGCTGGCATTTCTGCGTCTGACGGTGCTAGGGAGTCTCGGTCAGGGCTTCGGTAGCCTTGCTCATTTTGGCGGTGCGCTCGATCTTGTCCCAGTTGAAGGGTTTGCCGTCGATGGCCCGCTTGAGTGTCTTGAACAGAACCACGGAAAAGACCTGCCGGTATGCGAAACGCTGCAGCCAGATGTGGAACAGTAGCCAGCTGTCGCCCTTGTTGGCCGGGTGGCGCCGCTCCAGCGAGAAGGCGATCGACGACGTGACGAAGTCAATGATAAGGAAGCCGAGGAAGTAGACCAGCAGCTTCTCGAAGCTTTCGGCCGAGGCGGCTTCAGGGTGGTAATGGAGGTCGATGAAATAAGTGACGATGCCCCATGCGAACATCAGGTCGATGAACGGAGAGACCAGCGGCAGAAACATCTGGAAGATGAGAATGTTGGGCAGCGCGAAGAGTCCCATGGCCTTGTTGCGGACGAAGGCGGCGCGATGTTTCCAGACGGCCTGAAGCGTGCCGAAGGACCAGCGAAAACGCTGGCGCATGAGTCCGCGGACGTCAATGGGGGCTTCAGTGAAGGCAAGGGAGCGATCTTCGTAATCGACGCGCAGGCCCTGCTCAAGCAGGTTCATGGTCAGGTCGGCGTCTTCAGCAACGGTGTTAAGGGGATAGCCGCCGACGGCTTTCACGGGGGCGGTCCGCCACGCGCCGATCGCGCCGGGAACCACGGTGACGACGTGGAACAGATCGAGGGCGCGGCGCTCGAAGTTCTGGCTGGTGATGTATTCGAGGGCCTGCCAGCGCGTCCACAAGTTGACGCGATTGCCCACCTTCGCATTGCCGGCCATGGCGCCGATCCGCGGGTCTTCGAAGTGAGGGATGAGCTTGGAAATGGCGTCGGCGGCGATCACTGTGTCGGCATCGATTCCGACGTAGACCTCTTCCGTCAAACGTTCGAGGGCGAAGTTGAGCGCGGCGGCCTTGCCTCCGTTGGGCTTGGAGAACACCTGAACGCGTCCCGCCGCGATTTCAGCGGCATAGGCTTCCCGGGCCACCTCGGCGGTGCGGTCGCGCGAGCCATCGTCGATCACGATGACGTGAAGGTTCTTGTAATCGGAGTTGAGAACCGAGCGGATGGTTCGGACGATGACGGTCTCTTCGTTATACGCGGGAATGAGAACGGCGACACGCGGGTTATAGCCGGCAGACGCCTGCTGGTAGGGCTTGCGCAGGCGGTCAATGATGGCGAACAGCCCGACGACGATCAAGCGGGCGCCCATGAGGATGTCACCGAGGAAAAAGACAAGAACGATGAACTTGACGATGAGAGCCGCGCTGGAGAAGGCGATGGAGTCAGGCAAGGCGCGGAGATATTGCCACCAAGTGATCTGCGGCATGACCTCGGCGGTAGTCTTGCCCATGAGCGCGGAGACCTGGACGATGGTGTAGCCGTGTTCGCGCAGCGCCTCAATCAGCACCGGCAGCGCTTTGACGGTTGCCGATCGATCGCCTCCGCCGTCATGGAGCAGAATAATCGAGCCGCGGAACTGCGGCTTGGTCTTCATCGTTTCGAGTTGGTTGAGAACCGATTTCGTGATCTCTTCGGGAGTCTTGACAGGGTGTTCATTCCAGTCGTCGGTGTCGATTTTGTTGCCGATGATGGTGTAACCGTCCCGCTGGATCTGAACCACGGGAGCGGCCTGGTCGTCGGTGTCGGGCTCCTCGTCGATGTCGTAGGGCGGACGGAAGTAGAGCGGCTGGATGCCGAGCTTGCTGGCGAATAGCCGCTCAGAGAGCTTGACCTCGAGATCGAGTTGGCGCGGCGAGATTTCGCTGATGTCGGGATGAGAGTAAGTGTGATTGCCTATCTCATGGCCTTCCCGGACGATGCGCTTCATGAGGCCCACATCGTCGGCGGCCTCTGCGCCGATCAGCATGAAGGTGGCATGGACGCCCTCGTTCTTGAGGACGTCAAGAATCTTCGGGGTCCACTTGGGGTCGGGGCCGTCGTCGAAGGAGAGCGCAACTTCATTGGGATGGTACCCATACTGCTCGATCGTGTAGGCGCGAGGGTAGACGTCCATGTGCTCATCGACGATCAGCTTCTTGCGCGGGTCGTCCTCGTCGGTGTCCACGGTGACAGTGCGCTTGCCGGGCTGGGGCAGGCCAGTGACGCGGAGAATGTCTCCATCGCCCTCGTTGTCAACGTCGTGGCCGGGCTGCACCGAGGCTAGAGCCTGCAGGGAGCCAGGATCGCTTGGCTTGTCCCACACGTTCCATAGCGAGCTGTCTTCTTCGCCGAGACGCCAGAGAGCGAATGTGGAGAGGCCAAGCTGGCGGGCGGCGCGGAGCTCGTTGAGCATGGTGACGCCGTCGAGGAACCAGACGATGTGACGTTGGTTGTTGTCCTCGTCGATGTACTCGTAGTGTGGGTTGAGGGTGTCGTAGTTGAGATCCAGATCGGCGTCCGCGTCGGAGGCGCGCTGCCACACTTCAGAGACTGAGAGGTCCTCGGTATTGAGGACCTGGGGCTTGGGATGGCGCTTGTTTTTTGGATCGGGAATGGAGAGCGTCCAGTCGAATCCATAGCTGCCCATGGCGCAGATGATCTTCTCTTTGGGTACGATCTTGAGCACGCGCGTGAGGTTGCCGACGAACCAATCCTGACTGGCGACTGGGCCCGGGTCGCTGGTGGTCTGGTGTTGGTCGTAGTTCATCAGGATAATGCCATCGGAGTGGGCGGCGATGAACCTGAGATCGTCGTCGGTGGTAGAGACGGCGGTGTTGACCCAGAGACGAAGGTTGCGCGCGTTCAATTCGGCATAGAGCTGCTGGATGAAGCTCATATAGGCCGGATCGGCGGCGTCGGGAAGACTTTCAAAGTCGAGCGAGAGACCGCGATAGACGGGATATGCGGTGAAGAAGCTAAGAATCTCACCGCGTAGCGCAGCCCTCTTGACCGGGTCTTTCAAAACGTCGCCGAAGTTCGCATCCCAGCTCTGATTGTGCGGGTTGTAGTTGTTCAGGTGGGGGAAGATCTCGGTGTCTACCTTCGCCGTCTGGATGACATGCTTGATCCTGTTGCCGTCGTCAGGGTCGTGTACTGTGCCGCCTTCGACGACCGGATACTCGCGGATGTTGTCGCCGCTCATCATCATCAGCGTTCCCGACGGCGAGTTGGCGTGCAGCCACTGCGGGAAGAGCAAGTCGATCTGATGGACGTGCTCTTTAAATGAGGAATAGCTGGCGGCATCATCCTGGACGTAGTAGGCCGCGCGCAATCCTTCGCCGGAGTTGAGCGTGATTTCGGAGGGCTTGCGCTCGGTCTTGCGACGCGCCGGGCGTTGGCCCTTAGCGCCGCGCAGGATGGTTGTACGGTCGGGCAGAGCCTTGTAGTTGTGCTTGGGGACAGGCAGCAGCAGCTCTGGCAACTGCTGATTGCGGAGCACGTTGAAGATGAAGCCGGCGAACACCAGGGTAAACAGTACAGCCGTAATGTCGAGGGCGCGCCGAAGCCGCTTCCACCGCTTGCGTTGGGGATCGAAGAATATTTGTTTATCGGGCATGGCCGGTCTCATTAATTCTACGTGGGCTAAAACCGGGAAAACGGTCTAGGCTATACATTACGAATCTATGGAAGCTGCTCCTGAGAGTCAACGGACATCTTTGGGCCGAATCCTTGCCAAGGAAAAGGGCAACGCCGGCGCGTGGGTCTCCGTTGTGCTGGCGCTTGCCGCGGGCCTGGGATTGCGGCTCTGGATGCTTGCGGCGTTTCCTCAGGTTGAGGGGGATACGCTTGTCTACGGCGACTTGGCGAAGAACCTGCTGCATGGGAAGTTTGCCCTCACCGACGGCAGCGGGGTGCTGCACTCGACGCTGATCCGGCTGCCTGGGTATCCGCTGTTTCTTGCCCTCTGCTTCAGGCTGTTTGGCGTGGACAACTATACGTCGGCAGCCTGCGCGCAAATTGCTCTGGAGTTGACGGGGTGTTTGCTGCTAGCTGGGTTCGTGCGGCGGGTTGCATCGCCGCAGGCTGCCTTGTGCGCGCTTTGGCTCTCCGCGCTCTGCCCTTTTACGGCTTCATACGCGGTGGCTCCGCTGACCGAGACGCCGACTTTGTTTGTGATTGCCCTGGCGCTTTGGGCGCTGGCGCGGTTCCATGAGCGGCCAAGCTGGTCGAGCGCCCTCTGGTTTACCTTTGCCGTGAGTTACGCCGCGCTGCTGCGGCCGGATGGTGCGCTGGTTGGCGTGGCGATGGCGCCGGCAATGCTTATGCGGTTAGATCGGGCCGCGATTCCGCGGGCAAAGCTGGTGCGAATGGCGGTGGCAGGCGTTCTGCTGGCGCTCGTTCCTTTTGCGGTGTGGACGGCGAGAAACTGGCAGGTGTTTCACGTCTTCAAGCCGCTGGCGCCGCGCTACGCCAACGAACCGGGCGAAAGCAGCAATCCAGGCTGGCAGCGCTGGGTGAAGACCTGGTGCCTGGATTTCGTCTCCACCTACGACATCTACTGGAATGTGCCGGGGAGCCCGCTGGATATCACCAAGCTGCCCAGCCGTGCCTTCGACTCGCCGCAGCAATATGCGGAGACGGTCGACCTGGCCAAGGCATACGCCGAAAATGGTCAAGACATTTCGCCGGAGCTGGATGCGCGCTTTTGGCGATTGGCCGAAGAACGCGTTCGAGCTCACCCGCTGCGTTTCTATCTTTGGCTGCCCCTGGGCCGCATGGCCGATATGTGGCTGCGCCCGCGCGTGGAAAACCTGCCCATCGATCTGGATTGGTGGGTGTATGCGCATCACAACCAGGAAACGGAAATCAGTTGGGCCTACGCGGGGTTGAATGCGCTTTATCTGCTGCTCGGATTGGCGGGACTGTGGCTGCGTCCAAGATATTGGCAGTGGATGGCGGCTTACATGATAATGCGCAGCCTGCTGCTAACGACCATTGAGGGCCCTGAGGCGCGCTATACGCTGGAATGTTTTCCGATGCTGTTTGCATTGGGAGGGATCGCGGTTTCGGCAACGGTGAGAAGAGCAAGGAACAGGGAACAGGAAACCGGAAAACGTGGTCGGATTCCTCCTTTACCTGACCACTGATTCCGTTCCATGCACCACTTGCCGCAAGCTGTGAAGTTCCGCCCTGAAATAAGGCTGGCTTCTTGAGCACGCTCTCAGCAAACTTCAGAAATTCTTCAGGAAACGGAAGATCGCGAGCAGTCAAACTGAAGTTGGGCCTCACAGCCGGCCCCTCTGGGAGATTGCAATGGTGAAGCCTGTTTCTTACCCACATTGGGCCTTGGCGCCTTACTGCATCGGGCTCAAGCTGCGCGCTCTGCGCATGCGGAAGCGGCTGACGCTTGCGCGTCTCGCCGCCGAGACCGGGCTTTCGACGGCGCTGCTTTCAAAGCTGGAGACGAACCGCATGATACCGACCCTGCCGACACTGGCCACCATCAGCCGGGTGTACGGCGTGGGTATGAGCCACTTCTTCGCGGAGCCGTCGCGGCACTCGCTTTCCATCACGCGCAAGGGGCACCTGCAGGCCGCGGGGCGCGGACCGGAGACAGTAAAGTTCGTTCCGTTGAATGCGACCGGGAAGGGCGCGAGGATTATCGCGCAGATGATTGAGTTTCCGGCTGGGGGAGTCGCGACGGGCAGCGATCCGCTGCCTCAGATGAGCGGGCTGGTTTATGTGCTGGAGGGAAGATTGCAGTTGGACGCGGGTGGGATGCAGGAAGCGCTCGAGGCGGGCGATTGCGCCTATATGGAGAGCGAGATGGCGATGGCCTGGAGCGCGGCCGGCAAGCAACGCTGCCGGGTGTTGGCAGTGATGCCCGCAGCCCCGCCACAAACGGAAAAGTGAACCGGCCTCTGCCGCCGCTAACTTGCTTTCCCCGTCTCAACGGGGGCCAACTCGCCGAATTTGTCTGCGGCACCTTTTCGTTTGGATTGTTCAACTTGCAACCCAATCCAAATCTTGTTTCTTTTTAGCCCGCTGTGTGTCAGGGCACGACTTCAGTCGTGCCGAAAAGGGCCAGAAGAAAAGGGGGTTTTAACCCCTGAGGGATTGCAGCCACCATCGGTTGAGCCATTTTTGAAACAGTTCCTGAAAATGCTGAATTTGATTCGAGCATGTTCGGACGGCCCCTGGTTTGCCGCTTGCCGGAGCCAGTCTGTAGGATAATTTGGAACTCAAGAAGCCGGTTTGCATGAGACCCAACTTTCATTTGATTAAGGCAACCCTGACCGGAGCACTGGGCGGGCTGCTTTTTGGATTCGACACGGTAGTCATCGCGGGCGCGATCGATGCCCTGGTGCGCCTCTATGGACTGAGCCCGCAGGGCAAGGGCCTGACCGTGGCCATCGGGCTTGTTGGAACGGTGGCGGGAGCGCTGGCCGCGGGCGTCGTGGGGCAAAGGCTGGGGGGACGCGAAGCCCTGCGCATCACCGCTATCCTTTATGTCATTTCCGCCGCTGGCTGTGCGCTGGCCTGGAACTGGCCGGCTTTTATGGTCTTCCGTTTTGTGGGCGGGCTGGGGATTGGCGCGTCGTCGGTGCTGGGACCGGTTTACATTGCAGAGCTTGCGCCGGCCAAGTGGCGCGGGCGCCTTGTGGGAACCTTCCAATTCAATGTGGTGTTCGGCATCGTGTTGGCGTACGTCTCCAATTACGCCATTCGCACGCTGCACCTGGGAGCGACTGAATGGCGCTGGCAGGTGGGCGTGGCCGCGCTGCCCGCCATCGCCTTCCTGGCGCTGCTGTTCGGCATTCCGCGCAGCCCACGCTGGAGCGCCTCACGCAGCCGCATCGACGAAGCACTTGCCGTGCTGAAGATGATGGGAGAGCAAAACCCGCAGGCAGAGCTGGACGACATCCGCGCCGCGCTCGTGCAGGAACACGCTACGGCCCACGAACCGGTGTTTCAGTGGAAGTATCGCTACCCGCTTTTTCTGGCCATCTCAATTGGCGCATTCAATCAGTTGGCGGGCATCAACTCCATCCTCTATTACGTGAACAGCATCTTCGCCTCGGCGGGATTCAGCCAGATTTCCAGCGATCAGCAAGCCATCGCCCTCGGCTTTACGAATTTGGTCTTTACCATGGTAGGCATGAGCGTGATCGACAAGCTGGGGCGCAAGACCATGCTTCTGGTTGGCGCGGCGGGCACGGCCGGCTGCCTGGCGGGAGTCGCCTGGCTTTTCAAGACGCACTCTCATCCCGGCGCGCTGGTCTGGGTTCTCGTCACGTACATTGCCTTCTTCGCGGTCTCGCAGGGCGCCGTCATCTGGGTATACATCGGCGAGGTGTTTCCGAATTCAGTCCGATCCAAGGGGCAGGGAGTGGGCAGCGCCAGCCACTGGTTTATGAATGCGGCTATCCAAATGGCGTTTCCAGTGGTCGTTCATTCCATGAACACGGAAACGCCGTTTGTTTTCTTCGCGGGGATGACGGTGGTGCAGTTCGTGGTGGTGCTTCTTGTCTATCCCGAGACCAAGGGACAGACGCTGGAGGCACTGCAGCGGAAGCTGGTGCCTTCGAATTAGGCAGTGCACATGAAGAAGTGCTTCAACGGCGTGGGATTGTATCAGGGTACCCCGGTCGTGCCCTGATACGACCGGAAGCCACCATGGGTGAAGCTGTTATTTATGGACAACGCCTAAGCATCGCGGACCACTGTCAATCGTGACCTCAATCACCAACTCAAAATGCGTTTGGCGCTATTTATAATATGTGGGGCTTACCTGGATTCCCAGGGTTTTGAGAAGGCGCGTCCTGCGGGAGGCGAACAATGGAGGAGACGGCAATTCCGGTTTCAGAGCAGGTGAGGGAGGTTGCGGGGGCCGTGGAAGAGGCTCTGCGGGTGCCGAGGGGCGACGGGAATTCGCCGCTGGCAGCCGCCAACTCCTTTGAAGCCGAGGCTTTGCGAGCGGAGATTCTGCGCGTGGGGCGCAAGCTGTGGGAGCGGCAATACGTAGATGGCAACGGCGGCAACATCAGCGTGCGGCTCGGTCCGAAGTATGTGCTGTGCACGCCCACCATGCTGAGCAAGGGCGATATGGAGCCGGCCGACATCTGCCTTGCCGATTTGGAGGGGAACATCCTAGCCGGCGACCGGCTGAGGACCAGCGAACTGCTGCTGCACCTGGAGATTTACAAGGCGGACTCGCGGGCCCGAGCCGTCGTGCACTGCCATCCGCCTTACGCCACGGCTTTTGCCATGACCGGCACCGCCCCGCCCAGTGGCCTCATTTCCGAGTACGAGATGTTTGTCGGTCCCATGGCGGTAGCGCCCTACGAGACGCCCGGCACACAGGCCTTTGCCGAGACGGTGATTCCTTTTGTCCAGGACCACAATACCATCCTGCTGACGAACCACGGTGTGGTGTGCTGGGCAGATACTGTGACCCATGCCGAGTGGCTCGTCGAGATTGTCGATACATACTGCAAGAAGTATCTGCTCGCCAAGCAGGTTGGCGAACCGCTGAAGTTCATTCCAGACAGCAAGATCGAGGAGATTCTGGCCTTCAAGCGCCGGCACGGATACCCGGACCCGCGGTTGAAACGGTAAGGTTGAGGGACAGCGCGACTACTGTCCAAAGAGTCAGAGTGCGTTGATGGCTGACTAGATGAAACTCCAAACAACAACGAT
>Ga0224559_1000808_pt1 | contig 18848 bp, 15 predicted proteins | sample 714S33034metaG_FD_180676 | JGI IMG/M metagenome (GOLD analysis project Ga0224559, IMG submission 180676) | Peat soil microbial communities from Stordalen Mire, Sweden - 717 S3 30-34 | ecosystem: Environmental > Terrestrial > Soil > Wetlands > Peat | place: Sweden: Norrbotten County, Stordalen... | reverse complement strand
CGCCATCCGCCGATATGGGAATAGAGGGAGCAAGCACGTGCAGCAGAATCAGGCGCGCCTTTGTCTCCACCGCCTGTTCGAGTGCAAATGGCATCAGGCGACCCAGATCGCTCAAATCCGCGGCGACGAGGAGGACGGACGGATGGGCCCAACAGTCGCTACCGGGGTGAGAACCCGCGGCTGGGCTCGCTCCCGGGCTTGAATCCGTCATGGCATTCACCTCGCACAGGAAAGGGTGCCACCGAACCAAAATGCGGAGATGTGCCAGAGAGCACCCGCGGGAGTGATTTGGCTCACCATTAAAATGCTTCAATGACGATGGAAATCGCGCCAGCGACTCATTGATTAAGACTCTCTGAGAATCGACCGATTAGCTAAGAAGGAACCAAATACGGTGAAGCGTTGCCCAGATGGGAGTGCGCACATGCGAGCTCGACTCGACGAACAGTGCGTGATCGAGGCCAACTCTCAGTTCTGGGAGCAGATGTTGGTCATGACGCTCGATTCGATGCTGATTGCCGAGCAATTCTGTGTGGGCGCGGGGCACATTCTGGGCAGCGTAAACCTTTCCGGCGCGTGGAAGGGCCGCATTGAGGTGCGGATGGCCAGGGGACTGGCTTTTGAAGCTACGGCAGCCATGATGATGCAGCCCATCGATACGGTAGTCGAGGCCGACGCACTGGACGCCGTCAAGGAGATTGCGAACATGATCGCCGGCGCCATCAAGTCTTCGTTGCCGCGGCCCTGTTCGATGGCCGTGCCTGAGTCCGTCGTGGAGACCGAGAGGTTCTGCAGCCAGCCTCGGACAGAGGATTCGCTGTCGGTGGCCTTTCGCCACGCGGCCGGAGACCTGATGGTCCACATCTGGGAACAGGAATGCGGCAACGACAGCGTATCGGACATTGCGGTGGCGATCCCAATTGTCTAGGTTTGAGCCGGTATCGAATCCCTTCGCCGGGTTGCGCTTTTCCGGCGCCAATTGCATTCGAAGGCCCGGATTCTCTGCTTTCGCAGCGGACCGCCGCGCGGAGTAGAGCGATTTTCCCATTTGATCGTTTGCCCGCTTGACAACTACAGGAGTAAAGCCATTTACTTGAGTGCGGACGTCCGCGGCCTTCGCGGACGAATTCACCCGGATTCAGGTGACAGAATGTTCGGATTGCTTCCAGCCTCAATCGCCGCCGGCACCTTCAGTTCGCTGCCGGCACTCCTGGCGCTCAGCGTCGCTCCCCTGGCGCGTCTGAGTCTGCTCGACATCGCAGTTATCGCCATCTACTTCGGGATGGTGATCTGGATCGGCTTCTACCTGCGGGGCAGGACGAACACCAGCGAAGAGTTCTTCATGGCCGGGCGCGAGATGACCGCCTGGATCGCCGGCTTGAGCTTCGTCTCGGCCAATCTCGGCTCGCTGGAGTTGATGGGGTGGGCCGGTTCGGCCTACCAATATGGCATCCTCGCCACCCACTGGTATTGGGTGGGCGCCATCCCCGCCATGCTCTTCCTGGGCCTTGTGATGATGCCGTTTTACTACGTCTCCAAGACCCACTCGGTGCCCGGCTATCTGAACCTCCGCTACGGCGAGCACGCCCGCGTTCTGGCCGCCTTCTCCTTCGCGCTTGAGATGATTCTCATGTCCGGCGTGAACATGTTCGCCATGGCCGTGGTGATGAAGGTCGTGCTGGGCTGGGACATTACCTTCAGCATCCTGGTCTCCGCCGCCGCGGTCACGCTCTATGTCGCGCTGGGCGGCTTGCGCTCGGCCATCTTTAACGAGGTGCTGCAGTTCGTGCTCATCTGGGGCGGCGCGCTGCTGGTGCCCATCCTGGGCATGATTCAAGCCGGCGGCGTGAGCGGCCTCAAGACCAAGATCATCGCCAACATGCACTCCGACAGCTACTTCCACATGTGGCGCGACACCGGCAGCTTTGCCGCCAACCCCATGGGCGTGCACTGGACCGGGATCATCTTCGGTCTGGGATTCGCCATCAGCTTCGGCTACTGGACCACCGACTTCCTGGTGGTGCAGCGCGTGCTGGCGGCCCGCAACCTGCGCGCCGCGCGCATGGCCCCCATCATCGGCTCGTTTTTCAAGATGGCGGTTCCGTTCATCGTCATCCTGCCCGGTCTGCTGGGTCTGGTGCTGTTGCAGAATCCCGACCGTAGCCACCAGCAACTGGTGGGCGAGGATGTGGTGAAAGCCTGCGCGGCCAGTACCTCCGGGGACACTGTTGCGGATACTGCCGCCTGCTCTACAGCGATGTCGACCAAGTCGACGCTTCCGGCTGAATACCAGGCGAAAGTCCTGAACAACGCTCCGGGCATGCAATTGCACAGCTACAACGAAGTGTTGCCCCTGATGATGGCCCGTTACCTGGGACCGGGCCTGTTGGGCCTCGGCATCACCGCGCTGATCGCCGGCTTCATGAGCGGCATGGCCGGCAATATCAGCGCCTTCTCCACGGTATGGACCTACGACCTCTACAAGCCGCTGATCAATAAGAAAGGCACGGACAGCCACTACGTGACGGTGGGCCGGTTATCGATTGTCTTCGGCGTTATCGTCTCCATCGGCGCAGGCTACATTGTGCAGCATGCGCACGGCATCATGGATTACGTGCAGGCGCTGTTCAGCATCTTTATCGCGCCTCTGCTGGCCACCATTCTGCTCGGCATGTTCTGGAAGCGCGCCACCCGCATCGCTGGATTCCTCGGCCTGTTGTTCGGCATCGTCTTTTCCGTGAGCCTGTTCGTGTGGGTGCACCTCAATCCCGCGAACCTGAGATACGTGGCGCTCTCGCCCTACGCCAAGCCGATGGCCGAGAATGTCTTCCGCGCGTTGTGGGCATGCCTGTTCACCGCCCTGGTCATCTTCGTGGTCAGCATGTTTACCAAGCCCAGGCCGGACGTGGAGTTGGAGGGCCTGGTCTACGGCGTTACGCCGCTGCCCACCGAAGAGCCGGTGCCGTTCTACAAGAACGAATACATGTGGGCAATACTGGTGGTGGTCATCTTTGTGGCGCTTAACATTCTGTTCTGGTAACCGGATTTTGCTTCTCACGTTGTGATGAGAGAGGAAAGGATTAAGAGATATGCGTGGTGCCGGAATTCCCATCTGGTTCTTTATTGGAGTGGTGCTGGTCATCTATGGTTTGATGGCCCTCGGCTATGGCATCTATGAGTGGCAAACCGGCAGCTACCCGCCGATGGTGCAGTTGACCGAGCTGCACACCCCAGTCTGGTGGGGCGCTGTGTTGGCGCTTCTGGGGCTGTTTTATGTTGTGAAATTCCGCCCATGGAAAGCCGCCAAGTAGGAGCTTTCCCATCCCCGGATAGGGGTTGCGAAAGGGTTGGAAATGAGAGTTGCGCGCGAGCCCGTCCTTGCGCGAAGAGCGATTGAAAACGATTCCTGTTGCGGGAGTTTCGGAGCAATGACGGTATTTCCGGTCCCGGCAGGTAAATGAAACCGCGCAAGCGGGAAGGATTGAGGGAGCAGAAGACATGGCAGCAGAACGTACGATGACATTCGGTGTGGTGGTAGGCAATCGCGGATTCTTTCCCAGCCATCTGGCTAAATCGGGCCGCGAAGAGATCATCTCCGTCCTTGAGGCGGCGGGAGCACGGGCCATCGTGTTGGGTCCGGAGGATTCGGTGCATGGCGCGGTGGAAACTTACGCCGAGGCCGAGCGTTGCGCCGCGCTTTTCAAGAAGCACGCGGAAGAGATTGACGGCATCATTGTCACCTTGCCGAACTTCGGTGAGGAGCGCGGCATAGTGGATGCCATCCGGCTCTCCGGATTGAAGGTTCCGGTGCTGGTGCAGGCTACGCCCGACCGCTCCGACGATATGACCATCGCCATGCGCCGCGACAGCTTCTGCGGCAAAATGAGCTGTTGTAACAACATGATGCAGTACGGCATCAACTATTCGTTGACCACGCTGCACACCGAGAGCCCCAGTTCGGCCGAGTTCACGGCTGACCTGGAGTGGTTCTCCGCTGTCTGCCGCATCGTGAAGGGACTCAAGAATCTGCGCATCGGCGCTATCGGCGCGCGTCCCACGGCATTCAACACGGTGCGCTACTCGGAACGCATCTTTGAGACCAGCGGCATCACCATCGAGACGATCGACCTCTCGGAGATCTTTGGCCGCATCAACAAAATGAAGGACGACGACGAGGCAGCGCAGGCCAAGCTGGCCGCTATCAAGAGCTACGTCTCGACAACCGGAATCTCGGATTCGGCGCTGCTCAAGATGGCCAAGCTGGGCGCGGTCATCGACGGCTGGATGAAGCATGCTCCCGTGACCATCACCGCCGTACAGTGCTGGACCTCGATGGAAGAGTTCCTGGGCGTGGTGCCTTGCACCATCATGAGCATGATGAGCAACAATCTGATTCCGTCGGCCTGCGAGGTGGATATCCCCGGCACGCTGAGCATGTATATGATGGCCTTGGCGAGCGGCACTCCCTCGGCGCTGCTCGATTGGAACAACAACTACGGCAGTCATCCCGACAAGTGCGTCTGCTTCCACTGCTCCAACCTGCCCAAGCACTTCTTCAAGGATGTCCGCATGGACTATCAGGCGATCATCGCCGGCACGGTGGGCAAGGAGAACACATTCGGCACCTGCGTGGGCCGCGTGAAGGCCGGCGCGATGAGCTTTGCGCGCTATTCGACCGACGATCGCCGCGGGGTGATTCGCGGCTACACCGGCGCGGGCAAATTCACCGACGATCCATTGGAGACTTTCGGCGGCGCGGGCGTGGTCGAGATTCCGCAGTTGCAGAAATTGCTGAAGTTTATCTGCCGCGAAGGCTTCGAACACCACGTAGCCGCCAACTTCAGCGACGTATCGAAGGCCATGCATGAAGCGGCTCGCTACCTCGGCTGGGAGAGCCACTATCACCCGGCGCTGGAAGACTGAAAGGCAGGGAACAGGGAATAGGGAACAGGGAACAGGAAAAGCCCGGAAGCGCGTTGCAGCGAAGTCGATTCTGTTCCCAAGTTAACCGCTTTCTGTTCCCTGTTCCCTATTCCCTGTACTTAAGAAGGATGCGCAATCATGAGTAAACGAATTGGCAAGAGCCTCGTCGTCAATGGCACGACGCTGGTGACCGAAGCAGCGTGGAATGCTGAGTTGGAAGCGAAGCACGAGCAGGTGGTGGAATGGCTGCGCGCGCAGAAGTTGGCGGGCGTTCTCATCCGCCGCAACGAGAATATTGCCTGGGTGACGGGCGGAGCGGCGGCGGAGTGCGTATGCACGGCCTGCGAGACAGCCGTGGTTTCGCTGCTAGTCACCTCCGCAGGCAAGCGCTATTACCTGACGACCGAAAATGAAGCGCCGCGCGCCCACGACGAGGAGTTTGGCGCGCTGGACTTCGAGCCGGTGATTTTTCCCTGGTACGCCGACGATACGGTGGCAGCAGCGGCCAAGCTGGCCGGTGGGCCTCTGGGATCGGATACGCCGGGCGCGGGCCTGACGCCGGTCAATCTCTATCCGCTGCGCGCGGCGCTGAGCGAGACCGAGATCGCGCGCTATCGATGGCTGGGTGCGGAGACTGCGGCGGCCACAGTCGAGGCGCTTCACCAGGTCGAGCCTGGCTTGAGCGAATACGATCTCGAGGCCATCACTGCCTCCGGCCTATTGCGCCGGGGCATCCTGCCTTCGGTAGCCCTCTATGCGGTAGACGATCGGATCGTCAAGTACAAGCACGCCGTCCCGCGCGGCAAGCGGCTCAAGCAGTACGGGATGTTGAATCTTTGTTCGCGAAAGTGGGGCCTGGTCATCTCCATCACGCGGTTCGTTCACTTCGGCGCACTGCCCGCGGAGCTTGCAGCGCGCTTTGAAGCTGCCGCGCAGGTCAACGCCGCACTCATGAACGCAACACGCCCCGGCGCGACATCGGCTGAGTTGTTCCGCGTGGCCCAGGCGGCCTATGCGGCGCAGGGATTTCCCGGCGAGGAGCAGTTCCACCACCAGGGCGGACCCACCGGCTACGGCGAACGCGAGTGGGTGGCGACGCCCAACGGAGCCGAGGTCGTGGTCAACAGCCAGGCCTTTGCGTGGAACCCAAGCATCCGCGGCGGCAAGACCGAGGACACAGTACTGCTGCGCGATGGCGTCATCGAGAACCTGACCCCGACGCTCGAGTTGCCGCAGCTTGCAGCCAAAGCAGAGGGCAGCACGTATACCGCGACAGGCGTGTTGGTAGTGACGTAAAGCAGGGGTCAGGGATCAGAGATCAGGGGTCAGGGCCAATCGACGGAGTATACCGCAAAGATTCGATAAGGCCCTGGCTCACATCCTCTGAACTCTCCCGAACCTAGACTTGTTTCAGCCTCATAGAACGACTCAAAGAGGCAATGGGAATTTGTGCGTAATTCCTCTGCGAGGCCGTTGCAGGAGAGAGGCGAGCAATCTGGAGATCTGCCCACTTCAAACGTAACCACATCGAATCCTTCCAACCTCTTTTGTGCGGGCTGAACGATGCTCGTCGGCAAGGACGGCTCAGGCGAGAATGGTCGCCAGCCTTCCTCAGCAAACTCCAGTTCATGCGCTTCATAATAAAAGAGCGAGCACCCGTCAAGATCTATGGAGTTTTCCTGTGCGACGGCGCGAATGATTACAGGCGAGTCAAACAACCAAAAGCCGTTGTGTTTCCAAAGCGGGATATAGTCGTTGATGAAGTACTCGGAAATACAGGCACTTACGGAATAAATGTCAACAACGTTGAGCGCCTTGAGCCAGTCGGGGCTGCCGCAAATGCGCTTTGCCATGTAGTCAACGGGAATCATCTCGGCCCCATCCTATTCCAAGTCAGAACCTGATTCCTGACCCCTGATCTCTGACCCCTGTTCTCTCGGCTGAATCGTCAGCCGTGCCGTCAACACCACCAGCGCAGCCCAGAGTGAGTCCGCGGCCAGCAGATGCGCAACCTGCACCCACAGCGGCGCAAGCAGAATCACGTCCAGCACGCCCAGTGCATAGACCGTTGCCAGCAGCAACAGCACCAGCGCGGAAAGGCGGCGATTGTCCCAGGCAGTGGATCGCTGGGCAGCGCGCACCAAAAGCCAGACCAGGAAGATGCTGGCCACGAATGCAACCGTTGGGTGCGTCCAACGCCAACGCACCAGCCAGCCGCTGGTGGCGCTGAAGTCCTGCGCCAGCGCCATGCCCAGTGAACTGGCCGGGAAGAGCGTGTCGCCCAGCGCGGCAAGCGAGCCGGTTACGCCGACAATCATTACCACGACCACGGTAGCAATGGCGCCAAATGGCGCAACCAGGCGAATGCGGCCGCGCAGAAATCCTTTGCTGCGGCCAAGCAGATGCGCAGTCAGCGTGAGCGCTGCCAGCAGCAGCAGCGTGTTGGTGAGGTGCAGCGCCAGGTAGGCCGGACGCAGCGGAGACTGGCTCTGCGCCGTGAGGCCGAGCTTGACCAGAAACGCGCCCAGCATCGCCTCAATGAGGGTGAATACCACCGAGGCCACGGCAGCCGCGCGCGCCAGGTGGCCGCGCACCGTGCCGGCGAAGGTCCACCACAGCAGCGCCACAACAGAAAAGAACGAGAGGCCGCTGGTGATGCGATGGGTGAACTCGATCATCGTATTCACGCTCGCCGAGTGTTGCATCACGGTTCCATTGCACAGCGGCCAGTGGTTGCCGCAGCCGGCTCCCGACCCTGTGGCGCGCACCAGCGTGCCCCACAGGATGACGGCGACGAAGTAAGCCAGCACGCCCCAGGCAAAGCGGCGCAGTGCAGGCGAGGGAAGACGTTTTATATCGATGGGAATGGCGGCAGTAGGCATAAAGGAGGGCTCCAGTTGGAACCAACCAGTGTAGAACAGGCGGCTGTCCGCTGGAGCCGCAGTTTGAATCCGAGGCTGCGACCAGCGTAGAATCTGTCTTACCTGGAGGTAAGACGTTATGGCGCAGACAGCGACGATCAGCTCGAAAGGCCAATTGGTGATTCCGGCGAAGTTGAGGGCCAAGTACAACCTGAGACCTCGGGCGAAAGTTGTATTCGGCGAGCAGAACGGCAAATTGACAGTGGAGTCAACCGCATTGGCAGAGATTCTGGCTCTTGAGGGATGCTTGAGCCACGTGGAAGAGGATGTTGAAGCGTGGTGGATGGAAGAAAAGCGCAAAGAGCGGGAGCGCGAAGAGGCGAAGATAGAGGCTGCGCGGTGAGGGAGTATGTGCTGGACGCGAATGCGGTGGTGAGATATTTTCGCAAGCAGGACGGCTCAGCCAAAGTCCGGGAGTTGCTGAATCAAGCGGACAAGAATCTGGTATCGCTGTCTATCTCGGTTGTCAACCTTGCCGAGGTGCTTTACGTTTTCGCAAGATACTCCACGCTGGAAGAGGCGAGGATGGCCATTCAAAAGGTCAAGCGTTTGGTGGAGTTTGCATCGCCCGACAGTGAGCAAGCTCTGGCCGCGGGCGAACTCCATCACCGTTACAAGCTGGGCTTGGCCGATTGCTTTGCCGCAGAACTTGCGATGCGCACCGGAGCCACGCTGGTGACCGCCGATCCGGGGTTCGCCAAGGTGGGCAAGAAACTGAAAGTTCTGGCCCTGCCGCGGCATTCGGATTGAACTCGCCGCGGAACGGGCCCTATGAGGAGCAAAAACTGCCCTACTCCGCCAGCAGCCGCACCACGTGATTGACGATAATGAGATCCTCAGCCGGTGGAATGACGCGCACCGTGACTGGAGAATCTTCCGCGGAGATGACTGCTTCGCCGCGAACGTTGTTGCGGACCGGATCGAGCACAATGCCCAACGCACCCAGGCCGGCGCAGATTTCGGCGCGAGAGGCAATGTCGTTTTCGCCGATGCCGCCGGTGAAGACCAGCATGTCCAGTCCGTTTAGCTCAGCCACATAACTCCCGATCCATCTGGCGATGGTCCAGGTGAATTTGTCCACGGCCAGCCGCGCCTTGGCATTGCCTTCTTTAATCGCGTCGCGCAGGTCGCGCATGTCGTTGGAGAGATCGCTCACGCCCAGCAGGCCGGCCTTTTTACTGGCTACGGTTTCCAACTTGTCGGCAGCTTCTGAAGCGCTAACCGCCGTCTCCGCGATCTTGCGCAGAATAAATAAAAGCACGCCCGGGTCGATGTCGCCGGTGCGCGTTCCACTAATGATGCCGCCAGTCGGCGTGAGACCCATCGAAGTGTCGAGGCACTTGCCGTTGCGAATGGCGGAGATGGAAGCGCCGTTGCCCAGATGAGCCACGATCAGCTTCCGCGGCACGTTGGGCTGCAACTGGTAAACGATCGACTCGTATGAAATCCCATGCGCTCCGTAGCGGCGCACGCCCATTGCGGAATATTCCTCGGGAATAGGCATGTGGGTGACGACTTCAGGCATGGTGCGATGAAAGTAAGTGTCGAGAATGACAAAGTTGGGAACGCCGGGAAACAGCCGCAGAGATTCGCGCATGATATAGACGGCGATGGGCGTGTGCAGCGGAGCAAAGGCCGTGTAGCGTTCCATCTCATCGATCAACGCAGGCGTGATGAGCTGATTTTCCTGCACGGTGGGACCGCCGGAAACCATGCGATGGCCGATGGCTACGGGAGCAGGGAAGTCGCCGGAGTGAAGCGCGTCAGCAACAAGCTTAAAGGCGACGGCCCGGGTAGGCAGGGCCGGAGTTTGATCGACAAGCTTCTTGCCGGTGGCGTCCTTGATCCAGAATGAGCCCTGATCGGTGCCAATGCCGTCGACCGCGCCTTCATGGAGCTTGCGCCGTTCACCGTCGCCGGCCTCATAGACTGAAAACTTGATGGAAGAAGAACCGCTGTTTAAGACCAGTACAGGCAATGACGGCATGAATGAGAACCCCTTGAGTTAGAGATGAACTTCAGTTAGGGCTGAATAAGTCAGCGGGTTTGAGAATAGCAAGTCAGCTAGTTAGCGGCCAGGCCCGATGTTACCGGGCCCGGCCTATCAGCAAGTTAGCTCCGCGGCCAGCGCCAGTTTTTGATCTCCGGCAGGTCGTCGCCGTTTTCAGCCACGTACAGCTTGTGCCGCTGGATAGCCTCGGAGTACCATTGCTCGGCTTCGCCGGCATGAGGCTTGAGCCTCGCCACGCGCTTGATTGCGTCGAGCGCCAACTGAAACCGGTCAATGTTGTTGAGCACGCACATATCGAAGGGCGTGGTTGTTGTTCCCTCTTCCTTGTAGCCGCGCACGTGGATGTTTTCGTGGTTGTGCCGCCGGTATGTTAGCCGGTGTATAAGCCAAGGATAGCCGTGAAATGCGAAGACAACCGGAGTGCCGGCGGGGAAGAGGGCATCGAAATCCTCGTCGGGCAACCCATGCGGATGTTCGGAGGTGGGCTGCAGCGCCATCAGGTCCACCACGTTGACCACGCGGATGCGCAGATCGGGCACCTTGGCGCGCAGCAGGGTCACGGCGGCAAGGGTTTCGAGAGTGGGCACGTCGCCGCAACAGGCCATGACCACCTCGGGACCGCCCTCGTCGTTCGAGGCCCATGGCCACACGCCAAGCCCGGTAGTGCAGTGCGCAACGGCCTCGTCGATGGTGAGCCATTGTGGCGCAGGCTGCTTGCCGGCGACGATGAGATTGATATAGTTTCGGCTGCGCAGGCAGTGATCCGCCACCGAGAGCAGAGTGTTGGCGTCCGGGGGGAGATAGATGCGCACCACGTCGGCCTTCTTGTTCATCAGGTGGTCGATGAAGCCGGGGTCCTGGTGCGAGAAGCCGTTGTGGTCCTGCCGCCACACCAGCGAGCTGAGCAGATAGTTGAGGCTGGCGATGGGTTTGCGCCAGGGAATCTCACGCGTGGTCTTGAGCCACTTGGCGTGCTGGTTGACCATCGAATCGACGATGTGGATGAAGGCTTCATAGCAGGAGAAAAAGCCGTGGCGTCCGGTGAGCAGGTAGCCCTCGTACCAGCCCTGGCACATGTGCTCGCTGAGTATCTCCATCACGCGGCCCGTTTGCGACAGGTTTTCATCCACGGGCAACGTCTCGGCCATCCACTCCTTGCCGGTTCCCGTTATTACGTCCTGGAGGCGGTTTGAGGCCGTCTCATCGGGGCCGAAGACACGGAAGTTCTTTTGCTCCATGTTGGCCTGCATGACCGCATGCAACAAATGACCGAGAACGCGTGTGGATTCGACGTCTTGCTGGCCGCGGCCTTCAATCTTTACCGCAAATTCGCGGAAGCTGGGCACGTTGAGCGGCTTCAGCAACAGGCCGCCGTTGGCGTGGGGATTCATTCCCATGCGCAGCCGGCCTTTGGGCGCGATATCCGCCAGATCCGCACGGAAGTGGCCCTTCTCGTCGAAGAGTTCCTCGGGCTTGTAGCTGCGCATCCACTCTTCCAGCAGCGCCAAGTGCTCGGGCTTCTCGAAGATCTGGTCCAGCGGAACCTGGTGGGCGCGCCACGTACCCTCCACTGGCTTGCCGTCGACAAACTTAGGCCCTGTCCAGCCTTTCGGCGTGCGCATAATGAGCATGGGCCAGGCCGGCCGCGCCGTCGAACCTTCCTCTCGCGCTGCCTTCTGAATGGCGGCAATGCGGTCCAGCATGGTGTCGAAGACCGCGGCGGCTTGCTGGTGCATCACGGCCGGGTCGTCGCCTTCCAGCGTGAAGGGCTCATAGCCATAGCCGCGCATCAGGTCTTCCAACTCGGCATGGGGAATGCGCGCCAGAATCGTGGGGTTGGCGATCTTGTAGCCGTTCAGGTGGAGAATCGGCAGCACCGCGCCGTCGGTTGCCGGGTTGAGGAACTTGTTCGAGTGCCAGCTTGTGGCCAGCGGTCCGGTCTCGGCCTCGCCATCGCCCACCACGCAGGCCACGATCAGGCTGGGATTGTCGTATGCCGCGCCATACGCATGCACCAGCGAGTAGCCCAGTTCGCCGCCTTCATGAATCGATCCCGGCGTCTCCGGGGCAACGTGGCTGGGAATGCCGTAAGGCCAACTGAACTGCCGGAAGAGCCGCTTGATGCCGTCTTTGTTCTGCTCGATGTGGGGATAGATCTCAGAGTAGGAGCCCTCAAGATAGGTATTCGCCACGATCCCCGGACCGCCGTGCCCCGGGCCGATGACGTAAAGCATGTTCAGGTCGCGTTCGCGAATCAGGCGATTCCAGTGCACATAGAGAAAGTTGAGTCCCGGCGTGGTGCCCCAGTGGCCCAGCAGGCGCGGCTTCACGTCGTCGAGCGTGAGCGGCCGCTCCAGCAGGGGATTGTCTTTGAGATAAATCTGGCCGACGGAAAGATAGTTGGCGGCCCGCCAGTAGGCGTCCATCTTGGCCAGGAGTTCCGGGCTCAGGGGACTCTTGCCCGCTGTTTCGATTCCCATCGTCTCGCTCATGTCGCACCTTTCCACAGTCGATTTGGGTAACCGGAGAAGGTTATCAGCCGAAGGTTAAAGGAAAGCGTATCAGCCGCAGCTTACAGGCATGGGTGACTGATGTCACAGCCTGGCGATACGCCGGCCCACCTCACGGGACAAGGTCGAACGCACTCGTTTTGAACGGGAATGCGATGTGCCATGTGCTCCTGACATTCATCCTGGTTTTGGGGTCCAATCGCCTGCCGCTGGTTTTGGTTTGGCGGCTTGAAGGAGTTCTGTTGCGATCAAGGCAAGAGGCTCTCTCGTCAAAAATAACGCTTCAGCTTGAGGATTTGCGATTCGAACCCATACCACAGCGCGGTGGCCAACGCTGTGCAAGCCCCCAGCCGGAAGGCTACCACGGCCAGGTTCCCGGCCATTCCATAGCGGTCCATGCGCAGGTCGAACCAGCCAAAGAAGATGAAGACAATGATGTGGGTCATGTAGAGGCCGTAGCTGATCTTTCCGTAGAAAGCCAGCGGTCCGCGGCGCAGCAGGAACGAGATGGGGTTGCGGCTCCCCGTCGATGCGATCAGGGCCAGCACCGCGCCCGCAAAGGCGACCGCCAGTGCTGAATCGAGAAAAGCTGTGCCGCCGGCCACGGTAGCTGCGGCAAGCACTCCCAGCGGCAGTGCAATCAGGCCCATCCAGAACCAGACTCGGCGGCCGATGGGGAGCGTGTGCAGGCCGACGGCGAGCAGGCTGCCCCAGGCGAGGCCATCGAGGTGAGTGAGCGTGTGGGTGGGGGTAATCCACGCAAAGTGGGTCATGCGCACGAGCGGCGAGCCAACCAGCGCCGCACACAATACAACAGTCAGCATCCAGGGTCTGCGAAGGAACCGCACCAGCGGCGCCCAAAAGAAGTAGTACTGCTCCTCGATGGCCACGGCCCATGTGGGTCCGATGGCCGGCGGCAGGTTCAGATGAAAGAGATTTTGCACGAAGAAGATGTAAGCCAGCCATGGGGCGGTTTTGACCGCTTGGAGGATGGAAGGACCAATGAACCACGGCGCCTCGAGATACACCACCACGAGCACCAGCGCATAAATCGGCCAAATCCGCAGCGCCCTGCGCGCATGGAAGTTATGGAAGTAATGCGGCTTGTCGCGCATTGCCAGCAGGTTGGAGGTGATGAGAAAGCCGCTCAGCGTAAAGAACAGCGTCACGCCCGCCCAGCCCCATAGGCTTGCCTGGTAAAGCCACGTGCCCACCAGGCGTGGATGGCAGTGATACAGCACCACCGCCAAAATCGCAATGCCGCGCGGCCCCTGCAGTTCGGGGATGTAAGACGGCAGCCAGGTTGGGCGTTGGATGGACAAGTTAGCAAGCCAGCCGGTAAGAAAGTTAGCAGGGACCAACATCATGATCAAACGGGTGCCCCACCCTCGCCGCGTCTCTGTTTTTGCGGCTAGGGTGGGAATCCGCGAGGTCATCCGGCAGCCAGTTGCTTTGCCCGCTCCGTAGCCCGCATGACAGCTTTGATGAGCGTGACGCGCAACCCGCCTTCTTCAAGCTCCAGAATGCCGTCGATGGTGCAGCCTGCGGGAGTGGTCACCGCGTCTTTGAGCAATGCCGGATGATAGCCGGTTTCGAGCACCATCTTGGCCGCGCCAAAGGTGGTTTGCGCTGCCAGCTGCGTTGCGATATCGCGGGGCAGTCCCACCTTCACCCCCGCCTCGGCCAGCGCCTCAATGATGATGTAAATGTAGGCCGGTCCCGATGCCGACAGCCCGGTCACGGCGTCCATGTGCTTCTCGTCCACCACCACGGTGCGGCCCACGGTTTCAAAGATGCGCTCGGCCAGTTCCATCTGCGCCGCGGAGACGAAGCGCCCTCTGCACAATGCGGCCGCGCCCGCTCCCAGAGCCGATGGCGTGTTGGGCATGGCGCGAATGACGGCAATCTCCAGCCCCGCCGCGTCCTCAATGGCGCGCGTTTTCACCGAGGCCGCGATAGAGATCAGCGTCTTGTCCTTGCTGAGCGCGGGGCGAATCTCGTCGATAAGACCCGGCACCTGAAGCGGCTTCACCGCCAGCACAATCAGGTCGGCCTGGCTGGCCGCCTCAAGGTTGTTGGTGCTCACATCAACGCCCCATTGGGTGCTCAGCGCCAACGCCCGTTCCGCATGACCGACAGTTGCATGAATCTGATCGGGAGCGAAAAGGTTCTGCTTCAGAAAAGCCTGCAGCAGGATGCCGCCCATTTTTCCAGCGCCCAGAACGGCTACGCGGACTTTGGGCAACTGCGCAGGTACTTCGGTGGCCTCAACGGCTATCTCCGCCATGGTTTTCCTTGTGTTGAATGAGAGATTAAGTGCTGCCTACAAGAATACTCGTATTTGCGGCGTCCACAGTGCAATCTAGCGGCGCACCGTCCGCTGGACTCCGCGAGGGCCTTCCGATCACCGCCCGCCGAGAACCGCCTCGTAGTAGCGGACATACTGCGGCACCACCAGAGAGGAGCAGAACCGCTTTTGCGCGGTCTTCCGTCCTGCCTCGCGCATGGCCTCAAGCCGCTCGCGATCCTTGAGCAAGCTCAATGCTCCCTGCGACATGGCCTCGACGTCGCCCACCGGATACAGCAGCCCCGTCACTCCATCGTCGATCAGCTCCGGAACCCCGCCCACCCCGGTTGCAATCGAAGGGACCTTGCAGGCCATGGCCTCAAGCGCGGCCAATCCAAACGACTCCAACTCACTTGGCATCAACATGATATCCGCCAGAGGGAGCAGCTCGTTGACGCGCTCCTGCTTGCCCATGAAGTGAATCTTCGAGTGAATTCCAAGGTCGTGAGCCAGCCACTCCGCCGCCGAGCGGTCGGGGCCGTCGCCCACCAGTACCAGTTGCGCCGGAATTTCGCGCACCACCTTCGCGAAGACTTTCACCGTGTCGACCACGCGCTTAACCGGCCTGAAATTAGATAGATGCATCAGTATGGCCTCGTCCGGCGCGGCCAGCCGCCGGCGCGCCTCGGCCCTCTTGGCCTCGTCGCGAATGGGCGTGTAGACATCGCAGTTCACAAAGTTCATCACCACCTCAATGTCCCGCGTCACGGCGAAGTCCTCGACGGTTTTCTCCTTTAGATAGTCGGAGATGCAGGTGACCCCGTCGCTCTCCTGAATGGCGTACTTTGTGATCGGCAGGTAGCAGCGGTCAAGGCCGACCAGCGTAATGTCGGTGCCATGGAGCGTGGTGACAAAGGGCAGCCGACGGCCCTTTGCAGCCATCATCTGCCGGGCCAGCAGCGCACTGACGGAGTGGGGAATTGCGTAGTGCACATGGAGCAGGTCAAGCTCGTAGTATTCAGCAACTTCCAGCATGCGCGAGGCCAGCGCCAGGTCGTAGGGCGGAAACTCGAACAGCGGGTAGCTCGAGACCGGAACTTCGTGATAATAAATGCCTTCGTCGCGCTCATTGAGGCGGAATGGCTGCGAATAGGAGATGAAGTGGACCTCGTGGCCCAGCGCGGCCAGCTCGATGCCCAGTTCCGTGGCCACCACGCCCGAACCGCCGTAGGTGGGATAGCAGGTGATGCCGATGCGCATAAACCCTTCTCAGTGTGTGGTTTTGGTTCGATCCTTTGCGACTTTCTCTAGGTTTTGACGTTTCGCGCCGCCAGGAAGATTCAGCCGTCTGCGCCAAGTCCGGCAAAGGAGATGAGTTTGGTTTCGGGGTATGGCCGCCATCTCAGCAGCGCCTGCCGCTCGATGTTGCGCGAGGCCAGCAACCGGGTTCCCGCCGCGGCCAGATCGGCGTCGTTGTAGCCGGGATGCGTGACCAGCTCCCATGTGCCCGGCCGAAGTTGGTTCAAAAGGGAGCTGAGCGTTTCTGAATCAAGGGACCCTGTGGCCGAGATGCCGAGGTTGCCGTCGGTGGTCGCAAAGCCTTCCTCCGCCACAATGCGACGAAAAGTCGGCTCAAGCCGCCGCAGCAACCTTACTTCATTGCGGCGAATCCAGGGAGCGTTCGGTGTAGCTCGCAAGCTCCACGCTGGCTCAAAGGGATTGCGCACCGCATGAATGCCGGCGTTTCTTGCCGCTCGCAACACCGGCCGAAGCACCGCCGGAAACATGTGGGTGTGCTTGTGGGTGTCGACGTGGGTAAGAGCGACGCCGCGGTTTTGAAGAAGCTGAATCTGCGCGCCAGCCTCCGCTTCAATCGCAACCGAATCGATCCGCCCAGTGATCGCCCGCCGCAAGAACGTCCCCATCGACAGTTGGAAACCTCCCGGCATCACCGGCTCTCCACCCACCAGAACGACATGACAGCCCACCCCCAGCGAAGGAGTTGCCAATGCAATCTCAATCGCCTCATCGGTGGCCTTTTCCCGCGCCATCAGCGTGGTGCTGGTCAGCACGCCCGCGCGATGCAACTCCGCAATGGCCTGGTTCACGCCATGGGTCAGCCCGAAGTCGTCGGCGTTGACAATAAGACGTCTCACCGGCTGAGTGTATCAATCCCGGCTGCAGTTCTCGTTCAATGGCAGCAATTCTAAATGGATCAAGACATTGGCCATCCGATGAGCAGCGCATCGGTCTGCTCCCGTAGGGAGTCATCGAAAATAGCCCAGGGCAAGCACAGCGCAGCCCTGGGTAAGAGGCAAAGAGAGAGTCATCCGCCCTGGAAGGGCGGATCGAACGCTTGCACCACGGATTGCGAAATCCAGTGACGGTGCTGGGCTTTCACACCACCCCTCCGGGGCGGGAATCCCTCGGCCGAACGCTTCCCAGGGTTTCACCCTGGGCTATTTTCGACTCCTCCCTCCGGAAGGAACTGCGCTGAATGCCTCGTTGCTCCCACATTTAGAATTGCTTGTTCAATGGCTTGAAATCTCACGGCGCGCGAGGGCGCTGGTATGATTTGAAAAGGCCGCAATCTGCTTGCAGCCAAGCGTGGGCGGTTAGCTCAGTTGGTTAGAGCGCCTGCCTTACAAGCAGGAAGTCCGGGGTTCGAGTCCCTGACCGCCCACCACGATTCCAAACTGCATTGATTCTGAATAAGATCGAGTATCCTTGATGGCGGGTGCGCGACCCCATCGTAAGCGCCTCCGCAAGAGGATTCCTGCAATGCGGACTCTGTCTCGACTTTACTTCTCCCTGGCGCTGGTCTCGCTGCTCACCTGCATTCCCGCCCCGGCTCAGTCCGATTCCACTGCATACGATCTGGTCGATCCCTTGATCGGCAGCGATGGCGGCGGCAACACTTTTCCCGGTGCGTCGATGCCTTTCGGCATGATGCAGTGGAGCCCAGACACAAATCACAATGCCTGGTACCTCTACAACGAGAAGCAGATCGACGGTTTTAGCCTCACGCACATCAGCGGCGCCGGCTGCCCGCTTTATGGCGACTTTGCCGTTCTGCCCATGACCGGCGCCTTGACTGAAAGCCCGGGCGCGAAGTTCGATCCTTACGCCGCCCCATTCGACTACAGCAAGGAGGAAGCACACCCGGGCTACTACACGATCACCCTGGCCAACGGCATACGTGTCGAGATTACGGTTGCGGAGCGCTCGGGTATCGCCCGCTTCATCTTTCCCGCGGGCGCAAGCTCTCGTCTGTTAGTCAACGCCGGATCGAGCGCCGATGCACTGGCCACCGACCCCGCCAAATGGTCCGGCCACGACGCCTTTGGCAACCGGATCCAACTCAAGTCCCCTGATTCCTTTTCCGGGTCCGTGACGGCAGGGGGCTTCTGCTCCACTGAATCGCAATACACACTTTACGTAGCCGGCCGCCTGAACAAGACCTACAAGGACGCGGCGCTGTGGCAGGACAATACCATCGTGGGCAATGCCAAATCCGCGCAGGGCAAGCATACCGGCGTGTGGCTGGACTTTGGCAGCGAGCGGGAAGTCGTGCTGAAAATCGGCATCTCGTTTGTAAGCGAAGCAGGGGCGGCAAAGAATCTCGACCAGGAGATCCCCGGCTGGGACTTCGACGGAGTTCATGCGAAGGCCCGCCTCGCGTGGAGCAAATTGCTCAGCCGCATTGAGGCTGAAGGCGGCGCCCCGGACCAGCGCCGGAAATTCTACACCGGCCTCTATCATTCCATGCTGGCTCCGACTCTGTTCAGCGATCGAGACGGCCGTTACATCGGTTTCGACAACAAGGTGCATGAGGTGACCGAGTCGAAGCAAGGGGCGCAATACGCCAACTTCTCCGACTGGGACATCTATCGCAATACTGTGCAACTGCAGGCGCTCTTCGACCCGAAGCGTGAAGGCGACATGATGCAGTCGCTGGTCAACGACGCGGTACAGAGCGGGTGGTTTCCCCGCTGGCCCGCTGCGAACGATGTCACTTATGTAATGGGAGGCGATTCGCCAGTCGTTCTGCTCGCGTCTTCCTATGCCTTCGGGGCGCACAACTTCGACGTTGAAACTGCCCTCAAGTACATGGTCAAGGCCGGAACCGAACCCGGCATCGGACCACACGGCGGATCCGAACGTCCGTTTCTGGCGGATTACCGAAAACTCGGCTA
>Ga0224559_1000807_pt1 | contig 18853 bp, 14 predicted proteins | sample 714S33034metaG_FD_180676 | JGI IMG/M metagenome (GOLD analysis project Ga0224559, IMG submission 180676) | Peat soil microbial communities from Stordalen Mire, Sweden - 717 S3 30-34 | ecosystem: Environmental > Terrestrial > Soil > Wetlands > Peat | place: Sweden: Norrbotten County, Stordalen... | reverse complement strand
GTGTGTGTATCCTTTCCTTTTGTTTTTTGGCCGGCTGACTGTCGCGAAACAACCAACCGGTGGATACACCACCTATCTTCCTAAACACAACTTTTGTTTATATCTCATGTAATTTGCATAACAATATAAAAAATTTGCAATCAACTTAATTTAAAATACAAAAAAATATGGAGGAAAGTAAAAATGAAGAAAGTTATATTTTTATTGACTATTTTGTTTATCCTCGAAGTTGTTAATGCCAATGCCGCGCTGATTGTCTATTCAAACGGCGGTACTTGGCAAAGCAATGTGACAGGAATTGTAACAGATGACTTTAACGCTCTGTCAGGCAATGAATATCAGACTCTGACCTTGGGATCCGTAACGTTTGATGTCCCTGGAAATAGTGGTGACTTATGGGTTTCATCACCTGGTTCTTACCAAGGGTTGGGCAGTGCTTTGGTAGGGAATCATTTGCTGACATCTATTAGAGCAACTTTTGCCGGAGGAACCACCGCAGTAGGTAGCGACATTTATAATTTAACGGTCAATGACACCATAACCGTTGACTTATATGCGAATGAACTAGACACCTTATACTCCATACCGATAATATTCCCTAATGCAACCTTTTTTGGGGTTACCACAGATACAGGTACCATCAGTTCCATCACTTTTACCCCTGGTCAAAGCTGGGTAGGGATTGACAATTTCGAATACGGCTCAGCTGGTACCACCCCAGTTCCGGAACCGGCCAGTATGCTGCTTCTTGGTCTTGGTTTGATGGGATTGGCAGGTGTTAGGAGAAAGTTAAAGAAATAAACCCTATACAGCGGGTCTATATAACCATGGTTCTTACCACGGGATAGAAAGGCAGGGTCAATTGGCTCTGTCTTTTTTATTTCTAATTTCATTGATTATCATTCGTAATCTTCAACTCATTACCGAAATTCAATATTAATGAGGAAGTTATCCATATTTTTTAAAACTCTATATACTTCAATTCCATTATTGGGTTAAAGTCGAAAGGTTAAAGAAAGTTAAAGACAGGTTAAAGAATTTTATTCGATAAAAATCGAAATTTACGAATATATTGGCGGAAGTGCATGGGAATCGAACCCACCTGGGACGGTTTTAGCGCCCCACACCGGATTTGAAGTCCGGGAGGCCCACCAGTGACCTTGGCACTTCCATTGGAAAATCTAGTAACAAACTAACTTTTAAATTGCCCCTGTTTCAACATGTATCAATAGGTTCTCGATTCCAAGAAGGATTTTCTACAAGTGAAAGGACTCCGTTTGAGATAAAGAGTCGTCCAGTAATTGAATCGTTACCTGCGCGCCCTTTTTGATTCGGGTTTCGTTTTCGCCCATGACGATTAAGGCGTTGGCTATGACCATTGATTTTAAAATGCCGGAGCCTTGATCGCCGGTGACCATGGCAATGTATTGCTCCTTTTCCTTTTTAACTAAAGCACGAACAAAATGCTTGAAGCCCGCGCTTTTCTGAATTTCCTGAGCGCAGACGGCTTTTGCCGTCTGGCGGAAGATTTTTTTATGCCCCTGCATTTTTAAAAGGGATGGGCGCACGAATTGTTCAAAAGAAATCATAGCGGATACGGGATTGCCCGGCAAACCAAACAGTGGAATGCCTTCGATGGCGCCGAAAGCCAGCGGTTTCCCCGGCCGCATGGCCACTTGCCAGAAATGCATGGCATTGCCGATTTCCCCCATGACATCTTTAACAAAATCAAAATCGCCGACGGAAACACCGCCGGAGGAAATAATCACATCGGCGTGCAGAGCGGTTTTAAATTTTTCCTGCAGGTCAATTTTTTTATCCTTGGCAATTCCCAGCATGATCGGTATTCCCCCGCATTCCAGTACCTGCGCCGCCAGAGAATAACTGTTGCTGTTGATGATTTTTCCCAACGGAGGATTGGTTTCGATATCGACGAGTTCATCGCCGGTGGACATAATCGCTACACGCGGTTTTTGATAAACATTAATAAATGCCTTCCCTAACGCGGCCAGCATGCCGATATCCGCCGGACGGAGAGCGCTTCCTTTTTTAACAATCAGTTCTCCTTTTTGCACATCTTCACCTGCAAAACGAATATTCACGCCCCTGTTCACAGAACTATAAATGATGATCGTCTTACCGTTTTTCTTTGTGTCTTCCTGACGGATAACCGAATCGGCGCCTTCAGGAATTACCGCGCCGGTCATAATTCGGGCGGCTTCTCCCTTTTTTATTTTTTTCAGGGCGACTTTGCCCGCCGGGATATCTTCGATAATTTTGAGCTGAAGAGGTTTATCTTGCGTCGCGCCTTTAGTGTCGACGTGGCACACAGCGTAGCCATCCATCGCCGAATTGTCGGCGAAAGGAATATTGTGTTGAGCGAAAACATCTTCGCCGATTACTCGTTTTCGTGCTTCCAGAATATTTATTTTTTCCAGACCAAGCGGTCGAAAATTAACAAGAATTGTCTTTAGAGCCTTTTCCACAGAAATCATGTCTAATCTCCACTTAAGTTATGTGTGACACTTTATCAAAGACAAGGCGGTTGTCAACAGATAAAGAATGATTAAATTAATTCCAATGCTAAATTAAAGCGCTATTTTTGTTGGCGTCGTTGTCGGTTTCCTCAACGTATTATTAATACGCCTCGTCGCCTCCGCATAGCCGCCGCAATATCATCTTTGATTTAGAAATGGTAAAATTAGATTTGAACTAAATATTCATTCGAGTTAGAAAAAATATTGATTTTTAATAGTAATTTTATGAGAAAGAAATTTTCAATTGAATTATCGGCGAAAGAAGATTAGAAAACATTCAAACTTACCCATTTTGGATTGAAAAGCTATTTTTGATTCAGAATGGGTTTTGGTGTTGCTTGAATTAATTTCAAAGAAAGTTTGGATTATTATCATTGCGAAAAATTATCACAAAAAAAAACACGGAAGATATTGAGCCCCTTAGGAATCTTCTCCGGCAAATTAATCAGGGCGTTTCAAAAGTTGATGTTAGCGGACTCAATGGCGCGGCCCGTCCTTTCATTACATCTCTTCTTTTTTCCCATCTGGATAAACCCCTGCTGATTGTTTGTCCGGAAGAAAAAGAAGCGGCGGCGTTTGCGCACAATCTGGCCTTGTTTCTAGGGGAAGAGTCTGTATTTTATTACCCGTCGCTTGATTTTCTGACCATTGACATGTTTGCTCTCCAGAAGGAAGAAGAATTAACCCGTCTGGAAGCGCTTACCAATCTGCAAACAAATACTCAAACCATAGTGGTTACTTCCGTGATCGCTTTGATGCAGAAAGTGATGCCTGTTGCCCAATTCAATCAATATCTGCAAATAATTTCTGTGGGCGACACGCTAAACAGGGACGACTTTTGTATGCGCTTGATGTCCGGAGGTTACAAAAGAGTCGGTCTGGTGGAAGAAAAAGGGGAATTCAGTATCCGGGGCAACATTGTTGATATTTTTCCTCCCACTGAAAAAAACCCGCTGCGTATGGAAATGCTGGGCGATGATATTGAAGCTATCCGATCCTTTGATGGTTCCTCCCAGCGTTCGATAGGGCCAGTGGATGCTTTCATTGTGCCGCCGGCTGGTGAGGTAATAATTAATACGTCAACGCTGGAGCTGGCTGTTCGTAATATCAGACGGCGTGCCGGCGATCTCTCCCTGTCCCGCGAGATTCGTAACAGCTTGGTAGATACTTTGCAGAACGATCTGGCCAATTCCATCAACCCGATATTTTTACCGCTATTTTATGAAGCTTACGATAATGATAGCGGATTTTCACGCAATAAGTTGTCCAGCCTTTTTGATTATTTGTCGCCGAATACTTTGGTGATTTTGGATAATCCGCTGGCCATAAAACAGGCAATTCAGAACGCGGAACTTAGTATCGATAAGTTATTGTTCAAAACTAAAAACAGCGGCAAATTTTATCTGGAAAAAGAAAATGCTTATATCGATCCGGCCAATATCTTAAATGGTATGGACAGGTTCGGGCAAGTTTCTCTGGAAAGTCTCAACCTGGATCAGGCAAGAGATGATGCGGCAATGACGGTTGCTTTTGAAACTTACCAATATCTTTGCGCGGGAGAGCCTCTTGCCGGTGAGATTAAAGAAGATGCATATTTGCGGTGGACCGCGGAAAAGATTAAATTGTGGCTATCCGAAGGCATGTTGATTTTTTTCTTTTGTCCGAATGCGGAAGCCCTGCACCGGATGAAGCACTTGCTTTTATCTTATGATTTATCAACACAGGTTTTATCGCCGCAAGATTCAGTCATCGACAGTATCATCCGGTGGGAAGGGAACCCTCAGCTTATTTTATGGGAAGGGAAAATTTCCACCAGTTTTATTGTCCCGGCAATGAATCTTGTTTTTTTAAGTGAAGAGGAAATATTTGTCAAAAAAGTTTCCCGCCGCCGCATGCGGCCTGTGCGGGAAGGTTACTTTCTTAAGTCTTTTGGTGATTTAAAAGAAGATGATTTTGTCGTCCATACTGATTTCGGCATTGGTGTTTATCGTGGATTAAAGAAAATTACCGTGGGTAAAATCGAAAACGATTTCCTGGTTATTGAATATTTAGATGGCGATAAACTTTATATACCTGTTAATTCTTTGGAGAAGATTCAACGCTATCTTGGCCCCGATGGTTATGTGCCGAAAATTGACAAGATGGGCGGGGCTTCGTGGGAAGCGGTAAAAGAAAAAGTTAAAAAATCAGTGCGGGAATATGCCGAGGAGTTGGTTGCCATTTATGCCGCCCGCGAAGCTCTGGAAAGAAAATCATTCGCACCGCCAGACCGGATTTACGAGGAATTTTGTTCCAATTTTGAATTTGAAGAAACACCGGATCAAACCAAAGCTATTGAAGATATCCATTTGGATATGGATGAGTCCAAACCGATGGACCGTTTAATTTGCGGCGATGCCGGTTTTGGCAAAACGGAAGTTGCGATTCGATCAGCTTTTCGCGCCGTTATGGATGGCAAACAGGTTGCTGTTCTGGTGCCCACAACTATTCTAGCGGAACAACATTATCAGACTTTTTGCCGCAGATTCAGGGATTTCCCTGTTCGTGTGGAAGTATTGAATCGCTTTAAAAGTGTCACTGAACAAAAGAAAATTGTGGAAGAGTTAAAAAATCAAAAGGTGGATATTGTTGTGGGGACTCATCGCCTGCTCCAAAAGGATATTGACTTTAAAGATTTGGGACTGGTGATAATTGATGAAGAGCAGCGCTTTGGCGTAGCGCACAAGGAAAAATTAAAAAAAATGCGCATGCTCGTTGATGTGCTCACACTTTCGGCAACGCCGATTCCGCGCACCCTTCATCTATCGCTTGTCGGCATTCGGGATTTATCTATCATTAATACTCCGCCGGAAGATCGTGTATCCATAAAAACCTATGTGCTGGAATTTGATGAGGATGCGATTAAGGCCGCAGTGGAAAAAGAGTTGGCGCGCCAGGGGCAGGTATTTTTTGTCCATGACCGGGTGCGCTCAATTTATTCTGTTGCTCATCTGGTGCAGCGTCTAGTGCCGCAGGCAAGAGTCGGAGTTGTTCACGGCCAGATGAAACCGGCGGAAATTGAAAAAGCAATGGCCAAATTTGTCCGGCAGGAATGCGATGTTCTTGTTTGCACCACTATTATCGGCTCCGGTTTAGACATTCCCACGGCCAATACAATAATTATTAATCGCGCCGAAAAATTCGGATTGGCGCAGCTCTATCAGATACGCGGCCGTGTGGGCCGTTCCAACCAGGAAGCTTTTGCCTACCTGTTATTGCCCCGGGGAGCAATGCTTTCCCGCGAAGCGATGAAAAGACTACAGGTAATCAAAGAATTTTCCGAGCCGGGTTCCGGATTCCGGATTGCATACAATGATCTGGAAATCCGCGGAGGAGGAAATTTGCTGGGCATTTCCCAGTCCGGGCATATTTCCGCAGTTGGTTACGAACTCTATACCGAATTAATGGAAAAAACGGTTAGGGAAATTAAGGGAGAAGAAATTTCCAAAGAAGAATTATTGCCCGAAATTCAACTGGGAGTTTCCGCTTTTATTCCCGAAGAGTATGTGCAGGATGTTCATCAGCGGCTGGTGTTATATAAAAGGATATCTCTGTCCGCAAATGATGAAGATGTTAATCAGATCAAAAGTGAATTACAGGATTGTTACGGGACTTTGCCCCCATCTGTAGAAAATTTGTTGCAAGTAATCAGTATAAGAAATTTCCTTAAACCGTTGAAGGGTAAAAAGATGGGCTATGACGGTAAATATCTGTATATTTTTTTCCGGGATACTTCTCCCGTTGATCCAGCAAAGATTATTGCGCTTTATCACAAGAAAATTAAGGGATTACGTTTTACACCGGATTATAAATTGTTTGTACCCGCCCCGGCTCTTCCCGAAAAGGAAATATTAATACAGGCCGAGTTGCTATTAAAGATGCTTGCCCAATAGCCGCAAGCAGGATATAAAGAAATGCTATGATCACTACTAGATCGCATTCATTCAAAAAATCAATGGGGATAGTATCAAGTCGTTACGGTGTGCCGTGCTTACTGATGCTTTGTTTTATTGTTGCTTGCGATAAAATTAATATCTTCTCCCGTCCCTATGTCGCCACGGTTAACGGCGCCAAAATTTATCTCGAAGATTATCAGCTCCGGTTAAACCAAAAAATGGCTATGCTGCCTAAAGATGTTTTAAATCAGCCGGACTATATCAAACGATTCGAAGAAGAAGTTTTGGATGGTATGATTACAGAAAAAATCATGGATTTGCGCGCAAAAGAGCTGAATATATCCATAAGCGAGACCGAGTTGGAAGACAAAATTAAAGAAATTAAAAAAGATTATGGAAAAGATTTTTCCAATTTGCTGGCCGAGGAAAATGTAAAATATGAGCAATGGAAAGATGATTATAAAAAAGAGATGCTTTTGCAAAAACTTATTGCAATTGATGTCAATGCCAAAATTAAAGTATCAGAGGATGAAGCCGAGGATTATTATAACGAACACCTCAATAAATACAAAACGGAATCCCGCGTAAGGGTTGCCCAGATAGTCGTTCGGGATTTAGCAATGGCGAAAAAAATAGAAGCACGATTAAATGCCGGCGAAGATTTTGCTAAAGTCGCCGCTATGGTCTCTATCGGCCCGGAAGCTCACCGTGGCGGAGATTTGGGGTTTATCACCAGACTGATCATGCCGGAACCTTTAGATAAAACTATTTTCAACCTGCCGGTCAATAAGATAAGTCCGATCGTGCAAAGTTCTTATGGCTTTCATATTTTTAAAGTCCTGGAAATTCAACCGGCAAGAATTGGAAATTTTACGGATATCAAGGAAGAGATCATTGCTGATATTCGGTCGCAAAAAGAAGATGCAGCTTTTATAAACTGGCTTGAAGCCTTAAAGATGAAGGCAGTGATCAAAAAAGAAACCAACATATCGGGAAAGAAATTATAATAAGTAAAATTTAAAAAGGGAGGAAGCACCGTGAAGTTTTACAAAATGATTGTTTTGATTTTATGGGGCGTAATACTTTTGTGCGCGCCGGTTCGCGCCGAGGTTGTAGATAGAATTATTGCAGTAGTAAATGATGAGATAATAACGCTTTACGAATTTAATGCGGCGTTTGAGCCTTACCAAAAAAACATCGAAAATAATTATAAAGGCAATGATAAAGAGGCCGTCATTAAACAGTCAAGAGATGGCCTATTGCAGCGGCTCATTGATAATATACTGATTGAACAGGAGGCAAAAAAATCCGGTGCGGGTATTATCGTCAAAGACGAAGAAATCATGGAAGTTGTTCAAGACATGTTGAATAAACAAAAATTGAGCATGCAGGATTTTCTGAAAAGTCTTGCCAAAGAAGGCAATTCTATTGAATCTGTTAAAAAAGAGATAAGAGGGCAGATGATGCGTGCTCGGCTATTACGGCGGGAAATCAAGTCCAAGATACTTGTTAGTGATGAGGAAATAGGTGAGTATTACAACAAAAACCGCCAGGACTACGAAGGTAAAGAAACTGTCAGGATTAAACAGCTCTTGTTATTGTTACCTCCTAATGCGGATAAGAATATAAAGGCGAAAATGAAAAACGAAGCTTTGCAACTGCACAAACGTATCATGAATGGAGAATCTTTTGATTTAATGATTGTAAACTATTCTCAGGGACCGGCGGCGGCGCAGGGCGGTGATGTCGGTTTTATCGGAAAAGGTACAATTATTCCGGAAGTCGAAGCAGTAGCATTCAGCCTACCCATAGGGCAAGTAAGTGAAGTAATCGAATCCAGTGTAGGATTTCACATAATTCAAGTGGTGGAGAAAAAAGGCGCCGGATTGAAGCCGATCGCTGCGGTGCGGGAAGAGATAAAGACAAAAATTGAAGATGAGAAATTAGATAAAAAATATGATGAATGGATTGCTTCTATCCGGGCGAAGTCACACATTGAAATAAAATTATAAAAGAATGACAAAGTAAAAATATGGGTACAATAAGAATCAAAGGTGCCTCCCAGCATAATTTAAAAAATATAAGTATAGATATCCCTCGCGATAAATTTGTCATTATTACCGGCGTGAGTGGTTCCGGCAAATCATCACTCGCTTTCGACACAATCTATGCTGAAGGTCAGAGGCGATATGTGGAATCGCTTTCCACTTACGCGCGTCAGTTTATCGGACAAATGGATAAGCCGAACGTAGAATCCATTGAAGGTTTATCGCCCGCTATAGCTATTGAACAACGCACGGCCAGCCATAATCCGCGTTCAACAGTAGGTACAGTCACCGAAATTTATGACTACTTCCGTCTTCTTTACGCCGGCATTGGTGTTTGTCATTGTTGCCGCTGCGGCCGCGAAATTAAATCGCAAACAATCGATAGTATTCTGGAAAGTATTCTTTTGCTTCCGGAGAATACGTCCTTCAGTATTTTGGCGCCACTGGTGCGCGGGAAAAAAGGTGAATTCCAGAAAGAATTAAAAAAACTCCAGAAGGAAGGATTTGCGCGCGTTCGGATTGATGGAAAAGTCAGGGATCTTGCGGAAGAAATTATTCTGGAAAAAAATAAGCGCCACGATATTGATCTTGTTGTTGACCGTTTGGTATTGAAAGAAGGCGTGAGAAAGAGATTGCGTGATTCTCTCGAGATTGCGGCCAGCCGTGCGGAAGGACTAGTGCGCGTAGTTCCGGTTAATAGCAAAGAAATGCTTTTCAGCGAAAAATATGCCTGTCCCGATTGCGGAATAAGTCTCCCTGCGCTCACCCCCCGCATGTTTTCCTTCAATAGTCCCTATGGCGCCTGTCCTGATTGCAATGGTCTGGGCTCCTCTATGCATTTTACAGAATATCTGGTTGTGCCGGATGCCGGATTATCTTTGAGGGAAGGGGCAATTGCGCCTTGGGCAGGCCGGAATTCTCTTTATTACCATAATGTTTTGGATGCACTGAGCACTCATTACGGTTTTGATATTAATACACCTTTTAATAAATTGCCGGAAAAAATTCAAAAAGTTCTTCTTTACGGATCAGGCAAGGAGAATATTAAATTTTATCATGATCGTCCGAATAAAAGATACTTTACTCACAAACCTTTTGAAGGAGCGATCAAACAATTGGAACGACGTTGGAGAGAAACTACTTCGGTAGCCGTGCGCAATGATTTGATTCGTTACATTGATTCGAGCGCCTGCGATACTTGTCATGGCGCGCGTTTAAAAGAAGAAGTCCTTGCCGTTACAGTGAATGGAAAAAATATTTATGAACTCTGCCGGATGTCCATCCGCGAGTGTTTTAATTTTTTCGAACAACTGATCCTGTCGCCGCAGGAAAAAAACATTACCGAAAGAATAATCAAGGAAATTAAAAACCGCCTGCAATTTTTGCTCAATGTCGGCATGGATTATTTAAGCTTGGAGAGATCGACATTATCTTTATCGGGAGGGGAAAGTCAGCGCATCCGGCTGGCCACACAAATCGGGTCCGGGTTAATGGGAGTTTTGTATGTGTTGGATGAACCTACTGTCGGACTGCACCAGAAAGATAATTTGCGCCTGATTGATACTTTAAAAATACTGCGCGATATGGGCAATACAGTGCTGGTTGTGGAACATGATGCAGATATGATCCTTGCCTGCGATCACATTGTAGATATGGGTCCGGGCGCCGGAACACAGGGAGGAGAAATAGTTTTTCAGGGAACTCCCGAGGAAATTTTGCAAAGCGATGATTCGCTCACCGGCAGATATTTATCGGGGAAAGAATCCATAGCGTTGCCTTCAAAAAGACGTTCACTTACCGGTAGATATATTATTTTGGAGGGGGCCAGTGAAAACAACCTCAAAAATATTGATATTAAAATACCGGTAGGAGTATTTACCGCGGTAACTGGCGTATCAGGTTCCGGCAAAAGCACAATGATTATTGAAACTCTTTATAAAGTGCTGGCGCGCCGTTTAAACCAGCATCACGGATCAATGGGAAAAATCAAAAGGGTTGTAGATTTAGGAGATATTGAACGGGTCATCATGATTAATCAGCAGCCTATCGGCCGTACGCCTCGATCTAATCCGATAACTTATACAGGAATCTTTTCTTTTATCCGCGATCTTTTTGCTAATCTTCCCGAAGCGCGGGTGCGCGGCTATAAGCCCGGCCGGTTCAGCTTTAACGTGAAAGGCGGACGCTGTGAAGCTTGCGAAGGTAATGGCTTGATTAAGATTGAAATGCATTTTCTGCCGGATGTTTATGTAACTTGCGATGTTTGCTACGGCAAACGATTTAATCAGGATACGCTCGATATCAAATACAAAGATAAGAATATTGCCGACATTTTAGATATGACGGTCAATCAGGCGCTGCTGTTTTTTTCCAATATTCCGTCGATTAAATCGCATCTGCAAATGCTCTACGAGGTTGGTTTAGGCTATGTTCATTTGGGGCAGTCGGCGACTACTCTTTCCGGCGGAGAGGCACAGAGGATAAAACTGGCGCGTGAATTAGGCAAGAAAGTCAACAGTAATACTCTTTATATTCTGGATGAACCTACCATTGGATTACATTTTGCGGATATTCAAAAATTGTTGGATGTTTTAATACGCCTTGTGGATATGGGCAATACCATGGTCGTAATCGAGCATAATTTAGATGTAATCAAGTGTGCGGATTACGTTATTGACCTTGGGCCGGAAGGTGGTTCCGGCGGCGGTAAAATTATTGCCTCAGGTACAGTCGAAAAAGTGGCACAGGAAGAAAAATCCGCAACAGGTCAATTTCTGAGGAAAATTATTTCCGTCTAAGAACATCTTTTATCAAACGGCAAGCAATGGTTTGAAAGGGTTAAATAAACTCCATACAGTTCAAAGAGCTTATTCTCTTATTATTTCCGTTCCCCGAAAATTGCTCTGCCGATGCGGACAATCGTTGCGCCTTCTTCGATAGCGACCTCGAAGTCATCGGACATCCCCATGGAAAGATCTTCCATCTGAATTCCGGTAATTCCTGTACGGATAATATCGTCGCGAAGATTTCTCAGGCCGGTAAAATATGAACGGGAATTTTCGGGATTGGCGGAATAAGGCGCCATCGTCATTAGTCCTCGCACGGAAAGATTTTCTAATTTGGAGACGTCCTTAATCAATGTAATAGCCGTCTCTGCCGGTATCCCGTTTTTTGTTTTTTCGCCGCTTACATTTACTTCAATCAGGATGTTCATCTTCTGGCCAATCAGGCGAGCCCTTTTGTCCAGTTCGCAAGCCAGGTCCATGCGGTCAATGGAATGAATATAGTTGAAGATATTTACGGCATATTTCGCTTTGTTGGTTTGGAGATGTCCAATCATATGCCACTGGGCACGAGGCCCTATAACGGCAACTTTTTCTTTTGCCTCTTGAACATAATTTTCTCCGAACGCCGTTAGGCCCGCTTCAATTGCTTTGCCGATGCATACGGGGGTAACGGTTTTAGTTACCGCTAATAGTTTAATGGAATCAGGAGCGCGGTTACACCTTGCGGCAGCGGCAGCTATCCTTTGTTTAATCGTATTTATATTGGCGGCAATATCTACTTCCATAAAATTTACCGGAAACTGATCGTTTTAAATATTTTTAACGCTTCCAAAACTTCACAAAGCGGCAACCCGATCACGTTTGTATGAGAGCCGCGAATTGATTGGATGAAATAGGCGCCTTTTCCCTGCACAGCGTATCCACCGGCCTTGTCGTATGGTTCATCACAAGAAACATACCAATCCATCTCCCTGGGGCTGATTGTTTTAAATCGCACAGCGGATTGAATGACTTTCGTTTTGAAAATTTTAGCGGCCACATGAGCAATAGTAAAACCGGTAAAAACTTTATGTTCCCGTCCGCTGAGCTTCTGGAGCATCTTTCGCGCTTGGGCTTCGTTTTTTGGTTTTCCTAAAATAAGGCCGTCAATGACAACAATTGTATCGGCGCCAAGCACCCACGCCTCGGGATATTTTTTGGCGATAACCATTGCTTTGTCAATAGAAAGCCTTTTGACATGCTGACGCGTACTTTCTCCGGCAAGGTAATTTTCATTGACGTGAGCAGGTATTATTTTGAACTTCAATCCCACCGACCGCAGTAGTTCCTGCCGTCGCGGCGAAGCGGAAGCTAGGATGAAGGATGCAGTTGAATTAATGGGCATAGTTTTTTAATCTTTCTTCGGGAATATTATTTAGAAAATCGTTTGTGTTTCTATCACAAATTTAATTTTGTCTGTCAATCTTAAATTACAATTGCATTTTGATTAAAATTGGAGTTATTATAGGGCCAGAAAATAAGTATGAGGTGGAAGATGAAAAAAATATTGAGTGTATTTTTAACTCTCATTTTGTTAGCGGCTTTTTGCGGCGTCGCTCTGGGCGGGGAAAGAATTGTGCAATTAACCGTGCCTGGCTGTTCCGCTTGAGGCTCCAAGGCCAGGATAGGTTCTATCCTGAAAAAAATTGATGGTGTAATAAAACAAGAACATAAGGGAAATGATTTATTGATCATTACTTTTGATGATAAGAAAACCTCTCTTAACATTATTATAGATGAGCTCATAAAAGGAAAATTTAGTGTCAATGGTGAGCCGGTATATTTGAAATAATGTTATACCAATTCGCTTGTAATTTAACACCTTCAAGGTGTTAAATTACCGGTAAGGTAAAAACCTCATTTATTATGCGCTCCCCTGCGGGATGTGCTTCCGGTCTTCGGCTAACTTTGTTGGCAGCGTCGTTGGCTTCCTCAACGTATTAGTAATACGCCTGCGGAGCCTCCTCCTTGCCCCGCTGAAGCGGGACAGTTCAACTAACGAATTCCATTTTACTGCGTAACTGTAATTCGAGTTTCACTGCCGCCGCATTATCCTTTGAAATCGAAATGGTATAAAGTGGCATTATAGATATTTCTTCAGCTGTTTTTCTTCCAGAGCCTCGACTATTTTTTTTACATTTTGGGAGGAACCTTTTTTACAAATAAGCAAAGCGTCTTTTGTTTCGACTATTATTAGATCTTTTATTCCAACAAGAGCGACAAGCTTCTTTGGACTGTAAACCAAGGATCCTTCCGTATCTTCAAAAATTGCCTTACCGCCGCCGGTCAGGACATTGCCTTTATTATCTTTGGCCGATATTTCCCAAAGAGCATCCCAGCTTCCGACATCACTCCAGCCGAAATCTCCTTGGAGCATGAAAACGTTATCTGCTTTTTCCATGACACCATAATCAATAGAAATAGATGCCAGTTTCTTGTAAACACGAGGCACGATTGCCGCTTCGTCAGGCGAGCCAAGAGCCTCATTAATTTTCATCAGTCCTGCGTATAAGTCCGGCAACCAGCGGGCAATTTCTTTTAATATTGTCGAGGCCTTCCAGATAAACAGACCGCTGTTCCAATAAAAATTACCATTTTTAACGAAGGCTTGTGCTTGCTGGAAATCAGGTTTTTCGCGGATGGATTTTACGCGAAAGACTTCTTCATCGGCTATGTGTTGAAAAGAATCTGCCTGCTCAATGTAGCCAAATCCTGTTTGTATGCTGGAAGGTTTAATACCTATTGTTACCAATCCATCTTCCTGCGCGGCAACTTTTGCTGCCGCGTCAAGAACATCGATAAACTTGCGCGAATCGGCAATGGCGTGATCGGAAGGCAAGACGACCATAATATCGTCGGGAACTATTTTTCGGATATGCAAGGCGGCAAGTCCAATGCAGGCAGCAGTATTTTTCCCTTCCGGTTCAATAATAATGTTCCGGGATGGAATTTCCGGAAGCTGCTTAATCAAAGCGCGGGCATGTTTTTTCCCCGTCACCACCAAAATATTATTCGGACTAATCAACGGTTTGATCCGGTCAACAGTTTCCTGAATTATCGTTTTCTCACTGGTTATATCCAATAAATGTTTAGGTTTTTTCTCTCTACTGCGGGGCCAGAATCTTGTGCCCCGTCCACCAGCCATTATAACCGCATACATTTTTTAACTCCTCTGAATTTTCAAGATTCGAATACGCATAGTGAATACTTATAGTATAATGTGTCTTGCAATTTCAAGCTGGAAAAGATATTTTATCCGGAGAAGATATTTTAAAAATAATGTCAACGATAATATATCCAGAAATAACCCTTAAAAAGGGGCGGGAAGCAGCTCTGTTGCGCGGCCATCCATGGGTTTTCTCCGGCGCAATTGCCGCGATTAAAGGAAATCCTGGCGCCGGTGATATTGTTTTAGCCAAAGATTCAGCGGGTAAGCAGCTGGCCTTGGGATTTTTTAACCCCTTAACAGATATAGCTTTTCGTCTTTTAACGAGACAATGTGAAGAAAATATTTCTCAATATTTTTGGCAAGCTCGTCTGCATGCCGCATACAAATTGCGGCAAAAGATTATTGGCGAGCAAACAAACGCTTATCGTCTGATAAATTCCGAAGGAGATGGTTTTCCCGGACTGATTGTTGATGTCTATAATACAACGCTGGTTTTTTCCATCGCTACCGCCGGAATGGAAAAACAAAAAAATCATATTTTAAATGCTCTTATTTCCCAGTTAAAACCTACAATGATTTATGAACAAAGCAAGAGCCGGTCACGTACGTTAGAAGGTCTGGAAAATAGAAATGATATTGTGTTTGGAGAAAATAGCAATGGTGTTGTGGAGATAATGGAAAATGGTCTGAAATTTGAAGTTGATATTATCTCTGGCCAGAAGACAGGATTCTTCCTTGATCAGCGGATAAACAGGGAAAAGATAGGAGCGTTGAGTCACGATGCCCAGGTGTTGAATTGCTTTTCTTATACGGCGGCTTTTTCTGTTTATTGCGCTGAAGGCGGAGCCAAACGGGTCGTTTCTTTGGATATATCCAAGCCTGCCTGTATAGCCGCCAGAAAGAATTTACATCTCAACTGGTTTCCAACTGAAAACCATCCAGTTATAGAGGCTGATGTTTTTATTTATTTGCGCAATATGCAGGAAAACTTCAGCATGATCATTCTTGATCCTCCGGCATTTGCCAAAAATAAAAGAGATGTAGCTAAGGCCGTGCGAGGCTATAAGGAAATTAATTTACAGGCGATCAAACATCTTACGACGGGTGGTATCTTAGCTACTTTTTCCTGCTCCAATTTTATTGAGGAAGATCTTTTTTATAAAATTGTTCTAGCCGCAGCGCGTGATGCCGGCGCTGATTTACAGCTTTTAGCGAGGTTAGAAGCAGGGCCGGATCACCCAATTTTGTTGGGACATCCTGAAGGCCGCTATCTTAAAGGGTTGCTGCTGGTCAAGAAAAGTTAACAAGGGAAATAGGGCTGTTGACCGAGAGCGCATTTCCGCAAGGAAGCGTAATTATTAAATGGACACTTTCCTTGCCGGAAAAAGCCGAAGGCTTTACAATACGCTCATACCCTGAAGGGCACCATGGTCTGCTGTGTTGCGCTGCAAACCGCACCGCTCAATGTATATCTATATACGCTTCGCGGTTCGGTTTTTGCGCGCCTTGCATATGAGCATTCGGCATGTCCCTTAGGGTATTTGAACAGCCCCCAAACAGGGGAGCAACAAACCCAAATCGACGATTTAATCAGGCGTTGCAATTATTAATTGTCATAGGATAAAGTTTTCTTGATGTAAAATGTAAAGATTGACTGTAAATCTTTCTTCCTGTAATATTGTTTCTCTTATTCTACCCATTTATACAACATTACATATGGTAATGACCGATCGCTTTTCAAAAACGAATTTATATTTAATTTTTTTGGAAATATAATATATTTTTATAAAATTTATTAAAATACCAAGGAGAGAAAAATGCGATACTTACCATTTAGAGCGTCTTTCCTTTTTTTATTGTTACCGTTGCTAACAGGTTGCGTTGGAGGAGCGTTAGTATATCCTACAAAATTTTCAATTGAACATCCGACGACGATTGGCGACAAAGCAGGGTATATCTATTCTTTCGGTCATCCCTTGGCTTCCTCAAAAGCTCCAATAAAATGCTCTGAAATTATTGCTCGATGGGGCGAACCCGACCATAAGTCTGTCGATGGCAATGAAGCAATCTTTGTGTACAAAGAAGAAGGATTCTCTTGGACTGGAATAATGCCGTTCATTGTAATCCCGATACCTCTTATATTCCCGGTAGAATCAAATTCTACGACTCTAATATGCAAGGATGATGCAGTAACGAGAGTTTCACAAACAGTGTCCGGTTATTCAGCTGCATATTGCGGAATGACTGGCGAAGCTCCACATTATGGCTGTAAAATTGAAGATTTCCACTTCTGATGAATAAGACCATCGAACTTCTCTTTAAAATACCCCTCAACATATTGAGGTTCCACCAAATATTGAGGGTGAAATAAACACTTCATAATTCTATGCTGTCCTCCCCTATTAATCTAACAACATATTATTAAAGGATGAATCCAAACTTCTGGTTCTTCTTCGGATATTGGCAGGCTATTTGCAAATATAATCTGAAAAATCACTATGCAGTCGTCTAATAAACGGGCATCTTTTTGAAGACATCTGAATTTGGATGAATAAAGATCAGCAGCTAAAGGAGAATTTATGGCCAGTATCAAATGCATTTACTGTAATTTTGTTGGGACCATTGAAAAGCAAGGCATCACTTTTGATGGTAAAGCTAGTGACATACCGATTTCACGCAGCTTCAAGCACAAGGGACACTATCCTTTTCTTAGGCAAGTGTTTCTTGTAATACTTCTCGGCATTGCGTGTGCTATGCCAGTCATGGCCGCACAGATTCAACTGCCAGCGATTGTTGAGCCAGCCAGCCAAGAGCATCACGTCGGCAAACTTATATTTGTTGAATTGGTGACGCCGGACATCGCTGTCGCTAAGAAATTCTATGCGGGACTGTTTGGCTGGACATTTCGCGATATTCAGGACGGTGAGACAAAGTACGCCGAGGCATTTCTCGACGGTCATCCGGTCGCAGGGCTGATTCACAAGAATGTACCGGCGAGCCAGCATCGACAGCCAGCGTGGCTGAGCTTCTTCGCCGTGGGTGATGTCGACGCAGCAAAAAATGTTGCTTTGCAAAATGGCGCGAAGATTCTGTTCGAGCCACATAGCATTCCTAATCGCGGCAGGGAAGCAGTATTCGCTGATCCGCAGGGAGCAGTTTTTGCGGTCCTCGCTTCCAGTAACGGTGATCCGCCCGATGTTCTGGCAGCACCCGGAGAATGGATTTGGATCTCGTTAATCACGAGCGATCCGGAGACCAATGCTGCTTTCTACCAGACGCTGTTTGATTATGAAGTCTTCGAATTGCCCTCTAGCGCAGGAGCCCAACATCTCTTGCTCGCGTCTGACAACTATGCTCGTGCGAGTGTGAATACGCTGCCTGCTGATAGGCCCAATGCCCATCCCCACTGGCTCAATTACATACGCGTCAAAGATACGGTCAAGATGACTGCAAAGGTCGTGGCACTCGGTGGCCGCGTGCTGGTCAAGCCGCGGATTGATCGCCATGGCGGCAAAGTCGCGGTGGTTGCCGACCCGTTTGGGGCACCTTTCGGATTACTTGAATGGCCGGACACTGAAAGTAAAGAGGTGACCAAATGAATATCATACTTTTACGCTGGTTACGCTGGTTAGCGCTCGCCTTTGTGCTCTGCACATTGACAGTCCTGTTGTATGGTTGCATCGTCCCTGGTGGCGGATACGGATACGACGACGGAGGGGGCATTGGAGGGGCTTACTATGAACCCTTTGGTTTTGACTACGGTGGCTGGGGACCTGACTACCAAGTGGCGCCGTATCGCGGTGGTGATCATCGTCCAGCCAGTGGAGGTGGCCACGCATCTGCGCATGCATACAGGTCCGCGCCGGCTTCCCACTCGATGCCATCTATTCCGTCGCATTCGCGTTCTGGTGGCTCACGATCACGTTCTGGTGGCTCGCGATCACGTTGAAGTGCAGTCACAAATATATGGAATCCCCAGGACTACAAAATGAGTGGTGACGGTGTAAAACCAATAGATAATCAAGCGATCATCACAACTGATCTGACAAAATGGTTTGGCGAGGGCGATACCAAGATGATTGCCGTGAATGGTGTCGGACTTGTCGCTCACTTTGGCGAGATGCTGTTCATCATCGGTCCCTCCGGTAGCGGCAAGACCACGTTTCTCAGCATGATTTCCGGCATCCTGCGCCCCAACGCCGGCAAGGTGACAGTCAAAGGGACCGATATCTGGACTCTGAACAATGACCAGTTGGCTGATTTCCGCCTGAACACAATTGGCTTCGTCTTCCAAGACTATCATCTTTTCCCGCGGCTGACCACGGCAGAGAATGTCGCA
>Ga0224559_1000805_pt1 | contig 18916 bp, 16 predicted proteins | sample 714S33034metaG_FD_180676 | JGI IMG/M metagenome (GOLD analysis project Ga0224559, IMG submission 180676) | Peat soil microbial communities from Stordalen Mire, Sweden - 717 S3 30-34 | ecosystem: Environmental > Terrestrial > Soil > Wetlands > Peat | place: Sweden: Norrbotten County, Stordalen... | reverse complement strand
TCTGCCTGGCGGTCATCGACATCACCAACCGCTGCAACTTCAAGTGCCCGGTGTGTTTTGCGGAAGCCAAGGGCGAGGGCAGCCACTACTTTCTGGAGATGGAAGTGGTGACCCGGATGCTCAAGGCGCTGCTCAACCGGCCCGTGCCCTGCCGCAGCGTCCAGTTCTCCGGCGGCGAGCCGACCCTGCACCCGGAGTTTCCCAAAATCCTGCGCACCGCCCGCGATTTGGGCTTCACTCATCTTCAAGTTGCCACCAACGGCAGCAAGTTCGTCGATCCCGCCTACGCCAAGCTCTGCGAGGAGTCGGGTTTGCATACGCTCTATCTGCAATTTGACGGCATGAATGATGAAGTCTACCTCAAAATGCGCGGTCAGAGGCTCCTGGACAAGAAGATTGCCGCCGTGCGCAGCATTGAGCAGACCAATATGCGCATCGTCCTGGTGCCGACCATCATGAGTTCGGTGAATGTCGACCAACTGGGTCCGATCTTCCAATTCGCGCTCGAACATAACAAAATTATTACCGGCATCAGCATTCAGCCCGCAGCGGACGTGGGACGGATTGAGGCGGGTGACCGCACTTTTGAGCCCTTCAACCTGGCCGCCATGGCGCGCGAGTTCAGCGAACAAACCGGACTGACGCGCTTCCCGGACGACTGGTTCCCGCTCAATTCCATCGCGCTTCTCACCCGCGCCATCGAGCGCGTCCGCGATGAGAAGACCCATCCACCGCTCAGTGATGCGCATTGCTCCATAGGCACATTCTTTTATGTGGATGACGATGGCAAGCCGTTCTGCTTGAGCAGTTTCTTCGACCTGGGCCGCTTCCTCCGAAGTATGGCCGATGTGAAGCCCTACGCGGAGCAGGGTTTGATCGAGCGGAATATCTCCAAGATTCGCCAGTTCGGCAAGTTATCCCAGTGCCTGGACTTGCGTAAAACTCCTCCCGGACTAACCTTTCAGCGCCTGCTGCGCAGCCTGGATGCCTGGGAAGACAAGCATGAGGGGCGTTCCGAAGGCTGGTCGCAGCGAGGCTTCAATGGCATCTTTGTCGCCGGCATGCACTTCATGGACGCGCACAGTTATAACTTGCGCCGGCTCAGGCGCTGCATCATCCAGTATGTCGGCACCGATGGGCAGTTGATTCCTTTCTGCAGTTACAACGCCGGCGCGCGGCTGCGTGACTCCGAGGAATTGACTCGCATTGTCAGCAAAGCATCCCGCGCCTGACGGCCTCGTAGTTTTGACCGTAATCTGGCAGTTAATCCATGCAGGCCAACCAGTTTTTCAACTGATTCATGGGCCGATGGTCCCCGAGTTATGAAGAAAGCATCGTTTTTTCCAGTCACGTCAATTCTTTTCAGTCGTCCACCGGCTTTCGCCGAACTACGGAGAATGAAACCTCTGGATGTCGATGCCGCCGCTAACTTGTTAACTCGCTATGCCCGCGAAGCGGGCGCTAACTTGCTGAATGTATTCCCACTTTTTTCGCCGCACCTGCTAGCGAAACCTGCAATTTCCCTTCCAGTAGCCCCCCTTTTTCTTCCTGGTAAACGTAGTTTGTGGCGTTTTGCCGCTCTCCCGGCCGTTGCCGTCTTGGCGCTGGGAATGGCAGCGGCGCAGGCTGGCCTGCCCAGGAATGCTGTCTCGATTCCTCTTGCTCCCGGCAATCAGGAGTTATCGGCAGCCCTTCAACAATCGCATTCTTGCATCGTACCAGGCTCGCCGGTTGTGCTGCCGCCCGTGGCCTTGCGCATCGGCGCGAATCCAAGCCTTGGCAATGCTTTTGAAGAGCAGACTCAAGCTCTCAAGAACTTGCCTCCAGAGACGGAAGTCTGGCTGCGTATCGTCGTCGAGTCCCCATCAGCCGATGCCGGCACCGAGCAGCAAGTTACCGAGCAAGTTAGCTCTTTTCTGAACTCCGCGCCGCTTGCATCGCTGCTGGTGCGTGGAGTGATTGTTGAGCCGGTTGCCGCGCGGAAGATTTCAGACTTGTTTCGTTTTGGTTTGCTTCGCATTGCAGTGAGCGCCAAGTCAACTAACTCAGCGCTCCGACTGGCATTTGTCTTTCAGCCAGGATTCATTAGCCAGAATGCCGATACCGTCAAGCGTCTTTCGACTTACTCGGACCTGCTGGGTGTGACTTACTCGCCGCAGTGGCGCGAGGACGCCAAATGGATTGCCGGCCAAGCTTTCAACAAGCCACTTATTCTCAAACTCGATGGCGATAATGGCCCCACGGCATCGTATTTGAATGGAGTGTTGGCTGCTTCCGGCGCCTCGGTCGAGTTACTCTGGTCAACCCCGGCGGATGTAAAAGCCGCCAACCAAATCTGCGCGGCAACCGGTTTCATGGCAGCTTCCATTCCTCCGAGCCTGCTTCATTTGGAAGGCGCGGCCCTGCCTTTCAGCATCGTGGTTGATGGGGCGAAAAGCGAGGAGGCACGCTGGTTCGGCAGCGGTGTAACCTCCAATCTGGCCGTCCTGGCGCCCGTTCAAGGCCTTGCCGGAAATCCGCGCACAGTTACAATTTCAAGCCGGTCCAAAGCCCAATATGAGTTACAGTGCTTTGACCCAGCGGCTGGCAGTCAACTCACGATGAGCGATCCGGTCAAAAGCGACTCTGGGTGGACGGCGACTTGCGCTTCGTCCAGTGAATACGCTCTTATTAAACTACATAAGAAGAGCGGCGAAGGCAGCACAGTCTTTAGTCAGGTTGTAGTGAAAGGCGGAGTTGATCTCAGCGTGGAAGAGATTATTGCCCGCTGGCAGCAATACAAAGAGGCGCAAAAGCAGCGGCTGGAAAACTATCAGGCGGCCAGCTTCATGAATCTGCACTTTGAAGGCACCAGTGTGGCGCAGGCCTTCGATATTTCCATGAAGCTCCGCCAGTTCTTTGACCGCAGCGGAAAGATGGAGCTGGATCAGACGGAGTTTTATGTCAACGGAGTCAAGTTCAGCAACAAGCATGAGTTCCCTTTGCCCCAGTTGGAACCGGAAAAGGTTCTGACTCAGCCGCTGGAACTTACTCTAAACGAGCGCTACAGTTATAAACTTCTTGGAACGGAACAGATAGACGGCGCTTTATGCTTTGTCGTGGGCATCGAGCCGAAGGCGCCGGATGAGTCTCTGTATAGCGGCAAGATTTGGATTGACGGCACGAGCTTTCGTGAAGTTCGTCAATCGCTTAGCCAGCGCGGCAACCGCGGCAGTATCGTGATCAATGTTGAAACGCAGAACTTCGCATTGGTGGAGGACGGAAAGGGCCATGCCTTCAACCTGATCATCTCCATTTCCGCGCAGCAGACTCTGAACGCGGCGGGGCGTGACTTTCAACTGCAAAGAACGCTGAAATTTTCCGATTACGCTATCAATACTCCGCATTTTCAGGATGACTTGACCGCCGCGCATAACTCCGATGATCCTATGTATCGCGATACCGATCAGGGGTTGCGGCAACTGCAAAAAAAGGGCGGAGAGCGCGTTTTAGTGCAAAACGACTCCAAGCGGATTGTATCTCTGGTAGGCGGCGCATTTTACCAGGGAACTTATAACTTCCCCATTCCCATTGCCGGACTGAGTTTCGCTGATTTTGATTTTCGCCACACCGGCGCGCAGCTTTCCGTCTTTTTTGCGGGACCTGTTTTGGCTACGAATTTCTCCAAGCAATATACTCCAAAACTTAGGCTGGCGGCAGACCTTGCTCTCAGCGCTCTGCCTGGAGAGTACCGCGTATACTGCGCCGCGGTTAAGGCAAGCGCATTCTGTCAAAAAAAGAATATAGCGCTTGACACAGAAGACACGGAAGAATCAATCTGGTCGTGGGAGGAGACTCTTGGCGGTCGCGCCGCATGGCAGGCGAATAATCATCTCAGCCTAACGGGATATACCTATCTTGCCTATGACATCTATGGCAGGACAAGCGACACTATAAAGACTTATGAGCCTCCTCGCAGCGGTGTCGCGTTGCTTCCCGGCATCCAAGTCAGAATGACCGAAAAAGGTTATATCTTTACCGCCGACGGTACGCGCGGCCAGCGCATCGCCTGGAAGCAGTATGGCTGTACTGAATCGTCGGTTTTATCGGGTTCATGCTCTCCCGCCTCGCAATTACCTGAAAGCGGCTATACTCTTTATGACGCCGACCTGAACAAGGATTACTATATTCGCAAGTTCACCAAGGGCGGATGGGATTTCTCTTACTATGGCGGAAACCAGCTTGACCGCTTCTCCCGCTATTTTCCCTCATTCTTCTCAAACCCACGTATTCATGGTATTCCTGGCGGCACGGATTCCTTTGACGCCATTGCGCAGGGAAACGTGCATTATGGCTTCAACGTGATGGATCTGATGAAGTTCGAGGGCCTGTACAGTTATGCGCGGGCGCGCAACCTGGATGAGTCCAGCCACTTCCGCAAGTATGACGGGGTGGAAACAAACTTCAACACCGCTGGTCCAAGAGGAACATTGCTGCAAGGAACTGTTTCCTATGCTTTGGATGGAAACATCAATCGCTATAACTCCCGCTGGGGAGTTATGATTATGATCTTCAAGCCATTCAAGTAGGCGCGCAATGACCACTGAAAAGAAGACGGCGCTGGTGACAGGCGGCTCAGGGACGCTGGGCGCGGCCATGGCGCTCGCTTTGGCGGATGCGGGCTTCCGTGTCGTGGTTCACTATCATCGCGGCCAGGAGGCGGCGGAGCAGGTTGTTGAGAGCATTCGCGCCGCCGGAGGCGAGGCGCAGGCCGTTGCAGCAGAGTTATCAAGCCAGCCCAGCGCAGCAGAGCTATTTAATGAGATCGAAAAGCTATACGGGCCGGTTGATTGCCTGGTAAATAATGCCGGCATCAACCGCGATGGGCTGCTGGCCTTCATGGCGGAGGAGCAATGGGACGAGGTAATCGCCACTAACTTGCGCGCGACTTACATTTGCTCGCGTCTTGCGGTGATGGGCATGATGCGCAGCGGAGCGGGGAGCATCTGTAATATCGTCTCGCCCAGCGGTATCCGCGGCCAGGCTGGTCAGTGTAATTACGCGGCCTCCAAGGGCGGCATCATCGCCTTTACCAAGTCACTGTCGCGCGAGGTAGGCCGTTTCAACATCCGCGTCAACGCTGTCTGCCCCGGTGTTGTTCCCAGTCCTATGTCCGCCAAGTATATAGCCAAAGAGGAAAAGCGGCTACTGGCCGAGATTCCGCTGGGCCGCTTCGGCAAACCGGAGGAGATTGCGCCGCTGGTCGCTTTCCTTGCCTCGCCCGCAGCCAACTATATCACCGGCCAGGTGATCGCCGTGGATGGAGGGCTGCTATAATCGCAAACGCGGGAGGGAATGCCTCCTGAATTGTCTTGAAAACGCAAACCGTCATTCTGAAACAGACTTGAAGGGAGAATTTGTATGAAACGGATCATCAGTTCAGCAGTTTTGTTTATGCTTTGTCTTGCGTTTCCAGCTACTATGATGGCTGGCCGCCACAACGTTCCACGCTTTCTGAACAAGGAAATCCCAACCGATATGAGTCAGGCCAACCACATTTTTGTCTCGTGGGTTGATTTGCACGATGAAGACTGGGGCCTGCATAAATATGAAACCAAGCAAGAGTGGGTCGATGTGATCAGTTCGCTGAACGCCAGCCTGGGTTCGAATTTGATTGTGACTTACCTGCCGGGCAAGAACGTGGTCATGGCCAAAAGCAAAGACGAGGCGGCGCCAGCCGACGCTGATCTGATCGTCAAGTTCAGCGATGTGCGTGTGGACTACGACAACTACCACTTGATCCTGGCAATTCATTTTATCGATGCAAAGACCGGCAAAGAGATCGGCGTAATCCCGGTGCGGCCATATTATGGAAATGACTGGGGATTGCGCGGCTACTTGAATGAAGCGCTGAAGGATGTTGGCATCAAACTGCACGTGGAAATTACCGGAGAATCCGGAAAGGGACTAAAGTGAATTAATGGAAACCTGATGTCATATGCAAGCACGGCCACCTGGCATAGGCTGGCCGTGCTTTTGTCTGCGCTACTTTTTCAGTTGCATGGGAACCGACTTCGAGGCGGGAGATAGAACACCCTTGGAGTAGACTCCGGTCAGATGCGAGGAACTGTCGAGAGTCAGCTTGGCGGTGAAGGCGATCTTGTCTCTCTTCCAGATGACCAGATAGATAGAGTTTCCGCTGACCACGCCGGTTACATCCCAGCTATCGGCTGTTCCGATAACTCTGCGGCCGCCCTGGTGCTGAGTGAGAGTGACCGTGCCCCAGTCGCCGCCATCCCAGATTCCAGTTACATTCATCACGGGCGGAGCGGTATTGGCTTCCAGCCATGCTTTCCCGTCGCTCTCTCCAGTCTGAGCGTGCAACAAGATTGTGCAAGTAAACAACAGGGCCAGCAGCGCGGCTACTCTTCGCATTGTAAAACTCCAGTCATTTTGTGTTATCGATTTTCCATGTGCTCGGAAGAGTCAGCGCCAGAATCGGCTTGGCTTCGGACTCGCGGAGCAGAAAAAGATTGTGGACCGGGGAGCGGGGCTTGAAGATTACCTGTTGCTCCAGAAAGTAAGTCTTGCCCGCCTCGACGGTCATGATGAGCAGGCTTTGACTCTTGGCGCTGGAGCAGAAGTAGTGCAGGCCGGGTTCCACGGTCAGAGTGAAATAAGTTCCAGGGAGGTTGGCGCCCTTCCACTCGCCGTCCACGGCGATTCTGCTGGGAAATCCAGTCATCCCATGATGAGGCCGCAAGACGTAAATCAAAGCCTTGTCCGCGGGCTGCGCGGCGGCTGGATGCACAGAGTTATCAGCTGTAACAGTGAAATTCACCTGCTTTTCCGGCGCGCCGCAGGCCTGCAAGACGCGCGCCTGCCAAGAATCCGGAAACGTATCTGCTGGGGATTGGCAAAGCGCCGGCACGGCAGCGGCGCAGAGAAGCATCAGGAAGACTTTCGCAAGACGCATTGCATTCACGTTCGACCGGAAAACTCCAGAAGAGATTCAGTCGCCTTTCACGAACACATCCACACTACTGTTCAATGGGCGCATCCGTCAAGCGCTTGCGCCAAAGGAAGGGCAGGCGCTGTTTGAGTAGGCTCCAGCGGGTGTCCTGGAAGGGGTCGGTGCTGTCCCCGTAAATGGGATGATAGGTTTCAACGCGCCGCCGACCGGGAATCTTGATGCCGAAGTCATTCAGTTGCAGAAAATGGCGCATCTGCAACTTATAGCGGCCTTCGACGCCGAAGACAAGTTCCAGCATTCGTTCGTTGAGCCAGACGATATGGCGGAAGATAAACTCCCATAAGTAGGTATAACCCTTGAAAAACTTCCAATCTCCCTTGGTGGCGCGCCACATTCCGATCACTTCGCGGCGAATCTTCCAGCGCATGAAGTTCAGTTCCTCGGGCGAGAGCTGGCTGGTGCGCACATTGCTGAAGTAGCCGTCATACCAGCGGAAATCATGGAGGTTGGCGACGCGTTGGTCTTCGATCATTTCTCCGCGCAGGGGCGTCTTGGGATAGGGAGTCATGATTTGATCCATGACGCTGGTGATGCCCATGTTTTTAATGAATTGATAATTTTCGCGCATACTTTCCGGATCGTCCTCAGGCAGGCCGTTGATGATGCCGGCAATGACGATGATGCCTTCTTTCTTGAGTGCTTCAACGCCGCGCTGGATGGTGTCCAGCGTGTTGGGCTTATGCATGGTTTTCAGATTCTTTTGCGAGCCATTTTCAATGCCCAGAAAGATGGAAACAAAGCCCGCCTCAACCATCTTTTTAGCTATATCGGGGCGATGCGCGAAACCGATGGGGCTGGCCTGGGTGGTGAACATTACGTCCTTGAGCTTGAGTTTGATCACTCCATCGCATAACTTCTCGAAACGCTCCATGTCCAGCGTGATGTTATCGTCGGTGCAGAAGATATGGCGCGCGCCGCGGCTGTAGGCGTCCTCGATGTCGGCCAGCACGCGCTCCAGCGGAAAGACGCGGAAGGAGCGGCCATACATCTCGCGGATGCTGCAGAAGTTACACAAATGCAGGCAGCCGCGCGAGGTTTCGATCACATCGGCCTTGCGGAAGTACATATGAAAGCCGCTGAGCAGGCGCTTGTCGCGGGCGGGAATCTTGATGCGGTTCAAGTCTTCCAGAGGCCGCGCATCATTGTGGCGAAAGACGCCGTCTTCCTTGTAAGATATGCCGAGAATCTCGTCCATGCCCTTGCCGCCGGCTTCGATGCTATCCAGTAACTCGCCAAAGGCAAAGTCGCCTTCGCCGCGCATAATAAAGTCCCACAGGACGGCATCCTGGCCAGTGGCGATGGACTCCGAGAACAATGTGGCGTGATAGCCGCCGAGGACGGTCTTGATGCGCGGATCGAATTGCTTGGTCAGATAGGCAAAGCCGGCCGTGGTCTCGTACTGGAAGGTCATCGAAGTGAAACCGACGACATCCGGCTTGAATTCCCGCAGTAACTGCTGGAAGCGCGGCACGGCCTGCTTGCGCCAGACGACCATGTCGGCCACGCGCACATCGTGATTGTCGATCTGTCCGGCAATGGTCGCCATGGCGACGCTGGGCGGCTCCCACTGACGGCGCGGAACCCAGGGTGAAGTTGCGGGACTCTGAACGAGCAGTGCTTTCATGCGGCCTCGAATAGCAAAATTACAGCAAAGAACAGCAAAATTATTTCAAGGGGTTCCTATTCAGTTTACTCTGAATGAGCGCCTCGATGCGTTGGACGGAATCCAGGGCATGTACGTCAATCTCTCTGGGCAAGAATTCGATGGCGAAGCGGCTTTCAATAAAGTCAACCAGGCCGAGCATTCCAATCGAATCGATGATGCCGCTGGTAATCAGAGCCATGGTGTCATCGATGGTTTCGGGCGGCGTGTCGGGCAGATAGCTGGCGGCGACAAACGACCGGATTTCTGATTTAATCTCCACGGTTCAATCCTTCTGCAATTTTACTCAGGGCAAGATAGTCGATCTTTCCCCGGCTGCCCTTGGGCATGACATCTATAACATGAATGCGGTCGGGCATCATATAAGGCGGCAAGCGGCGTCCGCAGTGAGCTTTCACCTCGGCCAGAGTAACTGCGCCTTCCGCGCCGAGGCGGAGAAAAGCTGTGACGACAACGCCTCTTGGCTCGCTTTCGCCGGCAACCACCGCTGACTCCAGTATAGCTTCATGCCCGGCGAGAGCGGCTTCGATCTCGCCCAGTTCAATGCGAAAACCGCGGCGCTTGACCTGGCGGTCAATCCGTCCTAGAAAGAGATAACTACCGCCCGAAGCAGTGGAGACACGGTCGCCGGTGCGATAAAACTGCTGACCTTGCACGGTGACGAAGCTGCTCTGGGTTTCTTCGGGCCGATTCCAGTAGCCCTGCATCAGCGAGGGACCGCCGGCCAGAAGTTCGCCGCTGAATTCATCGACCCGCACTTTGGCGTAAGGGCAGGCATGGCCGATGGGCAGCGGCTGCGCGCCGTCGAAATCGGCAGGCACGTCTTGCCAGGTGACAACGTTGGTTTCGGTGGGGCCATAAAGATTGGCCAGGCGCACTGCCGGCAGAGCGGCCTGCAAGCGGGCCAGCATGGGGCCGGGAAAAACCTCGCCGGCAAAGAGAATCAGGCGCAGAGCGGGATAAGAGTGCGTGCTGAAGCGCCCCTCCTGCAGCATTCCAGAGAGAATAGACGGCACGGAGTACCAGCAACTGATGCGGGCTTCGCTCAGGAACTGCGTCAGGAAGCGCGGCATCCAGACGATATTGTCGGGGACCAAGACCGCGGTAGCGCCGGTGAGGGCCATATTGAAGAGGTCGAAGGTGGAGAGATCAAAGCCCAGCGGCGACGGGCAGGCGATGCGGTCGGCGGAAGTGATTTGAAATTCTTCAGCGGTCCAGCGCACAAAGGCGGCAACGGCGCGGTGCGAGAGCGCGACGCCCTTGGGACGGCCTGTGGAGCCGGAGGTGAAGAGGATGAGGGCGGTGTCCTCGGGGTTTATGGATGGGAATGGCGGAGGGGCTGGAAGACTATTTAGCAAGTTAGCGGGGTTCATTTCTGGCCAAGGCACAATGGCTCCGGTTTGGCGGTCTGTGATGCGCCTGCCTTCTTCGATCACCAGGCGGGCTTCGCACTCGGCGAGGACGGATTCGACGCGCTCTAGCGGCCAGCGGGGATGGATTGGCACATAGATGGCCCCGGCCAGCAGGGAGGCGAAGACGGCGATGATGGCGTCGGTGTTCTTCGGTAGAACGAGGGCGATGCGATCCTGCGGCTGTACGCCGATTTCAATGAAGACGCGGACGAGCACGGCGGCTTGATCGAAGAGTTCGCCGAAGGAGGTAACGCGCTCTTCTTCGATGATGGCGGCGGCGTTGGGCGTTGCCGCAGCGGTGCGGCGCAGCCATTCATGCAGCAGATGGCTCTTAGGCGCGGGCAAGTGTCACCCCCCAGGTGAAGCCGATCCCGGCGGAGGCGAAGAGCAGCAGTTGGCCGGGACGGATCAGCCCTTCGCGGCGCATCTCCGCGTAGTTAATCACCAGATCGCTGGCAAAGGTGTGGCCGAACTCCTCCATGCGCGTTGCCGGCAATCCACCTTCCGGCAGGCCAACCATGCGGCGGAAGCCCTCGCGGTCGCGGCGGCTGATATTTGAATAGATGAAATGGTCCACATCGCTGAAACGCAACCCTTGATCGGCCAGGACTTTGTTTGCCAGCCGGAAGAGATGCAGGTAAAAGATCGGCATCACCTGATGCTCGATGCACAAGGCGTCGGCAATGAGCTGGATGCGGCCTTCGCTCTGCCGGACGGCGATGGCGTTGTGAAGATGGCCGAGGGTCATCGCGTCCACGCCCAGAATCAGCGGGCCTTGCTCGCCGTCGCGGCGCAGAATCACGGCGCTGGCCGCGTCGCCCTGCACGGTGATGGGCAACAGTGTTCGGTTCTCCGCCGGCGCGCTGTCGCCGGTGACCAGCAGCGCTGTGCGGATGCGCTCGTCCACGCTCATCCATCCGAGAGCGGTTTGAATAGCCAGATGCAGCGCGGCGCAACCGCCCGCCCGGAAGCTCAGATTCAGCGATGAATCCGCGCCCAGATCGGAGCTGAGCCGGTGTGCCGAGGAGACGGTCTGCGAAATCTCTCCAGGAAAAGTGCTGAAGTCCAGGATAAAATCGATCTGTTTCGCCTGGATTCTCGCCTCGGAGATCGCCGCCTTTGCGGCCTCCAGCGCCAGGTCGTAGGGCTGCGTCTCCCGGCAGACGCGGACCCGGCAGAGGCCAAGATTGTCCAGCGCCCTTTGGCGAGCCAGCGGAGTCAGCGGCGCCAGCGTCTCTTCGACGCGGGTGTGCTCGCGCGCGAGAATTGCCTCGACGCTCTCTTCGTCCGGCGGCACGGCGTAGGCCGCAGCTGCTATGCGCACATTGAGGTTCAAGGCAACTCCAAATGAAGCACGGCAAAGCCGCTGCCGCCGGCGGCTCCCAGCATCAGCGCCTCGCCGCTGCCGGGCCGCTGGCTCAGGGCCAACAGAAGATGAAAGAGCGCGCCCGCGTCAGCCAGCCCAGAGGCTACCGGCTGTTGCAGCAGGATCACCGCATCCGGACCGGCTATCTTGAGCGCCGGGCAGGTCTCCGAACTGGAAGCGCACGGCTCGCCATTGCCCGCGCAGATGATTCGCTGCGGCGCGCCGTCGCCCAGCAATTGATGGATGTAAGCCTGCGCACCGCCGCCCGTGGCCCAGCGCCCGCCCAGCAGCGCAGCATAGGAGCGCGCCTGCCGCTTGCCCTCCGGTTCTAGCACCATCGCCACTACGCCTTCACCGGGGATAAATCCAGTCGAAGGCGTGAGCGGCTCCTCATTGAAGCAGGCCGGAGCGAGCATCTGCGCCGCCTCATACCACTCATAAACGGCTTGCGTCAGCGTGTCCCCGGCAAGCACAACGGCCATGTCGGCCTGACCGTGACGGAGCAGAGAGGCGGCCTGCAGCAGCGCGCTCTCGGCGGCAAAGTTCTTGCTGCTGAGGGTCAGATTCGGGCCTTGCAACTGATGAAAGAGAGCGACGTGCGCCGCCGGAGCGTTGCCGAGTGTCTCTGGAAAGGTGATGGGATCGGTTCCGGACCAGCCATTTGCGTTGGCGCTCTGATAAAAGGCCTCGGTCAGCTCGACGCAACCAAAGCTGGTGGCAAAGACGACGGCGATCCGCGAGCGATCCATCTGGCTCAGATCAACGCCCGCATCCTGAAGCGCTAGCGAGGAGGACACCAGCGCCCAGGCCGAGAGGCGATCCAGACGCCGGGTCTTCAATCCAGGCACAACGGCGGCGGGGCGGAAGGTCTCGACCAGAAAGGCGCGGCGCAGGCCGTTGGTCGGCCATGCGGTAATCACGCGCGGGGCGATAGAAATCGAGGGCAGCAGTCCGGCGAGCGGACCGAACGGCGTCACGGAGCCGATTCCGGTGATTTGCGTCGCGGTCATGGGCGGGGCCTCCCGAAAATCAGCGCCGCATTGCTGCCGCCGAAACCAGCCGAGACCGACATGGCTACCGGCAAGCTCTGCCGGCGCAACTCCCCGCGCAGATAGTCCACGCTGTCGCTCTCGATGGGATCGGTCAGCCGCAAGGTGGGGAAGAGCGCGCCTTCCTGCATCGCCGTGATGGTGATGGCCGCCTCCAGAGCGCCAGCCGCGCCCAGGCAATGACCGAAGTACGACTTGGTCGAGGAGACGGGAATCGGCGTCGAGCGTCCGCTGAAGGCTCGCTCGAAGGCGTGCGTCTCGGCAATGTCGTTGAGCGGCGTGCCGGTTCCGTGGGCATTCACGTAGCCTACCTCGTTGATGCCGCAGCCAGCCATCTCCAGAGCGCGGCCAATGCAGGCGGCCAGACCCGCGCCGTCGCTGCGCGGAGCGGTGGGGTGCGAGGCGTCGTTGGTCATTGCCCAGCCGCGCAGAATGGCATGAATCGGAGCGCCGCGCTCGCGTGCGTGCGCAAGCGTCTCCAGCAGCAGCACAGCCGCGCCTTCGCCCAGATTCAGCCCCTGGCGATTCTGATCAAAGGGCCGGCAAGGCTCCGGATCAAGCGCCTGCAGCGAGTTGAAACCGCTCAGCGTGAAGGGGCAGAGAGCGTCGCTGCCACCGGCCAACACCATCGGCGCGGCGCCGTCCAGCAGCAGATTCGCGCCCAGCGCAATCGACATCGCCCCGGAAGCGCAGGCCACGGAAACCGTGCTGCATGGCCCTTGAATCTTCAGTGATTCCGCCACAGCCGCGCCCACGCACGAAACCGAATACGAAGCGGCTCGCTTCAGTCCGCCGTGCCTGTACCATTCCGCCGCGCCCTTGGCAATTTCGGCGTCAATCTCGCTCAGGCCGGCGACCGTGCTGGCCATGATGATTCCGCTCTCGCGCAGAGTTTCGCTCGCGCCGTTGTAGCCGCTCACCGCATCCCGCGCAGCCAGCACGGCCAGCTTGTCAGAGCGGGAGAGGTGATGGCTCTCTGGCAGTTGTGGCAGTCCGCCCACCTGGGCCAGCGTTCCTTGGAAGCCGGGATACAAATCTGTCGCAGGTTGCAGGCAGCATCGCCCCGCCAGCATCCCGTCGCGCAGAGCGGCCCAGCCAATTCCATAAGGACTGACCACGCCTATACCCGTCACTACAATTGTCTTTTTTGCGTCAATCACAAGCGTGGTCCGGCCAGAAATCGAAGAAGTTTACCCATTGATCATCATAATTCCTTAATTGCGCTTGCAGAAAGCCGACGGCCTTGCTCAACGCGGCAAGCTGGTCTGCTTCATGATTTCCAGTCGCGGCGGTCAGGATCGGCTCGCCCAGCAACACGCGATAATGCTGCCAGCCTTGGCGAACCACAAAGCCGGGAAGCAGCGGCGCGCCCGCAACCTCGGCTAGCAGAAACGGCCCCAGCGGGAAAGCCGCCTCCCCGTCAAAAAACGACAGGCATGCGCTGTGGCGCGGATGATAGACGCGGTCGCCTTGAATGGCCACAATCTCATTGCGGCGCAGGGCCTGCAATAGCTCGATGGTGGCCCGCGCGCCCTCCTTCAGATTCACAATCCGCAGCCGGGGGTTGACCATCCGCTCGCGCAGCATCCGCTCGGCCGGGGAGTCCTCCACCACGCGCGCCACATTCACCGGACGCCCGTGCAACTCCAGCAGCCGCGAGGCAAACTCCGGATTGCCCAGATGCGCCGTCCACACAATCAGCCCGTGCCCTTCGGCCAGGCAGCGGTCAATCACCGCCGCGCCGCGCTCCGGGTCGGCCAGCATTCCGAGCAGCTCCTCATCGCTGGCCTGGGGAACAAAACAATAGGAGACCATCAGGTCGCAGAAGGAGTAAAAAACAAGATAAACCCGCCAGCGCAGCGCCAACCCACGGCGGCCAGTGACCCGTCGCAGATTTCCCGCGACGGCTCGCCGCTCCCGGCTCAGCATGAGATAGAAAATCAGCGCCGTGATCGCCGCCATCGGTGCCTGCACCCAGCGCGGCGTCCAGCGCATGGTGAAAAACACCAGCCGCAGCGCCAAGACATTATGAAAGCGATGGCCGTACCAGCGTTTCATCCCTCACCCGCCGCGGTCAGCTCGCTCACCTCGTGAATCACTTTGCGTTTCAGCACCGAATACATATGAGTAATATCCGTATCTGTGTAACCGATAGTTCGCAGCGTCCGCACGGCGGCGGAAACAGCAGCAGGATTACTCATTCCGAAGCGCCGGTGATACTCCATCTGAATATCGTTCATCTCATGTTTGGAGAGCGTCGGCGTACCCATCGCCATATCGTTATAGGAGAAGCGGCTGCTCAGTTCCATGCGCTCGGGATCCCAACCGGCGTCGATGGCCTGCTGGTTGATCTCGCAGCCGGGAAAGTAGCGCAGGCAAAAATGATAGGGCAGCAGCGACGGCTTGGGCAGTTCGCCCAGAAAGTCCAGCGTGCGCTGCGCCATCGCCCGCGTCTCGGTGGGAAAGCCATACATCGTCGAGATATTCACGGCCACATTCTTACCCTGCGTATAAGCGATGATTTTTTTGGCCTTCTCCAGATTCAAGTGCTTCCGCACCAGCAGTTGAATCTCCTCGGCTGCTGACTCCACGGCATAAGTAAACCAGACGGCCCCAGCCTCAATCGCGCGATCCACAAACTGCTCGCTGGTAATGTCGGCGCGCAGGCCGTTGACAAAGTAAAGCCGCAGCTTCAGCCCGGCGGCTAGAATCATGTCAAACAGCGCCATTGACCGCTTCAGATCCACGTTGAAAATATCATCGACCACATAGAAATCGCGGATGCCGTGCCGGTCGTAAAGCTCAGTCAGTTCGGCAAAGATATTCGCCGCGCTGCGCAGCCGGATGCCCTGCCAATGGCTGAAGCAATAAGTGCAGTGATAGACGCAACCCCGGCTGGTCAGCAGCACCCCCTGCCGCCGATGATTGTACGCATAACTGAGCTGGCTCTCGTATTGGTTGTTGTCGATCAAGTCGTATGCAGGAATCGGCAGGCTGTCGATCCGCGCCGCCTCTCGCTGCCCTTGGTTCTCCACAACCCCATCCGGGCCGCGCCACAGAACTCCGGGGATCGTCTCCCGCGCGCGCCCCGTGAGCAGTTCGACAAAGATCTGCTCGCCCTCGCCTTGCACGGCGATCTCCAGTTCCGGAACCTCGTCGAAGAGCCGCTGCTTGTAGGCCTTCACAATCGGCCCGCCGACGATCAGCGTTGCATCGCTGTTCTCGCGCGCCAGCCGAGCCACACGCTGCAACTCCTCCAGAAAGAAGGCAATCGAGCGCATCCCCACCACATCCGGCTGAAACTCCCGCAGAATGCGCACCAGCCGCTCGTCATCCGGACAGGAGAGCGAAGACTCGACAATCTTCAGCTCAATCCCCGGCAGCGCCGCCCGCGCGCTCGACGCCAGATACATAAGGCCCAGCGGAGGCACATGCATCTCGTAGGGCATCGTCGTGCCCACCCACTTGTTCATGTTGTTGCATTCCACCAGCAACACACGGGAGGGTTTCATCCTGTTGCTGGCCGGCATAGTAAGCAACTCCTTAAATCTATTGCTGGGCGATCTTGGCCTGCACCGAGGCGGCCAGCGTGCCGATCGTCCGCCATGCGCTCTGGTCCAGTTCGCCTTCCACCAGCTCGATCTTGAACTGCCGCTCGATCTCCAGAATCAGTTGCAGAATATCGATCGAGTCGATCTCCAGTTCGCCGCCCAACAGCTCAGTCTCGTCGGTCAAATCCGCCGCAGTCCGGTCCTTGATCCGCAAGCCGCTGATGATAATTTGCTTGAGTTGTTCCGTTATCTGTTCCATAGGCTTCTCCAGTTCAGAATAGCACGCCTGATTCTTGATTGAAGCGATACATGATCTCGTCAACCCGCCCGCCATTACCAGCAGCGCGGAACCCCCGTGGTGCTCGGCGGCGTGCATGTTTCCGTTCTGCCGGGAGAGGCGATCCAGTATGCGGACGCAATTGTGATTGGCCGCGGAGAATCCGCATGGCCGCAACTGATCCGAGATTTTCGGCACGGCCGGATGAAGCGCGTCTACCGCAAGCACGATCTTGCGGACGATGTGCTGGCCGGCGTACCCGCTCCCCGGCGCGACCTGCAGCGTAACTCCGGTTACAGGATGCCCAACACCATTCAGGCAACCAGAGGCTGTCGCCGCAGGTGCGATTTCTGCTCGGTCACCGCGGTGTGGCCGCGCTATCTCAAGCGGCCCGTCGCGGACGTGGTGCGCGACCTACGGGCAACGCCGGGAAGGATTGTGGCCTTCAACGACGTCAGCCTGGTGGACGATGAAGAGTATGCACGCGAGCTGTTCACCGCCATGATCCCGCTCAAGAAGAAGTGGGGCGGACTGGTCACCGCCGACAGCCTGAAGAACTCGCGGCTGCTTGACCTGATGGTGGAGAGTGGCTGCGTCTATCTTCTGATCGGCTTCGAATCCGGCGACCAGGACACACTGCGCGGCATTCGCAAAGGCTTCAACCAGACCGCCGAGTACAAGGACTTCGTAACAATGTTGCATCGGCGCGGCATCACCATTCAAGGCTGCCTTGTCTTCGGTTTCGATCACGACGACAAACACTCCTTCGACGCGACCATCGATCTGGTTCAGGAACTGGGCATCGACCCAGCCTCTCCATCTCAGCCCCGACGAACTGCGCCGCCACTGCCTCGCCTCGCGACGCCAGTTTTTCTCACTGTCGAGCATGATGCGGCGCTGCCTGGTTGCGGGCTTCCATCAGCGCGAATACTGGGTAGTGAACCTGTTGCATCGCGTCGAACTGAGCTTGCGAAACGGTCATCCGCTTGGCGATCAGTCCTGGAACAAGCCGCTTCTGACTGACCTCGAAAGATTGGGTACCCCATGGTCTCGCTTTTTAGACCTGGGAACCACGAACCTCAACAGGTCTTCTTCATAGTGCAATTTCCGGCCGTATCCCAATCACGCTCATCATGCGCCCCGCACGGCCCTGCGAACCGCGATGGGAGAAAAACAGCTCCCGATGGCACTGGGTGCAGCCGCCCACCGCATGGATCGCCTGCGGCTTGAGTCCGGCGGCCAGCAACTGGCGGCGATTGGCCTCCACTAAATCCAGGTGCAGGCTCGGCCCGATGGGCGAGTGGCCAGGGGCGCGCTGCGTCAGGAAGAGCATGGGGTACTTCCGTCGCACCTCGTCGGCGTCATCCACCTCGTGGAAGAGTTCCCGCGCATAAGCGAACTGCGACTCGAATTCGGCGAGCATCTCTTCACCCACGCCGTAGCAGCAGGCTCCGATGCCGGGTCCGATGGCGGCGATCAGATCCTCCGGCCGCGAGCCGAACTCCAGCCGCATCTGGCCCACGCCGTTCTCGACAATCCGCTTCACCGTCCCGCGCCAGCCGGCGTGAAAGGCGGCCACGGCGCGCCGCTTGCGGTCGGCCAGCAGCACCGGAATGCAGTCGGCGGTCTGAATGCCCAGCAGCAGGCCTGGTTCATCGGTCATCATGCCGTCGGCCTTCCACGGCTGCGCACGGCCTCCATCCGCTCTGCCGACGATGCGCGTCAGATTGGAGTGAATCTGCTTGAGGGCGAGCTGCGGCGTCTTCGCGTCGCCGCTGACCGCCTCGGCCAGCAGGCTGCGATTCTGGAGCACCGTCTCGCGCGTATCCTCGGCGGTAAAGCCCAGATTCAGCTCGCCCGGCGCACCTTCTGCACCATAAGCAGTGCTCAATCCCCCCCGCCGCGTGCTGAAGCCGTGCCAGAGCCAGCTTAGCTTCTCCCAGCCCGGAACCGCCAGCCACGAAACGCCATTGGGCGCGATGCGCGGAAGCGGCGCAGCGGGCGTGAGATCCTGCTGGTCTAATTGATCGAGGCGCTCGAATCTCATGCGCGTGGTGACGTCGCTGGCGTTGCCGCGCAAGCTGCGCATAAGCCCCGCCTGCGCAAAGAGCGCGTCGATGGCTTGGATGTTCTGCGTGGGGAATGGCTTGGGAGTGGTGGGGTCGCGCATCTGGCTTTCATTTTACCGGAGCGCGGGCAAAGCAGATGGGCCTACCTTCCGGTAGGCCCGCTTGAGAGGCATTTGGGGGAGGGGAGCAGGGGGGGAGGGTTTTTGAGAAGAGGTCTGTACCAGACCTTCAAGAAGGAGTGGATACCTTACCTGGTGGGGAAGTGAACGTGGATGCCTCTGCTTGTTATTTGTATAGATGCGATACAGTCGAAAAGGTTGCCTCTTCCAAAAAGAAAACATTGCGCCGGTCAGAAACGGAATAGTCCACAGTTCTCAGCGGTCATCGCGCCGGGGCGTAGCGCTCCCCCTTGCGCTGGCCGCCGAAGTCCCTGGCCAGACGGCAGGCGCGCAACTTGCCGCTCTCGTCGAACTCAACGCCGGGATCGACGCCGCTGAGCGTGGCCCAGAAGCCGCCG